>OGXI01003418.1_pt1 | contig 10690 bp, 10 predicted proteins | sample 1576221 | NCBI WGS metagenome assembly OGXI01 (sample SAMEA3541523, study PRJEB24748) | human gut metagenome | biome: human gut; feature: human-associated habitat; material: faeces | place: China | collected 2012
CACCGCATCGCCATGGCGGCGGCGGTGGCGTCAGGGGCCTGTACCGGTCCTGTCACCATCACCGGTGCCCAGGCGGTGGAGAAATCCTACCCGACGTTTTGGGCGGAGCTCCGGTCCCTGGGAAAGCAGGTGGAGGAAACGCCCGTTGGGCCTTGACGGACCGCCTGGGATATTTCATAATGAGGATAGCGCGATGAGCAGTATTTATCACGGTCAGCTGACCGTTTCCATCTTTGGTCAGTCCCACGCCCCGGCCATCGGGGTGACGGTGGACGGCCTGCCGGCGGGTGAGCCGGTGGACCTGGAGGAGCTCCAGGTCTTTCTGAACCGCCGGGCCCCTGGGACGGGGAACTGGTCCACCCCTCGGAAGGAGGGGGACCAGCCGGAGTTTCTGTCGGGGCTCAGCCAGGGGAGAACCTGCGGTGCCCCGCTGACGGCGGTCATTCGCAATACCAATACCCGCTCTGGGGACTATGCTGATCTCCGGGACATTCCCCGGCCGGGACATGCCGACTATACCGCCCAGGTGAAATACGGGGGCTTTCAGGATGTGGCGGGCGGGGGGCATTTCTCCGGTCGGCTCACCGCCCCCCTGTGTATCGCCGGCGGGATCTGCAAGCAGATGTTGGCCCGTCGGGGCATCTGGGTGGGGGCCCACATCGCCGCCATCGGAGGAATTTGGGACCGGGCCTACGATCCGGTGGCCCTCTCCCGGGAGGACCTGCTGGCCCCCGGCAGGACGCGGTTTTCCGTCCTTGCCCCGGAGGCGGGGGAGCGGATGCAGGCGGCCATTGCCGCGGCCAAGGCCGACCGGGACTCTCTGGGCGGGATCATTGAGTGCGGCGTGGTGGGTCTGCCTGCCGGTCTGGGGGACCCCATGCTGGACGGAATGGAAAACCGCATTGCCCGGCTGGCCTTCGCCATTCCCGCGGTCAAGGGCGTGGAATTTGGCGCGGGCTTTGGCGTGGCGGCCCTGCGTGGCAGCCAGAACAACGACCCATTTTACATGGACGGGGGACAGGTAAAAACCCGAACCAACCACGCGGGGGGGATTCTGGGCGGTATCACCAACGGTATGCCCCTGGTATTCCGGGTGGCGGTAAAGCCGACCCCTTCCATCGCACAGCCCCAGGACAGCGTCAGTCTGTCCCGGGGAGAAAATACCACCTTAGAGATACACGGACGCCATGATCCCTGCATTGTCCCACGGGCTGTGCCCTGTGTGGAGGCGGCGGCGGCCATCGCCGTCTGTGACGCGCTGTTGGAGCAGCAGAGAAGGAGTGAACTGTTATGAACTTAGAGGAACTGAGAACAGAAATTGATGCCATTGACGACACCCTGGTCAACGCCTTTGCCCAGCGGATGGACGTGGTGGCCCGGGTGAGCCAGGCCAAGAAGGAGCAGGGACTGCCCACCCTGGACCCTGCCCGGGAACGGGCCAAGCTGGCGGACATCGCCTCCAAGCTGCCCCCGGAGCTGGCGCAGTACGGCTATGCCCTGTGGTCCATGCTCTTTGAGATCAGCCGGGGCTATCAGAACGCCATGAATCCCCAGCCCTCCGCCCTGCGCAAGGAGATTGAGGGGGCTATGGCATCTACCCCCAACCTCTTCCCTCCTTCTGCCACGGTGGCCTGTCAAGGGGTGGAAGGCGCCTACTCCCAGCTGGCCTGTGAAAAACTCTTCAAGCACCCCCAGGTGATGTATTTCGGCAGCTTCGAGAGTGTGTTTAGTGCCATTGAGAACGGGTTCTGTGACTATGGGGTGCTTCCCTTGGAAAACAGCACCGCGGGCTCCGTCAAGCAGATTTATGATCTGATGCTCCGCCACAGCAGCTTCAAAATTGTCCGCTCCACCCGCCTGAAAATTGACCATAACCTGGTGGCCAAGAAGGGCACTAAGCTGGAGGACATCAAGGAGATCTTCTCCCATCCCCAGGCCATCAGCCAGTGCTCGGCCTATCTGGAAAAGCTGGGTAAGGATGTGAAGATCACCCCCTGTGAGAATACCGCCGCCGCGGCGGAGGCTGTGGCCCAGTCGGACCGAAAGGATGTGGCCGCCATCGCCTCCCACAGCTGTGTGGCCCTCTATGGGCTCGAGCGCCTGGCCGCGGACATCCAGGACCGGAGCAACAACTACACCCGCTTTATCTGCATCTCCAAAAAGCTGGAGATCTATCCCGGCGCGGACAAGACCTCCCTCATGGTGGTGCTGCCCCACCGGCCCGGTTCCCTGTACCAGATTCTGGCGCGGTTCTATGCCCTGGGGCTGAACCTCATCAAGCTGGAGAGCCGCCCCCTGCCTGACCGGGAGTTTGAGTTCATGTTCTACTTTGATCTGGAGACCTCGGTCTATTCCGACGAGTTTATCCGCATGGTGGACGACCTGTCCGCGGTCTGTGAGGAGTTCCAGTACCTGGGAAGTTACAGTGAGGTGATTTAATGCGATGCGGATTGTTGGGAGAGAAGCTGGGGCATAGCTATTCCCCGGAACTGCATGCCTTTTTTGGGAACTATGACTATGAGCTCTTTGAGGTCCCCCCGGACCAACTGGGCGATTTTATCCGGGCCCGGGATTTTCAGGGCTTGAACGTGACCATCCCTTATAAGACCACCATGCTGGCCATCTGCGACGATCTCACCGAGGCCGCTGCGGCCATCGGCAGTGTGAACACCGTGGTCAAGCAGCTGGACGGGTCTCTGCTGGGGGACAACACCGACGCGGCCGGGTTTGAGGGCATGGTCTGGAAGAGCCGGATGCGGATTCTGGGCCGGAAGTGCCTGGTGCTGGGCTCCGGCGGGGCCAGCCTGTCGGTTCAGTATGTCCTGCGAAAGCTGGGGGCTGGGGAGATCGTGGTGATCTCCCGCACCGGCGAGGACAACTATACCAACCTGGACCGGCATCGGGACGCCTCCATCCTGGTCAATACCACCCCTGTGGGCATGTATCCCAACACCGCTGCGTCCCCTGTGGACCTGCGGGAATTTCCCCAGTGCGAGGGGGTTCTGGACCTGATCTACAACCCCGCCCGCACCGCGCTGCTCCAGCAGGCGGAGGCATTGGGGATTCCCTGTCTGGGCGGGCTGTATATGCTGGCGGAACAGGCCCGGTGCGCCGCCCAGATTTTTACGGGAGAGGTCATCCCCGCCATCCGCACCAAGGAGGCCTACCACGCCCTGAGCCGCCGGAAGGAGAACCGAATCCTGATCGGTATGCCCGGCTGTGGGAAGAGCACCGTGGGGCAGGCGCTGGCCCAGCGCCTGGACCGGCCGTTTGTGGACTGTGACCAGGAGCTGGAAAGAATTTTGGAGATGCCGGTGGGCGAGTACATCACCCACTATGGGGAGGAGGCCTTCCGGGCCCAGGAGACCGCCCTGCTTACCCAGCTGGGGAAGGCGTCGGGACTGGTGATCGCCACAGGTGGCGGTTGCGTGACCCGGCCGGAGAACTATCCCCATCTTCACCAGAACGGCGCCATCATCTTCCTGGAGCGGGAGCTGTCCAAGCTGCCCAAAAAGGGCCGCCCCCTGTCCCTGCGGGGGAGCCTCCAGGATATGTATACCATCCGTCTGCCCATGTACCGGCGGTTCGCGGACATCACCGTGGCCAACGACGGCCCGGCGGAGACTGTGGCCCAGACCGTGGAGGAAGCCTATGAACATTTTAGTGATTAACGGCCCCAACCTGAATCTGCTGGGGGTCCGGGAGCCGGACCTCTATGGGAAACAGGACTACACCGCCCTGGTGGCCCTGGTGGAGGAGACCTGTGCCCAGGAGGGGATGGAGGTGGAGGTATTCCAGTCCAACCACGAGGGGGCCATTGTGGACCGGATTCAGGCGGCTCTGGGGACTGCCGACGGCATTGTAATCAATCCCGCCGCCTATACCCACACCAGTGTGGCGATTTTGGACGCGCTGAAGGCGGTGAACCTGCCCGCGGTGGAGGTGCACATCTCCGATGTCTCCCAGCGGGAGGACTTCCGCCAGGTTTCCTACGCTGGCATGGCCTGCGTGCAGACCTACATGGGATTGGGGCTGGAGGGCTACCGAAAGGCCATCCTTTTCCTGAAGGACTATTTGCAGCACCGCTGACACAGAAAGGAAAACGGCCAGACTGTGGTCAATTCCACGGTCTGGCCGTTTTTTGTCTTGTCATGGTTCTGCCGCGATCCGGCGGCGGATGTAGTCCTCCAGAAAATCCGTGGTGCCGGAGAGCCCCAGGCGGGAGGAGTTGATGGTGAGGTCATAGGTGTCCCCATGTCCCCACTGGGTGGGACAGTGTTCGTTGTGGTAGGCGGCGCGGCGCTTATCTCCCTTGCGGATAAACTCCAGCGCCTCGTCCTGGGTCAGGTGATGGGCCTGCTGGATGCTGGCCACCCGGTCTGCCAGGTCCCCCCGGACGAACAGAGAGATCAGCCCGGGAAACTCCCGCAGAATGTACCCCGAGCACCGACCTAAGACGACAAAGGAGTCCCCTTTGGCCGCCTTTTCCCGCAGGAAGAGAAACTGCATGCCGGCCAGTCCCGCCTCGGCGGAGTTGCTGAGGCCCCGGATACTCCGGGAAAGGTAGGGATGCCGGGGCGCCTCTTCATACTTTCGCAGCGTCTCCGGGTCCAGCTCCCGCTGGGCCGCCAGCTCGGCAATGAGATTTTTGTCGTACAGCGGCAGGGAGAACCGCTCCGCCAGAGCCTCCGCGATCTTATGACCGCCGCTGCCCACCTGTCGGCCCAGGGAAATGATCAGTTGCTTCATGGCAAACCCTCCTTTTTGTCGCTTTCTTTTCCTCCATTATGGCAAAGGCGCGAAGAAAAATCAATGTGAAAGGACGGGAAAACCCTTGGTTTTTTCTTAAAAACACGTTTTTAAGACGTACACTTGTCCATAAAAAAGGAGTGGCGTTTCTGACTGCCCAGATGGGAACGTTGACAGAGCAAGGACAAAAATGCTATATTCTGAATAGAACATATGTTCTAATTTGGCAAAATAAAGGAAAATGTTTAGAGCAAATGGAGATGATTCATGAGAAAGCAGGCAAGCAGGAGCAGTCCGCCTAAGCAGAGATTACATACCGTAAAGCAAAGAAGATATTTCTTCCGCTGGTCGGGGTATTCTTTGGCAACAACCTTGTAGGAAATGAGGCTGGCCATTGAGGCGATGAGAGAACCAAGTCCCCCTAAGTTACATCCGATCATCAGTGCTTGCCATTGGGAAGTAAACCCGGATAGTAATAGAGCGGTTGGTACATTGCTGATCACTTGACTGGTCAACATAGCCACCGGTGCCACGTGATTTGTAAGGAGGGAGGCAAGGAAAGTCTGGAAGTCACCAATGCATCCGAGGTTTCCAATGAAAATAAAAAGAGCAAAAAATGTTCCCAGAAGGGAATAGTCAAGGTCAGCCAGTACACTTTTGTCTGTGAAAAAAAGAAAAATAAAAATGCAAAGGGCGATGAGAATAGGAGGGATGGTTTGAAAAATCCCTAAAAGACATAGGGAGAAGCCGACGGAGGAACATAGAAAGCACTTTGGGTCCGGTGGCTTTGCTGGGGAGAAAGACATCGGAACGGAGGTGGACCTCCGGAAAAGGATGAGAAGCGTCAAGCAGAGCGCGGATAGTAAGACATAGGGAAGCATGAGTTGGCAGAGTTGTCCAAAATGAAGGTTAAACTTGGTATACAGGTATAGATTCTGGGGGTTTCCCATCGGGGTTAGCATACTACCTAAATTTGCAGCGACGGTTTGCATGACGACCAGAGGGACTATGAGGGATTCTTGATTTGCCATTTGCAGCACGGTGAGACCGAAAGGAACAAAAATAAGTAAGGAAACATCGTTTGTAATTACCATGCTGGAGATAAAAGGTAAAAAAACGAGAGAGAATAGCATTTTCCGGGAGGTAGTGGCTCTCTTGATTAAGTGATTCCCAAGGTAGAGAAACAATCCGGCTTTTTGAAATCCTTTGGTAACTGCCATCAGGCTAAACAAAAGAAATAGTGTGTCCCAATCAACATAGGCAATGTAAGAAAGATTGGGAGGGACAATCATGGAGAAGATGAGAGCTAATGCAATTGCGATACACAGAATCGTTTCTTTCTGAACAAACCCAATACAGCGTTTTACAAATTTTGACATAAGGACATGAACTCCAGGAAAAGGAAAGAAATGAAAAAGTGACCGATTATAAAATCGATCACTTTCTTGTGGTGGAGGAGGATGGATTCGAACCATCGAAGTCGTCGACAACAGATTTACAGTCTGCCCCCTTTGGCCACTCGGGAACTCCTCCATATGAAATTGGAGCTGGTGGACGGACTCGAACCCCCGACCTGCTGATTACAAATCAGCTGCTCTACCAACTGAGCTATACCAGCACAACACCGGCCTATGTATCATAGCAAAACGGACTATGTTTGTCAACAAAAATTTTCGGAAAATTCAATGTTTTTGGAGGGAGAACATGCAACTGATCGAATTGGCGGCGCAGTACCGCGCCACGGGCAACGCGCTGCGTGCGCGCGCGGCCACCTTGCGTCTGGAGCTGGCGGCCATGCCGCGTGCCGGCCGCGCCCGGCGCGATCTGGAGGCGCGCATCGCGCGCCTGGAGCAGATGGCGGGAGAGACCCTGTGCACGGCGAGCTATCTCGCGCATTATTATGACCGCAGCTGACCGCGCCGGGCGTCGGGCGGGCCCGGTTTGCGTTCCGGCGGCAGGTGTGGTATACTGACGGCATGAAACGCTTACATAAAAAACTCGATTTTCCATTCCGCCGCGCGCTGGCCGTGCTGCTGGCCGCGGCGATGACGTTCGCGCTCACGGGCTGCTCCGTGCGCGAGCTGCACATCGGCCAGGTCGAGGTGAACACCGGCGCCGGCACGGCGTGGATCACCCCGGCGAAGGGCGTGGACAAGTTCGACATTCCGGCGGCCGATTTTTCCGCCGGGGCGGACGGCAGCGTGACCTACACCGGCACGGCCTACCGCGTGCTGCAGGGCATCGACGTGTCCACGTTCCAGCAGGACATCGACTGGCAGGCCGTCGCGGATTCCGGCATCGCTTTCGCGGTCATCCGCGCGGGCTACCGGGGCTACGGCAAGGGCGGCATCGTCGAAGACGACCGCTTCCGCCAGAACGTGGCCGGGGCGTGCGCGGCGGGGCTGCGCGTGGGGCTGTACTTCTTCTCGCAGGCGGTCACGCCCGAGGAGGCGGCCGAGGAGGCGCAGTGGCTCGTGGACGCGGCGCGCGATTACAAGATCGACATGCCGCTCGTGTTCGACTGGGAGAACATCGACCAGAGCACCGTCGCCGCCGGCGACACGGTGCGCACGGCGGAGATGACCGGCGAGGACGTCACGGCCTGCGCCGCCGCGTTCTGCGAGACGGTCACGGCCGCGGGCTACGACGCCGCCGTCTACGGCAACCGCTGGCAGGGGTACTATGACTACGACTTCGCGCAGCTGGGAGACTATGCCTTCTGGGTGAGCGCGCCGGGCACGGCGGACGATTTTTACTACGCGCACGATTTCTGGCAGTACAGCTACGACGGCACGGTGCCGGGCGTCTCCGGCAGCGTGGACCGTGACCTGTGGTTCGTGCCGATCACGACCTGAGGAGGCGCGCGATGAAAAAACGACTTTTGACCCTGCTGCTCGCGCTGGCGCTCACGGTGTCGCTGGCGCTGCCGGCCGCCGCCGCACAGACGCCGGTGGAGGTGTCGAGCGCGCTGGAGCTGGCGCAGGCGATGGCCGAGCCGGAGCCGGCGCGCGGCCGATTCCGCTCCCGCGCCGCCGCGGCCGAGCCCACGCGCGTGGTCGCCTTCACGCCCGCGCTCGCGGACGGGTACGGCGCGGACCGCGTGCTGCATCTGGCGGCGTGGCAGGAGTACGTGCTCGAATTTTCCGACGCGGCGGCGGCGCAGCGCGCGCTCGCGCGCCTGCGCTCCGACCCCGATGTGACGGACTGCTTTCTCGATGAGGCGGTCACGGCGGACGACACGCTCGCCGGCCTCTGGGACGAGACGGCCAGCCGCTCCTGGGGCGGGCACGAAATGGGCCTCACGACGCTGCGCCATCAGGCGGACGTGCTCCTGCCGGCCGGCCGCCGCGCGACGGTCGCCGTCATCGACACGGGCGCGGAGGTCTCGCACCCGCTGCTCGCGGGGCGCGTGTCGGCCCGCAGCTATGACTTTGCCGACAACACGGCCGACGTGACGGACGTCAACGGCCACGGCACGGCCACGGCCGGGCTCGTCGCCGACCTCACGCCCGACGAGGTGGACGTGATGGTCCTGCGTGTGTACGGCGACGACAACCTCTCGAAGCCGTCGCGCGTGCTCACGGCGCTCGAGTACGCGCTGGAAAACGGCGCGACCGTCGTCAACATGAGCATCGGCTGGCCGAACGCCATCGAGAAGGGCTACTCCTTTTTAAATAGTGTCCTCGCGCAGGCGTATGCCGCGGGCGTCGTCGTCGTCGCGGCGGCGGGCAACCTCAGCCGGAGCAACCCCACCGCGAACGCGGACGATGTCTATCCCGCCAATCAGGCGCAGGTGCTCACGGTCTCGGCCGTGGACCGCAGCCGGACGTTTGACGATACCTATTCGGCCTCCGGCGCGTCGGTCGATCTGTGCGCGCCGGGCACGGGTGTCGCGGTCGCGGCGCTCTCCGGCGGCATGACGGTGCGCAGCGGCACATCGTTTGCTGCACCCCATGTCGCGGCGGCGGCGGCCTGCGTGCAGCTCGCGCAGCCGGGCGCTACGGCCGCGCGCGTGCGCCGGACGCTCTGCGACTATGCCGAGGATCTCGGCGCGCCCGGCCGCGACGATCAGTACGGCAACGGGTTTCCGGTGCTCACGCAGTGCTTTCACGACCGGTTGTGTCCGGGGCGGCGCTTTGCGGACATGCCGGACGCGGACGCCTGGTCGCACGCCGGGCTGGACTACTGCATCGCGGCGGGACTGATGCACGGCATGACGCCCGTCACCGTTGCGCCGCAGGCGCTTGCTACCCGCGCGCAGGTCGTGCAGCTGCTCTGGGCGGCGGCGGGCAGCCCGAAAACCACCGGCACGCTGCCGTTCACGGATGTGGCGCCCGGCGCGTGGTATTATGACGCGGTGCACTGGGCGTATCGGACGGGGCTCGTGTCCGGTACGTCGCCCACGACGTTTACCCCCGACGCCGCCATCACGCGGCAGGACTTCACGGTCATCCTCTACGCGCAGGCCGGCCGCCCGGCCATGACCGGCACTGCGCTCGCGGCCTTCCCGGACGCGGGCCAGGTCGCGGGCTATGCCTACGCCGCGCTCACCTGGGCGGTCGAGCAGGGGCTGATCGGCGGCGTCGGCACGCCGTCCGGCCCGCAGCTCGCGCCGCGCGGCTATGCCACCCGCGCCCAGGTCGCAAAGATCCTCATGGGCTACTATGACAAATAAAAATGACAGCAAAACCCCGCCCCCGCTTCCGGTTCGGAAACGGGGGCGGGGTTTGCTATTATCAGCGGGCCGCAGCCCCTCCAACGAGCGCCCGGCGCAGCGGGGCTCGTTTGCCCACGCTTATTCCTCCGGCGCGGGCTCCTCGGTCACTTCGACCTCGATGTCCTCCGGCTCGACGACCTCGGCGTCGACGGTGTGCAGATCCGGCGCGGGGCGGTACTCCTTAGCGGCGGCGCGCAGCTCGTCCATCTGCGCCTCCAGCTCGGCGACGCGCGCGTTGGCGTCCGTCACCTGCTGGCAGAGCTCGGCGAGGAAGGCGTCGGCCGTGTCGCGGTAGTTTTCGTAGTACAGGCGGCCGATCTCGGTGTACGTGCGCTTGACGCGCTCGAGCTCGGCGTTGCAGTCCACGGTCATGCGCGTCATGCGCGAGGCGTACTTGGCGCGGTCGCCCACGGCGTGGGCAGCGCCGGCGACCTTGTCGCGCATCTCGTCGCTGACGACCTTGTTGGCGGCATTGGTCACGGTCTCACCGGCCTTGCCGGCCGCGTCGACGACCTTGTTCTTCAGGCTGTTGAGCATATCATGATAATCTTTCATGGGAAAAAACCTCCTTGAAATATGAAACTGCAAATGGTTTATGCATCCGGCTGCCCGCCTGCGCCGCGGTCAACATAGCGCGGCGGGTGGCGGAGCTTGCCGGTGTAAAACAGCGCGAGCACGACGGCATTAAATCCACGTCATTTCCCTTAAAATCAGCATTCATTTAAGGGAAACGATAACCTTACGAGAAAAAGCTGTGACTGATAGCTCAAAAGAAATAAAAAAATGTGCGGATTTCGATAGAAAAAAGCACATTTTTTAGTATTGTGAATCGATGCTAAACGGATTAAATTCTCGGGAAGACTACAACGCAATTCCTCTCTCATGCTCTATGAAACTTCTATTTCGTTGGAGAATATCGCCGATACGATTTCCTTTTAAGGGAGTCCTGAATCCGGCATTATCCATCACGGCACAGGCGGAAAGAGATGGAGATTGTGAATCAAAATAACGGAAACACTTTAAAAATCCAGCTGTCTTCCGTTGGAAGCTATGACTTGTTGGTACCAGGCGAAGGAATCCTTTTTGATCCGGGCATAGCTGCCGCGGCCTTCATCATCCCGGTCAACATAGATAAAACCATAGCGTTTCTTAACTCCATTGCTGGTAGATAATAAATCTAACGCAGACCATGGCATATATCCAATGACTTCCGCACCATAGTGA
>OGXI01003420.1_pt1 | contig 10688 bp, 8 predicted proteins | sample 1576221 | NCBI WGS metagenome assembly OGXI01 (sample SAMEA3541523, study PRJEB24748) | human gut metagenome | biome: human gut; feature: human-associated habitat; material: faeces | place: China | collected 2012
ACCGCAAGACTGCTTTTTCGTTTACAACAACTCCGATTGTTTCCTTAACAATTTGGGCAATGGCGAATCACATGGTTTGCCGGCAGCGGTATTCCTTTGGCGTGCATCCGTATTTTTCTTCAAATTTTTTGAAGAAGAACCCAGTATTCTCATATCCCACGGCAATGCTGATATCGCAGGTCGGCAGCGTGGTGGTACGCAGCAACATGGCGGCCTGTGATAACCGCTGGTTCTGGATGAGTTGTTTATATGTATAGTTTGTATGCTTTTTGATATACGAAGAGAGATAGTTCGGATGCATATGGAAGAAAGCCGCGGTCGATTCCAGCGTACAGTCTGCGCAGTTGGTTTCTATATAACGCAGGATGGCGTAAATATGGTTGGAGGAAGAGAGGCTTGCCAGTTCCATGTTGTGCTGGAAGTAATTGATTAACTCGCAAATCAATAAAGTCATCTGTGCGTCAAGCATGGCGACGGACGTAACGGAGGGCGAGTAGAATTCACACAGAAACTGGTTGACAAATAATGTCAGCCGGTTTCTTTTTTTGGCGGAAAACAGGATATAGTTATCCCGTCGGGACTGGCTGTTGAGCGCCTCAATGAGAAATTGCGTGATAAAATTCTTTTTTGCGAGTTTCTCAAAGAAGTTGTTGTTTAAATATTCTTTGGTAATCAAAAAATTAATCATAATATCTTCTTCATTACATTTTGTCGTGCGGTGAGGCGTATTCGGGCTGATTAAAAGAATCTCTCCGGCAGATAAAGTGAGGGATACGTCATTGAGTGTAAATGTACAGCTGCCGGAATAGACATAGCAAAGCTCCAGCCATTCGTGAATATGCAGGGGAACCGTCTCAAAGCGGTCCTGCTTGATGACTGCAAAATTTTGGTAATTGGCCAGAACCTTGTTCTCCGAGAGCGCCATCTGCATACTGAGCGGGGTAGGCGTGAAACAGTAGCAGAGTTCCCCCGACGCCGTGGTGATTGTCTCGATACCGGGATAATCATTGGTAGCTCCCAAGAGATTCTGTTCTTCCTGTGCAGTGTGTTTTCGCAGATAAGTATCCAGTCCGGAATCCGTCAACATTGGTATATCCTCCCATATTTTTAAAAATATTTAAAAATCCGCCTTCATCGGCTGCCTTCGCATGTTTTTCAGGTTTCAAAGTCATGGCTTTCATGCAAATGTAAAGGTATGCTCTTTGGCACTTTGCATTTTTATCATTATACAAAACATTTGCGGATGCATCAATATAAATCTTAAGTTTGGTAGGTAAAATGATGAAATTCCGTAAATGATTTTATGAGGCAAATCCATTATACTCGAATTACAGTGTACACAATGAAAAAAGGAAGGAGCTTGGAAAACAGCAATATGAATCAGATTTACGCAGCAAAAACAAATCATATCACGAATCCGGTGGGATTTTTACTGAATCCGGTGGTTTTTTCGTGGAAGGTCAGAGAATGCAGGGGAAAGAACCAGAGATGTGCCAGAATCCTTGTGGCAAAGGATGAAACCTTCGCGGATGTTCTTTGGGACACCGGGGAGGCAAAGCTCGACAGTCTGGCTGTAAAAGCGGAGATGAATCTGGAGCCTTGTACCAGATATTACTGGAAGGTAATCGTTACTACGGACGCAGACGAAGTGCTGGAGTCCGACGTACAGTTCTTTGAGACGGCAAAGAGGGACGAGCCGTGGGTGGGAAAATGGATTACCTGCGACAGCAGGATGGAACGCCATCCCATTTTCTCAAAGCGAATCATTCCCCGTGGAAAGGTAAAAAAAGCCCGTCTCTATCTCTGCGGACTGGGGCTTTATGAGGCATATTTTACGGATGGAGAGAAAACCGAAACAGATATTTTAAAATCCGCAAAAATTGGGGAAGAATATCTGACCCCGTACTGCAATAACTACAATCAGTGGTTACAGTATCAGACGTATGATGTGACCGCGCAGATGCAGCGCGAAGGTGTGTTGTCCGTTCTTTTGGGGAATGGGTGGTACAAAGGGAGGTTCGGGTTCAATCAGACAGAACAGAAAGGATTTTACGGCGACGAGTGGAAACTGCTGGCAGAGGTGCATCTGGAATATGAGGATGGCACACAAGAGATAATCGGCACGGATGACACATGGGAAGTGACAAGGAGCAATCTGTTTTTTTCCAATATATATGACGGGGAGAAACGGGATGATACCTTGGAACCTGTCGAACCTGTCAGCGCGCAGCTTGCTGAGGCGCCGCAGGGGCGACTGACGGAGCGGCTGTCCCTTCCGGTGACTGTGCATGAACAGTTTACACCGAAGGAACTGATTCACACCCCGAAGGATGAATGGGTGTTTGACTTAGGGCAGGAGATTACCGGGATTTTCAAACTTCATGTCCATGAGCCGAAAGGAAAAGAAATCAGAATCCAGACAGGCGAAATCCTGCAGGACGGATGTTTTTATAACGAAAACTTAAGAACCGCTTTGTCGGAATATGTGTATATCTCTGACGGGGAAGAAAAAGACATTGTTCCGCATTTTACATTTTACGGATACCGGTATGTAAAAATCAGCGGGGTAACCAATGTCTCCTGTGAAGATTTTACGGGAATGGCACTCTACAGTGATTACGAAGGTACCGGTAGTATACAGACAGGAAATGAACTGGTAAATCAGTTGATTTCCAATGTGGAATGGGGCATGAAGGATAATTTCTTAGATGTGCCGACAGACTGTCCGCAGAGAGATGAGCGCATGGGATGGACAGGCGACACACAGGTGTTTTCGGGTACGGCATGTTATCTGGCGGATACCTATGCATTTTACAGAAAATATCTGTACGATTTGTATAAGGAACAGCTGATTGCCGGAGGGATGGTTCCGGAGGTGGTGCCGACCTTCGGTCCGTCGAAATGTTCCTGTGCATGGGGCGATGCGGCCTGTATCGTTCCGTGGAATGTCTATCTGTTCAGCGGGGATGCTACCATATTGGAACAGCAGTTTGACAGTATGAAGGCTTGGGTGGACTATATCCGTAAGGTGGACGGAGAGCACCACGGATGGAGACATTCCTTCCATTACGGAGACTGGCTGGCGCTTGACCGGGTGGGAGCCGCGGCGGGAAATGTATACGGAGCGACCGATGAAGGCTATATTGCGGATATTTATTATGCGGCAAGCGCGGAGCTTACAGCGAAGGCAGCGGCGGTTCTCGGGCGAAAGGAAGAGGAAAAACAATATCGGGAAATCGCCGAAAAACAATGGCGTGTGGTAAAAGAAGAATATTTTACCCCGACCGGAAGATGCGCGGAAAAGACACAGACGGGTCTTCTGCTGGCTCTGAAATATCATTTGTCAGAGGACGAAGAGCTGACCAGAGAGATGTTAAAGAAACTTTTCCGCGAGAGCAGAAACAAATTGAATACCGGATTTGTGGGAACCTCTCTTTTGTGTAATGTGTTGACCGATAACGGAATGACGGATACCGCCTACCGCCTGCTTTTGAACGAGGAGTATCCGGGGTGGCTGCACGAAGTGAAACTGGGAGCCACCACAGTCTGGGAACGATGGAATTCACTGGATGAAGACGGTAAGATATCCAGTACCGGAATGAACAGTCTCAACCATTATTCTTACGGGGCGATTCTGGAATGGATGTTCCGCCATGTGGGAGGAATCCATCTTTTGGAAGAATCTCCGGGAGGCAGAAGGGTTGCAATTTGTCCGAATGTCCATTATGATTTGAGACAGGTAAAGACCGTGTATGACTCGGCAAGCGGACGGTATGAGTGCGGCTGGGAAATCACGGATGATAACAGAATCAAAATCAGCATCACGATTCCGTTTGGCGGAGAAGGCGAGGTGCGATTGCCGCATGCTCCGGAGATTCTGTTTGAAGATAAGACAAATCCACTATTCGCAACAGTGGTGAACGGTATTTGTTATATCACTGCAGGAAACTATGAAGTCGTATATGAGGCAACTGAGAAGTTAAAGAAAATATACAGCGTGGAGTCAAAGCTGGAAGATTTGCTGAACCATCCGCAGATACGGGCATTTTTATCGACGATGACCGAGGTGGATATGATACCGGATGCGGTCTATGGATTGTCGTTTCGGCAGGTGGCGGAGATGTTTTCAGGACCGATGGATGAAGGACAGGCAGAGATGTTGAATACAGCATTATCACAATATTAAGGCGGAGAGAACAAATGAGTGAGAAGAGTAAAAAACAAAAGGTTAGTATCGTGGAAAAAATGGGCTTATTTATGGTATGTGCGGGAAATATTCCACTGATGGGATTATTGTCAGGATTCTTTATGATTTACTATACGAATGTGGTTGGTCTGGAACCGGCAGCACTGGCGACCCTGTTTTTAATATCCAAGGTGGTGGATGGAATCAGCGACCCGATTATGGGATATTTTCTGGACAAATTTCCGGTAACAAAAATGGGAAAATTTCGCCCTATGATTATTCTGGGAACAATCATCTGTGTTATAAATTATATTTTACTGTGGTTTGGCGCAGTCTGGATTCCGGTCGGAAAATATGTGATTGTGTATGTGACGTATCTGCTGCTGGGCTGGACGTTTGATATTATGGATATCTCCAAGAACAGTCTGCTCCCGGTCATGAGCGCGGATGACAGGGAGAGAAACAGTCTGTCGATTTTCAATGCGTTGGGAACAACGATAGGTGGCGCGGTACTGGCTGTGGCAGCACCGATTCTTGTGGCGGAAGGAACGTTACAGAACTATTACGTGTTAATTTTCGGTTCCATGGCCATGGTGTTGGTTTTATCTATTGCAGGGGCTCTTTGTGTAAAGGAAAGAGTAGCTTTTGAAGGAAAAAAAGAAGAAAGTTATACATTCAGGGAATTGTTACAGTTTTTGCGGTATAAACCTGTCTGGGCACTGTTTTTAGTGGCACTGGTAGTCGGGGTGGGCAGTAATATAGCAGGAGGAGCCGGCGCTTATTTTTACACATATATAATGGGTGATATGACGCTTATGTCAGGGGTGTCACTTGTTTCAATGACAACTGCTCTGGTGGGAATTTTCCTTGGACCAATTCTGGCAAACCGGTTTGGAAAGAAACAGATTTTTGTAATGGCAATCGTCGTATCCATCCTGTTTTCCGCACTGCGTTTGATTGATGTGAGATCTATGCTTTTGATCTATATTAGTACAGTGGCAGGAGGTGTGGCAGGCGGATGTATAGCACCGCTGACAACCAGTATACAGGCAGATAATACTACTTACGTGCAGTATAAAACCGGAAAACGTGCAGAAGCGGCGATCGCATCGCTTACATCTTTTATTACAAAAGTGGCGCAGGGAATCGGGGGAGCGATTCCGGGGTATGTATTGGCAGCTACAGGTTTTGTTACCGGCTCGGTTGCCCAGCCGGAGAGTATCAATACAGGAATTATCCTCTGCGTACTGATACTTCCGACTATCCTGACTGCCGCAGGGGCGATTCTTTTTGGTACACAGTATACGTTGGATAAAAAAGCAGTAGAGGAAATGCACACGGCAATCGCAGCGCGCAGCAATAAGTAACATATTGAAGGAGAATGCGATGGAACTGTCAAGATTAAAAGTAAACAACCAGTATTGTCCTTGCGTGGATGAAATGCCTTATTTTTCATGGGGCATCACCAGTAAAAAGCAAAATGTGATGCAGAAGTCCTACCACATTACGGTAACAGGAGCGGAAGGTCTTGTATGGGATTCGGGTGTGGTGGAAAGTGATGCGAGCGTTTTTGTGGAGTATAAAGGCAAACCGTTTCAGAGTTTCAGTGACTACCTGTGGACGGTGACAGCGACGGATAACACCGGTGATACCGCCACCGCCACATCCTCCTTTGAAAATAGAAAAAACGAGGGCAGAGGATGCTTTGCCCCCTAAAAACATAACATAGTTGGAGGATGTGTATGAAGCTGGAGCAATATGAAAAAGAACACATTGAAATTATGCGGAGACTGGCACCGGAATGTATGGTGTTGTTAAAAAGTAACGGTGACTTTCCACTTGCGGCACCGGAAAAGGTGGCTCTTTACGGCAGTGGCGCACGCAGGACAATTTTGGGCAAGAGATAAGGAGGAAAAGAACATATGAAAAAATATATGAAAATTCTGGCAATGATAATGCTCGTGCTGCTCATTTTGGCAGTCGGCTTTGTGGGGTATGTTTATAAGAAAAATGCGATGTTTCTGCCGGCACTGTTTGGCATCGGCGGTTTTCCGAATATAGAAAAGGAAGATTATTATCAGGCAGACGGAACATTCCGGAAAGCGGAAAAAGATGATAAAATGGCATTTTTTATGCAGCATCCGGTGTTTGGCGGCTATAAGCATATGTTTTTTAATGTTGAGGATAACGTGTTAAAAGCGATTGCCCCGGCAAAATATGCAGATTTTCTAAAAGCGCAGGGCAGAAGTGATCAGATGGAAAATGCACTGGAGGCTTTTAATTACCTGATCCGGCTTGTGGAAAGTGGAGAGGCGCAGTTGATTTCCGATATTAACTCGAAAGAAATGATAGAACAGAATCCATATCAGTCTCATTTGACCGGAATGTTTTACAAAGGAAAGCAAGGAAAACCGTTGGCGGTGGTCGTTCCCGGAGGTGGATTTATCAGTAATGTGACGGACTGCGAGGGATATCCCGTGGCAATGAAATTACACAAGTTGGGGTACTCCGTATTGGTAATCAGTTACCCGATTGGCAAACAGCTGGGAGAAACGGAACATGAAAAACAGGGGCAGGCAGCGGTCAGGGAGCTGGTGCAGGTAATCCGTTATCTGAAGGAGCATGAGCAGGAACTGTCTGTGGATATGGATGACTATGCGATATTCGGTTTCTCGGCAGGCGGCATGATGACTACGGCATATTCCTTCGCAAATTACGAGGACTGCTGTCACAAAGTAAAACTGCCGAGACCGAAAGTGATTTTCCCGATGTATGGTCTGGACTGGAATGTGAAAGCGCTTGAGCAGGATAAGGGACTGGCGGTATTTTCCATCGCAGGGCGCGAGGATGAATACGGATTCGGAAATGTAGAGAAGAGACTTCCGCAATTGAAATCCGTGTTGGGTGAGGACAATGTGTCTGTACGGATTTACGATAATCTCGGACATGGATTTGGTATTGGTTCCAATACCATAGTACCTCATTGGATTGAAGAGGCAGTGGAATTCTGGGAGGCACATCGGAAATAATTTTTTCAAGAACAGGAAGAGTGAATTTTGAGAGGTCAAGTGTTTTATAAAATTATAAAACATCTGACCTTTTTAAAAGATGTTGGGGTCAAAAGCCCCCAACTATGATGCCTACGGATTGTTCGCAGAGTAGTCTCGTGTTTTTCAAATTCATGGAAAGCTACCAGAAAACTGACAGAATCATGTCTTTTGGCACTGGTAAACCGCAAAAGGAGTGGAATATCAACGTGTAGTGAATGGTTATGGCAGGACAGCTGAAAGAGGGTATATCCGTAATAGTATTTTTCCATATCGCTGTCCCATCCCCATGAGGCATCGGGGTCTGAAAAATGGCGAGGAACATCCGGGTTGTATGGTTTATCGGGGTCAGGATTTAAACGGTGTCCCCTCGGGTTGGCATGAGTATGGACAGCGGTACCGTCGCCGGAAACCGTAAGGTTTTCAGAAGAAATCCCATAGAAATGAGCAGAAAAAACAGGATAAAGGAACGCACAATTCACGAGAAATGACAATAGTTTTTTGAAAATTTGCTGAAAAAATTTAAAATCCCTCTCTGAAAATGGGAGGAAACGAAAAAAGTAACAAGTACAAAAAGAGCGGAGATTCGGGCTTTATGGAGTTTCCGAGACCGTTCTGAAATAGATAAGGAGGAAAAAAACATGGGTAAGTACAAAGGACTGTTCTGGCCGGCAATCTTAGGCGTCAAGCATATGCCGAAGGTAAAGGAATCGGAGTTTTACAATGACGCGGGAGGGTTCCGCAGGGCTACGATCAATGACAAGATTGCGTTCTTCCTGCAGCATCCCGTATGGGAGGGCAGGCCGGAGCTTTTTATGAAGACCGGGTCGCCAAAGGAAATATATGCCATGTCAGGCATGAGCGTCCATGGTTTGTGCAATCTTATCGGGCAGCCCGCACAGGCGCAGAGCATCGTGGATGGTTTCAACTATGTCGTGGAGCAGAAAGGGCTGAAAAAGGTGCATTTCATCAGCGGGCTTTATGCGGAGGATGAGGTAAGGCGTGATCCCGACAAGGGAAAGGTACAGGGGATCCTGTTCCAGGGGGAGCCAGGGAAGCCCGTGGCTGTGCTGATTGCGGGCGGCGGGTTTGACGGCGTAGCCTCTTATTTGGAGAGCATCCCGGCAGCCATGGAACTGCACAGGAGGGGATACAGTGCGTTTGTGCTGGTCTACCGTGTGAATGTGGAGCTGCATGAAACCGAACCGCAGGCCAAGGGCGGGGAGGCATCCAAGGATGTGCTGCCGGCGGTAAGGTATCTGATAGGGCATCAGGCAGAGTACGGCTATACGATGGACGGCTTTGGTATGTTCGGGTTCTCCGCTGGAGGCCTGATGACGACAGCCTACGCATTTTCTGATTATAAGGACTGCTGCCATAAACATAATTTGCCAAGGCCCGCCGCCATCTTCCCCATCTATGGCCTGCACTGGGAGCTTAAGGTTCACGAGGAGGACAAGGGGCTTGCTATATTTTCCAGGGTCGGGCGGGATGACCCTACCGGTTTTGCGGCCGTGGAGAAGATCATCCCGGACATCAGGAAAGCGCTGGGGCAGGAAAATGTCGATATCGTCATGTATGATAAGCTGGGTCATGGCTTTGGCCTGGGGATAGATACTGCGGCAGATGGCTGGCTGCGGGATGCAGTCGCATTCTGGGAGGAGCATCGGAAATGTTGATTTGCTCTTCACGGATTTCAACTATTGTTTGTGCCGCGGTGCGGCATGTCCGAAAGCGTGGGAGAACAGGAGAAATGACAGTATGGGACAGGTAAAAAACAATGATTCTTTTTTGGGCAAGGCTGAAAAATTAAAGCCTGTGCTGAAGCACAGGATGCTCCGGCCGGTGGGCGTTGTGTCCTTTGAGCGGAAAAAGGCGGACAGCGGGGCGGATGAGATGATCTGCAGCGGTACAAGGCCGATACAGGAACTGCCGCATCAGGTCCTGGGGAAAGGGCAGAAGCTGGTGCTGGATTTCGGAGACCATCAGGTGGGCTATGTAAGCTTTACGATTGATGCCAGGGGAAGCCATTTTGACGCGCCGGCCTATATCCGGCTGAAATTCGCGGAGCGTCCCTCTGAGCTGTTTGACAGGATGGAGGACTGCGAGAGCTGGATCAGCAAGTCCTGGATTCAGGAGGAATTTCTCCATATAGATGTGATGCCGCAGAAGATATCCCTGCCGAGACGCTATGCTTTCCGCTATCTGCAGGCGGAGGTCATAGACACTTCCAGTAAATATGGGATTGTCATAGACGGGGTTTCCGTGGACGCGGTGTCCGCTGTGGATATGGCGGATATCCAGCTTTTGGATTCCGGTGATATGCTGCTTGACAGGATAGACAGGGTGGGCGCAAAGACCCTGATGGACTGCATGCAGTCTGTCTTTGAGGACGGTCCCAAAAGGGACAGGAGGCTGTGGCTGGGGGATTTGAGACTGCAGGCACTGGCAAACTATGAGACCTTTAAGAATTATGATATGGTGAAGAGGTGCCTTTATCTGTTTGCCGGGAGTACGTTTTCAGATGGGAGGATTGCGGCCTGTCTGTTTTTGGAGCCGGAGATTGCAGCGGATGACTCTTACCTCATGGATTATGCACTGCTTTTCGGGGCAATCCTGTGGGAATATTATCAGGAGACAGGGGATGCGGAAACCTTGCGTGAGCTGTATCCTCGTGCCATACAGCAGATTGACTTATGTATGGAGCTGTTTGTGGAAAATGATTTGGTGAAGGAACAGAAGGAGCCGCTTTGTCTGCTTGATTGGACGGTGGAACTGGACCGGCAGGCCGGGACCCAGGGAGTGCTGATTTATTCCATGGGATATGGCGTGAAACTGGCCGGAGAAATGGGGGACGGTGAGACGGCCCGCAGGCTGGTGGTATCTATGGAACGGCTGCGGCAGACGGCGTGGGAAAGCTTCTGGGAGGAAGAAAAGGGGGCCTTTGTCAGCGGGAGCAGTCGGCAGGTCTCCTGGGCGACGCAGGTATGGATGGTTCTGGCAGATGTCCCCGGCAGGGAGGAAAGCTGGAAGCTCCTCCTGCACATGGCGGAAACGGGGTCTGAACTGCCGATGATTACGCCCTATATGTACCACTATTATGTGGAGGCCCTGCTGCACTGCGGCATGAAGGATGAGGCCGTAAATGTGATAAGGAACTACTGGGGCGGGATGGTAAACGAAGGTGCAGATACCTTCTGGGAACTGTATAATCCGGCGAACCCGGATGAATCCCCCTATGGGTCTGTGATGCTGAACAGCTTCTGCCATGCGTGGAGCTGTACACCATCCTATCTGCTGAGGAAGTTATAGAGGGTCACCATGTAAAGAAGGAAATGGAGGAAAGGAAAAATTGGGGCGGGTCCCAAGGCCTTTCACCCACTTATGAGCAAGCTCATGTGGATTTAGACCTTTTGACCTTGGCATCATGACATTACCTGATTTGGGGCTCCCTT
>OGXI01003431.1_pt1 | contig 10651 bp, 11 predicted proteins | sample 1576221 | NCBI WGS metagenome assembly OGXI01 (sample SAMEA3541523, study PRJEB24748) | human gut metagenome | biome: human gut; feature: human-associated habitat; material: faeces | place: China | collected 2012
CCGCAGGCCGGTGCGGCTGCGTCGGATGGCAGATGCTACGGCGGTGTTTTAATTCCCATGATTCTGTCTCCTTTCGAGTTCTACATTTCTTATCGCACTTGTTTGTGCATATCTTCTCCGCTTATTTTATAAACCTGCGAAGATCTCAATGTCCTTGCTGTCTTCGGTCAACCATACGATTGCCTTTTTGGACTTGGCGGTCTTTCCAACTACCAGACCACGTCTCTTATTCTTTCCTTCAAGGTTCATGGTGTTTACCTTCTTAACCTTGGTTCCTTCGAACATTTTTTCAACAGCTTCTTTGATCATTGTTTTGTTAGCTTCGGGATGAACTAAGAATGTGTACTTCTTGTCGCCCATACCAGCCATACTCTTTTCAGTAATAACCGGCTTAAGGATTACGTCATAATAATTAACTGCTGCCATTATGCATACACCTCCTCAATCTTTGCTACTGCTTCTTTGGTAAGAACCAGTGTGTCACCCTTTAAGATATCATAAACATTAATGGCGTTTACTAATGCTGTCTTAACGGTAGGGATGTTTCTTGCAGACATGGTAACCTTCTCATCGTTGTCAGCAATAACAACCAGTGCCTTCTTAACTTTGAGATTGTCCATAACTGCCTGGAACTTCTTTGTCTTGATTTCGTCAAACTTGAGCTCGTCTACAACGATCAGCTTGTTATCAAGAACTCTGCTTGTAAGAGCGGACTTTAATGCTGCTCTCTTTTCCTTCTTGTTGATCTTGAAGGAATAATCTCTCGGTACGGGAGCGAATACAACGCCGCCTCCTGTCCACTGAGGAGATCTTGTTGAACCCTGTCTTGCATGACCGGTTCCTTTCTGTCTCCAAGGTTTTCTTCCGCCACCGGAAACTTCAGAACGTGTCTTTGCCTTCTGAGTTCCCTGACGATTGTTTGCAAGCTGCTGTACAACTGCCATGTGTACAAGATGTTCGTTTACTTCAACACCAAATACTGCATCGTTTAATTCAATTGTGCCAACTTCCTTGCCTTCCATATTATAAACAGATACTTTTGCCATCTGAATGGTCCTCCTTTCATCCTCTCAATTATGCATTAGCCTTAACTGTTTCTTTTACAGTTACTAAAGCTTTCTTAGGTCCCGGTACAGCACCCTTAACAAGAAGAAGATTGTTTTCTGCATCAACTCTTACAACTTCAAGATTCTGTACAGTTACTTTTACGCAACCCATATGTCCCGGCATTCCCTTGCCCTTGAATACACGGCTGGGTGAAGAGCAGGCACCATTGGAACCCTGATGACGATGGAATTTAGAACCGTGAGCCATAGGACCTCTGTGCTGTCCATGTCTCTTGATTGCACCCTGGAATCCTTTACCTTTGGAAATAGCGGATGCATCAATTTTGTCTCCAGCTGCAAATACATCAGCTTTGATCTCGCTTCCAAGTGTATATTCCTCTGCGTTGTCAAGTCTGAATTCTCTGACATATCTCTTGCAGGAAACGCCTGCCTTGTCGAAGTGTCCTTTCAGAGCCTTGTTTACGCCATGTCTGTGAACGATTTCTTTCTTTCCGTTCTTATCTTTGTTAACGATTCTTTCCTTCTTGTCAACAAAGCCAACCTGTACTGCGCTGTAACCGTCGTTTTCTGCGGTCTTAACCTGTGTTACCACACAAGGTCCAGCCTGAAGTACTGTTACAGGAACTAAAGCTCCGTCCTCTGTGAAGATTTGAGTCATTCCGACTTTTGTTGCTAAAATAGCTTTTTTCATTTCTTTACCTCCATTTGATTCTACAGCGGACCCGATCGGGTCATTCTAGTGTAGGGGTTAAAATTGTTTTGGAAGTTCACACTTCCTATGTCTTCATTGCATCGGATGAATCAGAATTATTTGTTCTTCATCTTGATGTCAATGCTAACACCAGCGGGCATTTCCAATCTCTGTAATGCTTCAACCGTCTTAGGTGTCGGTGTAATGATATCGATCAGTCTCTTGTGTGTTCTCTGTTCGAACTGTTCTCTGGAATCCTTATACTTATGAACCGCTCTTAAAATAGTAACAACTTCCTTCTTAGTAGGAAGAGGTACCGGTCCACTTACCTGAGATCCGTTCTTCTTGACTGTTTCGATGATTTTCTTGGCAGATGCATCTACTAACTGATGATCATAAGCCTTGAGTGTGATTCTCATTACTTGACTTGCCATAAAAAAAGTCGCCTCCTTTTCGCACTTTTTAATAATAGGAATGATATTCCTTAGAAGTACGACAAGCGGTGACTGTACACTCCTCCGTGCGTGTCCTACCTTTTCATAAGACGATGTGCGGTTTCATCCGCACTCTTATGCCGGTACGCTTAACGCCCGTGTCTCTGCAATCTTGCAGACAAATTGTTTGTACAGTGACTTGCCGTCAGGTTCTTTGGCCATCTTACGCGGCCTCTTGACATTCGCTCCACGGAAAACCTGCAGTGCCTTTCGGCCCGGCAGCAACCTCACGCTTCAACGCTATCATGCCACAGCAATTGTTAGTATACATGATGTTTGGGTAATATGCAAGAAATTTTTTTAAAATTTTTGTGAAAATTTTTGTGATTTTTGGGGCAGATTTTAATCAACATATCTATACACTATATTATTTATTATAGAAGAAACCCGTTTTCCGATCAGTAATAGGATGGAGCTATTCTCAATGCTTCCAACTGCTACGTGATCCCTTAATTATCTCGTAAGCTTCATATCCTCGATCACCCAGTAGTCTTCCTCCATGTGATACTTGGTTCCGCAGTACGGGCAGTTGCGCTGACGCACGGCATCAAAGCTTCCTTTGCAGCTGTGACAGTTTACGGAAGTGATGGAAAAACCGGGCATCTCCCTGCGGGCAACGTTCTTTGCAAAGGTCGCATCTATAAGATCTCCGGTCTTGATGATCTTTCCATTTACCTCACTGTAGTTGATCCACCAGGTACGGAGCGTCAAATGAAGCACATTGCCATTCTGCCGTACCTTCTGCAGACACATTCCATTCGTATAAGTCATCTCAATAATGTCCGCAAAACGATCGTCTCTTTTTCCTCCGCAATAAGCCGTCAGATTCTGCGGATCTTTCGCAAAGACTGCCATCCGGATCAGTGCAACCATCTGTCCTTCAAATTTTTCATAGGAAAAGTTCGGATCCACCTGCTTCATGATTCCTTTGATCTGGCTTTTGGATCTCAACGTCCAAAACAGCGGCAGGTACTTCATTCCATCCCGTTGAAACAAAGACCCGATCATCATAATAGAGGTAATCACAAATCCTCCTACGCCTCCACAGATAAGTGCCGTCAGATAAGCTGTAAATAACGCAATCGGAATCACGCCCTCACCGGAAATCATTGCTCCCGGCATACTCACAAGCAGCATGACCAGCATCAGGATTCCCATGATCCTGCGCTGATTCGTCGTGTGCTTCATAATCGATGTTGTCCGGATGAAATAGGTATTCACCACTCTTGGAAAAAGATCCCTCATATGAAACCGGGTTCCGCAATACCGGCACCCTTCCATGAGCTGTGCCACCGGACTGACCGCTCCACAGTTCGGACAGGTAATCATCAGATGATCGGTTTCTTTTTCATTCGGTGTATGAACCACAATTTCATACATTACCTGCTCCACCCGACGCTGATACAGCGTCTCCGTTCCTTTTAAAACCAGGAGCTCCCTGCTGATTTCCTCATAGAGCATGTCCGTGGTATACCAGGCCGACTTCGTGGAAAACTTTGCTGTTCCAAAGCTTTTCCCCTTTACCGGAAGAACTTCATTCTGCATCTGCAGTCCCTTGTCCTCCAGTCGCTCCTTTTGCAGCTTTAAATAGTAACGTGTATCACCATCACAGCTTTCCGGTTCTTCTCCCTCTTCGTACCAGGCATTCAGTTCCTTTGCCATCCGGTCAAAAATACCACGTCCCTTATCCCACTGTGGCACATACTCTTTAAAGGCCTTCACTTCCTTATAAAACTTCAACAGAAAAGGAACACCAATCACACACAGCGCTGCTCCCACACAAAACAGGAAGCCCCTCACCGGAAAGGACAACTCTGTCGTAATACAGGATGCTGCCAGTATTCCTCCTGCCAGTAACGCCACTCCCTTTACCAGATAATTAATATCTGCCTGCTTCACATACTCTTTCCGTCCATTCATTGTCAGGTTGGGAATTAGAGTATTCTGTCCGCTCATCGTATTTCCTCCGTATTAGATATAACTCGTAAAACCTTTTCCGACGATCTCACTGCTCTTTGTCACCATGATAAAGGCGCTCGGCTCATTCTTTTTGATAAAACGTTCCAGATAAATGGCCTGTTTCACATCCACTACCGTAAGAATGATGACGCGATCCTTGTGGGAATAAGCTCCTTCCGCATGGTAGGTGGTTGCACTGTGGTGTAAGTCATGTGTGATATAATTGCAGATCGGATCCGGATTCGTGGACACAATTGTAAAATATTTGTTGAGCTTCATGCGTTCGATGAATTTATCAATGACCAGTGATTTCGCCAGAAGTCCTAAGATGGAACAAAGTCCCGTCACCGTATCGAATACCAGAAACGCACAGACAACAACGACAAGGTCTGTCCAAAGAAGCGCCGTGGAAACATTCATCGTGGAATACTTCCGGATCACCATGGCAATGATGTCCGTGCCTCCCCCCGAAGCATTCTCATAGAACAAAAGGGCAGACGCGATCGCCGGAAGCAGGATGGCAAAGCACAGCTCCAGCATGATCTCGTTGGTAAGCGGCGCTTTCATCGGGAACACCACTTCAAATGCATTTAACAAAAGGGAAGAAAGTACGGTCACATACGCCGTTTTCACCCCGAAGTTCTTACCCAGAATGGCAAACCCCAACACCAACAGTAACAGGTTAATCACCAGGTTGATCTGGGATGCGGAAAGTATCGTGAAATTTGAAATCACGACAGCCATACCGGAAACTCCTCCAAAGGAAAAGTTATTGGGGAACTTAAACACATAGATTCCAATATCCATGATGATTACTGCAAACGTAATCCACAGGTATTCCTTAAGTACCTTTTTCTTATCTGTTGATTCTGCTGCCATTTCATTCTCCTTCTTATCCTAGCAAATGATCTGTATGAATTACAGACATGGTCTTGTAAATTCTTTGTCAAACTTATATGCTGCTTCCCCATACCTCGTTCCAGCAATAATTGTACTATTCAAAACTTTCTTCACGAAGCTGCTGTTTCATAGCTTATAGTCTGTCCTCTGTATTTGTCAAATTTCCATATTTACTCTGCAATATCTGCGAAATCAAACTTCAATACCTTCTTCAGATCCTCGACGCGTACCTCGACCTGGAAGCCGATTTTTCCGCCGCTGAAAAAGATCTTTTCCAACGAAGAAGCACTTTCATGGATCACGGTCCGGAACTGCTTTTTCATTCCAATCGGGGAACAGCCGCCATGAATATATCCCGTAAGCGGTAATAATTCCTTAGATTTAATCATCTCAATATTTTTCTCTCCAACGGCTGCTGCCGCCTTTTTGAGATTCAGCTCCTTCTCTACCGGCACGAGGAAAACATAATGATTTCCAGTCTTTCCGACCGTAACCAGTGTTTTAAATACAACCTCCGGATCCTCATTTAACGCTGCTGCCACCTCGGTTCCGCCGACCGCACCGGAATCCAGATAGTTATGTCCCTCATAAGGGATTTTATGTTGTTCCAGAACACGCATTACATTTGTTTTATCATTCTTAGCCATTGTCTTATACCTCTTTCACGAATTTTATATTGCAGAATCGTATTCTTACGCAGCCTGACTGCAGGTGTCCGGCTGCTGTGTGAACAATACCATCTGCTCTCATTCCTGTATTTCCTGCTTTGTTGACACTCATTGATAACCTTATTATACTATAATCATCTCATGAAAAAAACATGGAATATGAAACCAACACTTATTATACAACTGTTCAAAGGAGAAAACTTATGCCAGAGATTACCCCTTTCCAGAGTGTCCGTCCGGATCCTGCACTTGCAGACCGGATTGCAGCCTTGCCCTACGATGTCTATAACCGGAAAGAGGCCTGTGTGGAAGTCGACAGGGAGCCTCTTTCCTTTTTAAAAATTGACCGTGCAGAGACTCAGTTTGACGATTCGGTCGATACCTATGCGGATTGTGTTTATGAAAAAGCCCGGGAGACCCTGAAAGAAATGATTGCAGATGGCTCCTTTCTGATGGAAAATAAGCCCTGCTTCTATATTTATGAGCTTACGATGAACGGCCGTTCCCAGACAGGTATTGTGGCCTGTTCCTCCATTGATGACTATGTGAACGGCATCATCAAGAAGCATGAGAACACCCGGGAAGAAAAGGAAATTGACCGCATCAGCCATGTAGACCGCACCAATGCACAGACCGGCCCGATCTTCTTAGTCTACCGTTCGGTGGATGCCATCAATCAGCTTGTGGAAACAGAGAAGAAAAAGGCACCCGTATACGACTTTACTTCTCCGGACGGCATTATGCACCGCACCTGGGTAATTTCTGACGATAGTGTCATTAAAGAACTGGAAGAGGCTTTTGCTGCCATTCCTTCCACTTATATTGCAGATGGTCATCACCGCTGTGCTTCTGCGGTGAAGGTTGGCTTAAAACGCCGCAAGGAGCATCCCGGCTACACCGGTGACGAGGAATTCAACCGTTTCCTTTCCGTACTTTTCCCGGATGACCAGCTTTACATCATGCCTTATAACCGCGTGGTAAAGGATCTGGCCGGAATGACGAAGGAAGCCTTTTTAGAAGCTGTCCGGAATGCCGGATTTATGGTTTCCTATCTCGGAAAGACGCCGTTTGCCCCGGAAGAAAAGGGTACCTTCGGTATGTATCTGAACGATGGCTGGTATCGGCTTACCGCTGACAAGAGCCTTGTTGTGGAGGATCCGGTAGAAGGACTGGATGTTTCTATCCTGCAGAACAATCTGCTTCGTCCCATTCTTAAGATTACGGATCCCAGAACCGATCACCGCATCGACTTCGTTGGAGGAATCCGCGGACTTTCCGAACTGGAAAAGCGCGTTGCCGAGGACTGCACCGTTGCGTTCTCCATGTATGCGACCTCCATTCAGGAGCTGCTTGATGTTGCGGATGCCGGTCTTTTAATGCCGCCGAAGTCCACCTGGTTCGAGCCTAAGCTCCGCAGCGGATTGTTTATTCATCAGCTCGATTAATTCTTGAAAAAGCTCTTTTTTCGTCGCTTTTTTCGTCGCTTTTTTCAACGAAAAAGCGACGAATTATTTTAATCTATACAACTTCCCTTTTGTTTTCCCATTATCGATGAGTTTATCAAGTGCAATTAATTCCTTTAACAATTCCTTTGTCCTGGTATCCTTTAATCCAAGATTATCAGCTATTTCAGCTGTTTTATGCCACTCGCCATCATTCAATAATTTTAAGATTTTGTTATATTGTTCTATCTTTTTCTTTGATGATTTTTTCGTCGCTTTCTCATAGCTATCTGGCAGCGAAACTTCATCATCCGTTTTCAAAAATGCCGGATGGATTGGTATTCTTATTCTCGTAGCCCGTCTATCTTCATCCGTAAAAAACTCCGCTCTTGGTGAGCCATTCTTCTCAAGTTCTTCCTGTATTGTTGGGATGCCAGAAGAATGCCCCTCTGATAAATCCAGTTCTTTTAAAAACTCTCCGAGTCGTCTATTTCTGTAATATCTGGAAACAAATCTCTTTCCCTCAGCTATTGTCTTTTCTGAAATAGATCTGTCTATCCCCGGAAAATTCATTATATTTATACAATCCGGCTCTATCTCTATAGTTACTGGTTCAAAGGACATATAATCTCTGTGTTATGCATAGTTCTTAGTTATGTAAAGACAACCCCAAGGACGCCCTAAATATGGGCTTTTTTTATTGTTTAGCTTAGCATAAAAATATGATACCTTCAAGAGACAGCCAATAGGCTGAATAAAATCAAGGAGGTTTTCATATGAAAACAAAAGATCTACACGCTGTGGCTGACGCTTTGTATCAGAAGATGCAAGCTGATGGCTATAGCAAGAGCGTCATCGGAACAGCACGCTGGATCATCGGCCATTTCCAACAGTATTGTTCTTCCCGACAGATTGAGGATGTGGCAGTACCGGTAGCAGTAGAATTCACTGCTGAATGTTTTGGATTCGATTACTACAATACCATCATCCCCATGCAGACCGTAGTTCGCAGGCCGCTTCTCATCCTTTTCGAGTTTGAAGAAAGCGGCGGTTACTACAAGACTCACCAGCGTGGCTCTAACACAGAAATCCCTTTGGTCTACAAGGATCTGTTCCTGGAGTATCGAGATGTGGTTAATCAACTTAACCTCTGCCAGAATTCCAAGGAACGCAAACTCTGGATTTTCACAAAGTACTTTGAATATCTTGAAAAGCAAGGTATTGAGACAACTTCTGACATCAAGTTCAATACGGTTCATGAGTATATCAATACTCTGGACTCCTTTGCGCCTTCCACCATACGCTGTATAAAAACTGTTCTCCGGGAGATATATGACTGGCTGTACTCCCGTGAGTATGTCCCGTTCTCCGGCAGACATGCATTCCCGGTTATTCGAAAGGATCCTCGCAACAAGCTTCTTTCCTATTACTCCAAGGAAGAGATACAGCAGATGCTATCCTGCATCGACAATGATACGATATCTGGCAAGTGTATCTATTGCATCATTTGCCTTTTTGCTTACCTCGGTATTCGCGCCGGAGATGTCATACGTCTGAAGTTTTCAGACATTGACTGGAACGCCGGATTGATACATTTCACGCAGAATAAGACCGGAAACCCGCTTTCACTCCCGTTGTTGGACGAAGTGAAATATCCGCTGCTTGATTACATCAAGAATGCGAGACATGAAAGTGCAGATCCGGAGTACATCTTTGTGACGCTTTATGCACCCTACACACGTTTCCATGATACCTCGTCCATCTTCCGTATGGTGGATAAGTGCATGCAGACTGCGGGGATAAACTATGAAGGCCGTCACCATGGTCCGCATTCACTCCGCCATAGCTTGGCTTCGAACATGATGTCAGAAAACGTTCCAATTAGTGCCATTGCCAACATACTCGGCCATTCCAGCACCAGAACTACCGAGATTTATCTTACAGTAGATGAGACCCACTTAAAAGAACTTTCACTGGAGGTACCGGTATGTCAGTAAATGAGATGAAGAAACTCCCTGAATTCAGCGGCCCCTTTAAGGATATCATTCCCAGATACATTGAATACAGAAAGGCTCAGGGAATTAAAATCAGTGCTCCCTTTGTTTATCATCTGAGAAGAATGGATTTATTCTTCAAAGATATGGGGATTGCCAAGCCTGAAATCACCCGCGAGATGTATGATGAATGGACAAAGATCATACCGCCGGAAAAGGAAACGAACACGCAAAAACGTCAGTCAACACTCCGGAACTTTGCTAAATACCTTGTGTCCATGGGCTATGAGAAGATTTACACGGGATACGATGATACTCGTATTTTCAAGAGAGATTTCATCCCCTATGTTTTTTCACGGGAAGAGATTGATCGGATGTTTTCTGTCCTTTCAAGCAAGTGTGAAAACAATCCGTGTTATGACAATGATGCATTTCGTATTGCAATGCTTCTTTACTACTGTTGCGGCTTGCGCAAATCGGAAGCACAGTCCCTCAAGGTTAAGCATGTTGACTTCGATATAGGGAAGATAACTGTTCTTCACGGGAAAAATGATGTGAGCCGTATCATTGTTGTTTCTGACTCTCTGCTGAGTATGCTTCAGGAATACAGTGACAAATATCTGACCTGTGCCGATCCGGACGAAAACCTGCTTCACGGTTTCAAAAGCAAGCGGTATACTGAATCCATGCTTTACCAGAAGTTCCACAGCCTTTTGGAAGAGGCGGGAATTCCGCACCGTGCAGACGGCGGGAGGCAGCGTCTTCATGACATGCGCCATACCTTCTGTGTAAGAGCACTTGAGCAGATGCAGGCAAAAGGATTTGACCTGTATACCTCCCTGCCATTGCTTTCGGTATATCTCGGACATAAGCACATAACCGAGACAGAATACTATCTGAGGATGCTTGACGAACATTTTGGCTCCATTCTTGACAAGTCATCATCCTACACTCCCAAGTTATTCCCCAAATATGATGAGGATGAGAATGGAGGTGTCGCAAATGAAAGGACAGAATGATTTTCCCTATCATCTGACAAAGTATTTCTCTGATTATCTTCCGAATCAGGTGGCGGCATCTCCTAATACGATCAGTTCTTATAGGGATGTCTTTGTCCAACTCATGGAATTCTTTAAGTCAGAGTATAACCTTCCTCCGGAGAAGCTGTCATATAGGGACTTCACAGTAGAAAGGATAGAAGCTTTCTTACACCATCTGGAAACAAGTCGTGGGATCGGTATTAGCACGAGAAACCAGCGGCTTGCTGGAATACACGCTTTCTTCAGATACATCCAATATCGTGATCCGGCCGGATTTGAACAGAGTTCTCGGGTCTTGTCGATACCATTCAAAAAGGCACCAGTCAAGCCCGTGGAATACATTGTATATTCCGACCGCGTAGAGCACTCTGCACGGAGGTTTAGAGCAGACCTTCC
>OGXI01003436.1_pt1 | contig 10627 bp, 8 predicted proteins | sample 1576221 | NCBI WGS metagenome assembly OGXI01 (sample SAMEA3541523, study PRJEB24748) | human gut metagenome | biome: human gut; feature: human-associated habitat; material: faeces | place: China | collected 2012
CTCGTTGACAATACCAATACAAAATACGGCAAATTCCGCCCTTATTTGCTGATAACCGGAGTTCCAACAGCCGCTTTGCTGATCTTAATGGCGTTCATTCCGAATTCGCTCTCCTATCCGCTGAAATGTACGATGCTCAGCCTGATCTATGCACTGTTGATGATTTTTCAATCCCTGTATGCGCTTGCGTTTACGAGCCTGGCACAGGTGCTCACACCCAATGGGGAGGAGCGCACGGGGCTGTTATCCGTCAGCCAGTTTATCTATAGCCTTGGTCCATCTATCGTGAATCTTTTCTTTCCGATTTTAGCGGGCTTATTTGCGGGAGGAATGACAGGCTTTACTGCCTATCGCACGCTGTTCCCGATTTTTTCTGTGTTTGGTATCATTTTGAGCCTGTGGACGTTCAAGGGCACGGAAGAAAAAATTGTTGTCCCCAGAAACTATGTGGCGAAAGTCCGCTTTGTGGATGGAATCTCTGAAATCAAAAGCAATAAATATTTTTGGCTGATGACACTTTATAATGTCCTCGGCGGCCTAAAGGGCGGCATCGGCGGAATTTTAGCATGGTATTGTATCTATGTGGTCCGCAGCGATGCCGTGCTGGGAGTGATGAATGCTGTGATTGGCACAGCCTCTGTGCCAGGCATGCTGCTCGCGCCGCTGCTGGCCAAAAAGATCGGAAAGCGCTCGTCCCTGATTTGGTTCAATCTCCTGCGTGCGGGGTTTGCGGGGCTGATGCTCGTCACAACGAAAAGCCCATTTTTGTTTCTTGCATGCCTCTATCTTTCAACGGCGGCGATCGGCGGCGACGGCGTTATGGTGTCCGCAATGACTGCGGATGTATTTGACTATCAGCAGTGGAAAACCGGCAAGCGGCTGGAGGGCTTCATCACCCAGTTCAGCGGCATGCTGGTAACGGCGGCTACGATGCTCTTTAACCTGATCCTTCCCTGGTTTTATGAGCATTATGGGCTTGAGAAGGATTATACGGTTTTGTTCCAGGAGGCGGTTCGCACACCTATTTTCAACATCATGATTATCACCACGGTTATCAGCTGCCTTGCAGCAGTGATTCCGATTCTGTTTTATGATATGACGGAGAAAAAGCAGGCGGAGATCATTGCAGATTTAAAGGAGCGCGCGGAGGCGGAAATATAAACGCATCCCGAAAGCCTGTTTTTCTGCCGTGCGGGAAAGAAAGGAAGGCGAGAAGATATGGAGTTGATAAGCAGCAATTCCGATTTAACGCAATGGATGGCCTGGGCGCAGCAAAAGGCCGCTTCTTTTGTGATGACCGGGCAATCCGGGCCTGTGAACCGCGGAGACGGTGGAAAGTGGTATGGGCCGTCGGGGCGTTTTTCCAACCGTAGCCGTGTGATCAGGCGGCCCAACAGGCAGTGGGCGCAGCCGAAAGACTATCTCCCATCTTATTGGGCGGGGTATCATGACCGCACAGCCTTTTACATCCGGGATTTTGTCCATCAGGCGGCCGGAGCTGAGTATTTGGGGTATCATGAAGAGAATTATCAGATGATGCGCTGCTTTGTGGAAGGCGCTTGTGCGGATACCGGCTGGTATGCTCCCTGGGCGCTGAATTTTGATGGCAGCCTTTATTATATGGACACTCCCAATCACCGTAGGTTCGTGCGGGAGCTTACCGCCCAGTATGAGCTGGTCGAAACCATATGCAAGCTTTATTTCCTCTCCGGAGACAGCCGCTATCTGGATCGCCAAATGCGCACATTTACCGAACGAATTCTTGGAGAATTTACCCAGCGACACGACGGAATGGTGTTCTCCATAAAAAATGGAATTCCAGAGGGGCGCGGCAATATTTGGCGTGGATCAGCCAGCTACAATGAATCCGGGCGGTCGCTTGCAGAAGCGGGCGACAGCATTGCGGCGCTTTATCAGGCGCTGGCAGCATTCGGCAAACTGTTGGAAGCCCTAGGGGAGCGGGAGTCGGCGGGTGGTTACCTCCGGCGCGCTGCGGAGCTGAGATCCTATTTCAATGATGTGTGGAGCCTTCCGCCGGAGGGCAACGGCTATGTGTTCGGGATCGATCAAAAAGGCCGGAAATATTGGCGTTGGGAGAGATCGGCCAAAGGAATCACCGGCGCGGAAACTTGCTTCTTTCTGCCGATGAAGCTGTTAACCGAACCAGGGGAGCGCAATAACCTGCTGCTGGAAGAGATCGACCAAAGAGCCGCTGATCCTCAGACTGCGGCGGTGAATATCGAGAGCTATACTTATTTGCCGCAGGTTTTCTTCCCTTACCAGCAGGCAGAGCGCGCGTGGCGCTGGATGAAATATATTGGCGGTAGGCTTTTGTTACCGCATGTTCATGAGAGCCAGGGCCGCAATGAGGATTATCCGGAGCTTTCTTTTACCATGTTTTCTCATGCTGTTGAAGGGTTGGCCGGCTTTTCCGCCGACTTGCCGGCGGGAAGGATTGTTACTTGTCCCTGTCTGCCGGAGGAAGTTCCAGGGCTATCCATAAGAGGGCTGCGGCTAGGGGATTATAGCATGGATTTTGAGCTTCTTTCCCATCACGAGGCGGCGTTCTACAACCATTCAAACCGTCCGCTGTGCTGGAAATGCACGTTTGCAGGGCAATCTGCCCGGCAACCTGCTCATTTTGTAGTTGATGGGGCGGAATTGCAGCCACAATCTGAAACGGTGAACGGCGTTGCCCGTTCGTTTATTGAGGTATCTGTGCCGCCGCAGTCTGGCAAAAAGGTTTCTGCCCTAAACTAGGCGGTTAAAGCGGCAAAAATAAAAAAGGAAGCGCGCTGCAAGGGAGCTTTGCGGCGCGCTATCTTTTTGTGAAGGGAATGGCTTACACACGTTATTGTAACTATTTTGTGAACTCCCTTGACATCGGGTGCAAACTGTATTATTGTATTATCATCTTAATACAATAATACAAGGAGGCGCACAGATGACATGGATCATCACTGCCGACCGGCCGATTTATCTCCAGCTGGTTGAGCAGTTGGAACTTGCGATCGTCGCAGGGGAATACCGGGCCGGCGGGAAGCTGCCAAGCGTTCGGGAGCTCGCCGCCGAGGTGGCAGTCAACCCCAACACGATGCAGCGGGCTATGCAGGAGCTGGAGGCACGTGGCCTCATCAACACGCAGCGGACAGCTGGGCGTACCATTACGGAGGATGAAACAATGATTCAGGCATTGAGGCAGCAAAAGGCGCAAGAGCAAATCGCCCAGTTCTGGGCAGCTATGCAGAAGCTCGGATTTACCCAGGCGGAAGCTCTCTCGCTCTTAAAACAAACAAAGGAGAATGCATAATGGATGCGATTTTATCCTGCCAAGGGCTGACGAAGCTCTATGGGCAAAAGGCGGCGCTTGTCGATTTTACCTACGATTTTCCAAAGGGACGGATCGTCGGCCTCCTGGGGCCGAACGGCAGTGGAAAAACGACGCTGTTAAAGCTTGCAGCCGGGTTGCTCACTGCCACGCGGGGAAGCATCCGCGTCTGTGGTCTGGAACCGGGGACGGAGACAAAAAAGCGCGTTTCCTTCCTGCCGGAGCGTAGCTGCCTGCCTGCTGGGATGCGTGTGCGCGAGGCACTAGAATTTTTCGGGGATTTCTATGCGGATTTTCAGCTTGATAAAGCGGCGGAAATGCTGAAGGATTTGCAAATTCAGCCAAATGATAAGTTAAACGCTCTAAGCAAGGGCACGCGGGAGAAATTGCAGCTTGCATTGGTGATGAGCCGCAAGGCGGAGCTCTATCTGCTCGACGAGCCGATCGGCGGAGTGGATCCGGCTGCACGCGACTATATTCTCAATACGATCATTCGCAATTATAACGAGGATGCAACGATGATTTTATCCACCCACCTGATTCACGATATCGAAGCAGTGTTCGACGATGTTGTGATGATCGGAGGAGGACATATCGTGCTTGCAGGCAGCGTAGATGCGATTCGTGAAGAACGGGATAAAAGCATTGATACAATATTCAGGGAGGTATTCAGATGCTGGGGAAACTGATCAAGCATGAATTCAAAGCGACGGCGAAGCTCCTGTTGCCGCTGTTGGCGGCAGTGCTTGCCCTGATGGGCGGATTCCAGGTTATCTTTCTGGTGGTGAAATTGCTCACGGGGCGAAATGATTCGCACCCGCTGGTGGCGGTGCTTTTTGCCCTCTTTGCCGTTCTGGCGGCATTTGCCCTGCTTGCCATGTTGGCCGTCATCGTCATTGTGGCCGTTCAGCGGTTTTATAAAAACCTGCTTGGTGATGAAGGCTATCTCATGTTTACGCTTCCGGCCACGCCGGGGCAGCAGATTTTCTCGAAGCTGCTGGTAAGCCTAGTTTGGTCGCTTATGGGTATCGTTGTTGTAATTCTGGGAGGCGTTCTATTTGTATGGAATCTCCCGGAGATTGCGAACGCGCCCGCTATTCTGGCAAGCTTTCGGAGCGAAACCGGCATGAGCATATGGCTGGCCGCGCTTCTTCTAGCGCTGTTTATGGTGTTGGCGTTTTCCAATACCTACCTGCATTTCTATCTTTGCATGGCAATCGGGGGGCAGTGGCCGCAGAACCGGTTGCTTGCGAGCGCGGCGGCATACCTGATCCTCAACACACTTTTGCAGTTTGTGATGATGTTCGGTATGATTACGGCGGCGCTGGCGTTTCACTTTGCAGATATGAGCTTTTTCCGAGGTTTTCAATCTTTGGCCGAGCAATCCCCCGCTCTGTTTATCTACAGCATGCTCGGCATAGGCGCAGGGTTGATGATTTTTTTGGATGTGATTTATTACCTTACCACGCGTTGGCTGCTGAGCCGGCGGCTGAATCTTGCATAACCGGCGAAAAGATATATGATAAAGCAGATCAATAGAAAGGTTGGAAATATGATGGAGCAGAAGCAGTATGTTTGCCCCAAATGCGGCAACACACAGTATGAACACGATCAATTTCAGGCGACGGGCGGCAATTTTGCGAAAATATTTGATGTGCAGAATAAAAAGTTCATTACAATCACCTGCACAGAGTGCGGCTATACCGAGCTTTATCAGAGCGGAGGCAGCGCGGGCTGGGATGTGCTTGATTTCCTGCTTGGCGGCTGACCGGAGGAAGGATCGAAAGCAAAAAGGGGACGCCTGCTTTTCTGCGGCGTCCCCATCTGATGGCGTTGTGTTTATGTTGGAAATATCACCAAGAAAGCGCTGCCCTTGCCCGGCTCGCTTTCCACCTGGATCGTGCCGTCGTGCGCTTGCACGATCCAGCGCACCATTGCAAGGCCCAGCCCGGCGCTGCCTCCCTGCGCACCGCTGCGGGAAGAGTCGACACGGTAGAAACGGTCGAAAATCCGATTGATGTGCTCTGGCGCGATGCCAATGCCGTCATCCTCGATGGACAATCGGATACCGGTATCCTTCTGGATCAGACGAATCCATATATGGCCATACTCCTTGCCGTAAGAAATGGCATTTGATACGAGGTTCATCATCATCCGGGTCAGCAGCGTCTGGTCGCCCTCCAGCATCACTTCCGGCTGCAACAAGCATTCGATCGAGATGCCGCGTTTGTCTGCCCGTTCGGCCAACTCTTCAGCCACTGTTTCGCAGAGCGTTGCAAGATCAATTGGTTCCTTCTCCAGGCGGAGCGTTTGATTATCCGCCCGCGTCAGTTCCAGCAGCTGCGCAACAAGGGCGGACATTTTTTTACCCTGTGATTGAATCGCCTGAAGCGCCCGTAGGGTTTCCTGTGGATCGCCGGGATTGGCTAGAGCGAAATCCGCCTGGGAGAGGATCACGGAGATTGGTGTGCGCAGCTCATGAGAAGCGTCGGAGGTAAACTGCTTTTCCCGCTCAAAAGCGGCTTCCAGCCGATCCAGCATCGCGTTGAAGGCCTGTGCCAATCGGGCAATTTCATCCGATCCCTCATCCGGTAGGCGTGCGGAGAGGTCGCCGCTGCCGGAAATGCGGTTTGCCGCCTGGGTAATGCGCTCCACGGGGCGAAAAGCCCGCTTGGTGATCAGGTAGCCGCCCGCCGCGGAGAGTAGCAATACGAGCGGGAAGCTCACCGTGGAAGCAACCGTCACATAATTCAGCGCGGAATCGTTTGCGCTGAGGGAGTAAATTCCCCGCACCCATACGCCGGTTTCACCGTAGCCGACATACATATCAAATACCTGCCACTTGCGGCCGCCGCCTTCCACGCCTTGATGGGTATCTGCAATTAAGGGCGTTTCCGCCGGGAATCCTGCTGGCGTACCGCCCAGCAGGAGCGTGCCGGCAGGGCCATAGAGCACAAGCGTGATCCCATCGTGGTAGAGATCAATTCCGCTGTCGATTTCAAGCTGCCCGCCCTTGAAATCGATATCGTCAAATGCGTTTTCCACTGCGCTTTCCAAATCCGCCCGGGTAGAGTAGACAATCCGAAGGTCAAGCGCAAGGAAAACAAAGCCGAGCATCAGCGAGAGAATCACTGCGAGGATCGCCGTATAAAAGAGCGTGACTCGCAGTTTAATGGAGAGCTGTTTCATGGCTGGAACCCGCCTTTCGCGCTTATTCTGCTTTTAGCACATATCCCACCCCGCGAACGGTATGGATCAGTTTTTGCCCATAACCTGTATCAATCTTTTTGCGTACATAACGGATATAAACATCCACCACATTGCTGCCGCCCTCAAAATCGTAGCTCCATACGTGCTGCTCGATCTGGTCACGCGTGAGCACAGCCCCTTGGTTGCGCAGCAGATATTCGAGCACCGCGTATTCCTTTTGTGAAAGCGTAATTTCCCTATCGCCGCGGGCGACCCGGCGGGTGTTGAGATCCATCGTCAGATCGGCCAGCTGAAGCAGATTTGAAACCGGTTCCTGCGCAGTGCGCCGCAGCAGCACGCGGATCCGCGCCGAAAGCTCCTCAAAGGAAAAAGGCTTTACCAGGTAATCGTCTGCACCGGTATCCAGCCCGGCAACACGGTCAGCTACCGTATCGCGTGCCGTAAGCAAAAGAACAGGCGTGTGGTTGCCCTGGGCGCGCATTTCCCGCAGGATGGAAAGGCCGTCCCGTCCTGGTAACATGATGTCGAGGATGACCGCGTCATAATCAGTCAGCGCAATATAATCAAGCGCTTCTGTGCCATTCGCACAAGTGTCCACCCCATAGCCCTCTGCCTTGAGGCGTTTGGCGGTCACCTGCAAGAGGGCTGGTTCATCTTCTACATATAAAAGCCTCATATGGTTTCTCCTTCCGATCAATATACCAATGCATCTAAGTTTCAGGCTTTGAAGCTTTGTTTCAAAGCTTGAAACTTTACGATCTGTTTGAATCTATCGTAGCATACGCATAAAGCCTAGCCCTCTGCGAAAAATGGCGTTGCCGCTTTGCGGCAGGAGGCGTTTTGCGCCGACAGACATTTTTTGAATGATTCAAACGATCTGTTTGAATCTATTGTAGCATAAAAAATAGCCGGAAACAAACTGTTCCCGTGAACAGATGATACCTCTTGGGCCTGTGTTGTTTGGGCAGGCTTTGCTTTGTTACTCGCTTTGCTTCGTAATAAAAAATACTAGGTGTGGAATTGAAAAACTTTTTTCAAGCGCCCGTTTTTTAATCTTCCTCTCATTTTTGTCGGTTATTATGAAGCCATGATAAGGAATGGCGGGACGCCGCCGCCTAATCAAATGCCCCATTCCCAAAAATTTGAGAGCAATCAGGAGGTATTTTTATGAAGAAGAATAGAAAGATTTTGGCAGTAGCCGGTGCGGCCGTATTGGTAATTGCGATAGGGACTGCTTCCGTGCTGGGCGTTTCCGCACATGCGAAAAATACCGCGAAGGAAACGGCGCTAAAATACCTGCCCGCCGACGCGCAGCTCGTCGCACAGGAGACGGAGGACGATCGTTATGAATTCAAATTCCACAGCGCGGAGCGGAAGGAAAAATATGAAATTGAGATTGGCAAAAAAACAAAGGAGCTTGCCGAATGGAAAAGTCAGGCGGATGCTTCTGATGGATCAAAATCCGTGAAGCTTACGCAGCAGGATGTAGAAAAGATCGTGTCTGATGAGCTTTCAAGCGCTAAGGTGGATGGTGCTAAAATGACCAAAACTCAGCTGGTCGAGGAGGATGGGTTTCAAGTTTATGAGGTTGCATTCCAATCCTCCAAGTGCCGCGGCAGTTATGATATCCACCCGGAAAGCGGATTGATCTTGGAGCGTGAAATCAAAATTGGCGCGCCAATCGTCATTCCGTTGACCAGCACACCCGCAGAGGGCGCTACTGGGGCAACGGCCGGCAGCACACAGCAGGACGGGGCGATTCTCAGCGTGGAAAAAGCACGGGAACTGGCGCTGAAAGAGGTGCCCGGAGCCGCTGTGACGGATATTGATTTGGAACTCGAAAAGGGCATTTATGTCTATCAGATTGAGCTTTATCAAGGTGGATATGAATATGATCTTGTGCTCAATGCAAAGGATGGCGCCCGCATATCGCTCAAAAGCGAAAAGGATGATTGGGATGAAAACGGCGGATGGGTGCATCATACTGGCCGCAACCCGGTCACCACAGAGCAGACACAGGCAAAGGCACAGGAGAAACCCACCCAGCAAAACGGTGCCTCCTCCTATATCGGCGTTGCAAAGGCCAAAGAAATTGTGCTGCAAAAGGTGCCTGGCGCAACGATAACGAAGATTGAGCTGGAGCGCGATGACGGGCGTGTCGCCTATGAAGGGGAGGCCCAAAAGGGTAAAGTGGAGTACGAGTTTGATATCGACGCTTACACCGGTGCGATCCTCTCTTGGGAAGAAGAGCAAAGCCATCACAGCGGCAGCGGCACACAGCCTGCCGGAAAAGTGATTGGGATCAAGCAGGTGAAAGCGATTCTTGAGAAAAAAATGCCTGGTGCTATCATTGTGGATCTTGATATGGATACAGTGAACGGCAGGCTTCTCTATGAAGGCGAGGTGCGGAAAAGCGGCACGGAATATGACTTTGAAATTGACGCTACGACTGGCACAATTCTAAAATGGGAGGCAGAACCGGCAGATCGTGATTAACCGATTGTGCTTTGCACCTCACTGGGTTGTAAACTACTTGGAAACGCGCTGCAACATGCAGAAATCCTGCATGTTGCAGCGCGTAACTTTATATATATGAACCATTTATTAATTCCTTCACCGAAAAAGTTCTTGCATTTTTATAAAAACTGCGTTATAATTTTAGTGAAATTTTATAATAGTTTGCGCTGTTTGGAGGTTAAAAAATGCAGCTTAAACAAACCGCTGAATCGCTTTGGTCAGATGCAAAAACCTACTGGAAACACCCGCCTGCCGGCAAATACATGCCGTTTAAAGAAATTGCCGCATACAGTGTGGGTGGTATCGGTGCCTACTTCATCATCACGATCATCTGGGCGCTTCAGCTATCTGTCGGTAATTTTATCATCGGCAATGCGATTGGTATCGAGCCGACCAAGATTTATCTCCTGTATCTCATTTCCGTCGCAAGCAGCTTTCCGCTGACAGCCCTGCGCGCCAACATCATCGATAATGCGCGCAGCAGAAAGGGAAAGTACCGTCCCTATCTTTTGATTATGGGCGTGCCTTCCATCCTTTTGGCAATTGGGTTTGTGTGGATGCCGTATGAATCGATGTCCATGTCCATGCGGATGCTGACGGTACTGCTCTTCAACATTGGCTTTCAGTTCTTCTTCAGCTTTTTCTATGATTCCTATGAGAATCTAATCTATGTGCTTTCTCCCAACACGCAGGAGCGCACCGATGTTTCTGCCATTAAGGCTGTTATTTATTCGATTGCGCCCTCGATTACCGGTATTGTCATGCCCTTAGCGGCAAAGTTTTTGACAAACGGTGATATGACCAATATGAAGCTCTACCGCTTCGCTTATCCGCCGATGTTGATCATTGGCATCCTGCTGGTAATCCTGGTTTATGCCAACACACAGGAAAAAATCATCCAAGCCAAAACGCATGTCGTTCAAATCAAGTTTATGGACGCTTTGCGTGCCGTGACAAAAAATAAATATTTCTGGATCATCTCCCTTGCCGGGTGGCTAGGCTTTCTGGAAAATTCCTATGGCACGATCCTGCAATGGCTTTATCAGTATCAGCACGCTTGCACGGAAGGGCAGTATGCCCTCATTACCACATTGTATGGCAACTCTGCCCTGTGGGGCATGCTGATGGCTCCCTGGGCGATCCGGAAGTTTGGCAAGAAGCGCGTGCTTGTGTTTACCAATATCTTAAATATTATCTTTATCGCGATGATTTATCCGATCGTGGTAAATATCGATCCGGGGCTTGGTATCTGGCTTGTTATGATTTGCATGTGGATGAACGGTTTGGTAGGCTCCTTTGCCAATGTCCTCAATCCCAGCATCCAGGGCGATATCCGAGATTATCAGCAGTATACCACCGGCGAGCGGATTGACGGCATGTTTGCCGCCGTTGGGTTGATCGGCAGCGCAATCACCATGGCGACGAGCGGCGTGCTGCCCGCCGTATATGAAGCGCTCGGCATCACCACGGAGAACGCGGTGAGCATGGGTTACACAAACGCTTACGATGTGCTGTATAACCGTAATGTTTTTGTGAATGCCTTTGCGGTGCTCATTGGCCTGGGCGTTTTCG
>OGXI01003442.1_pt1 | contig 10624 bp, 7 predicted proteins | sample 1576221 | NCBI WGS metagenome assembly OGXI01 (sample SAMEA3541523, study PRJEB24748) | human gut metagenome | biome: human gut; feature: human-associated habitat; material: faeces | place: China | collected 2012
GTATGTCCAGAAAAGGAAACTGTATGGACAACGGTGCAATGGAAAACTTCTTCGGAAGATTAAAAGTTGAAATGTTTTATGGTGAAAAATTTGAAAGTGTCAAAGCTTTCATAGATGAATTAAAAATATATATTGATTATTACAACAATGAAAGAATTTCTTTAAAGCTAAAAGGAATGAGTCCGGTACAATACCGAACTCATTCACAAGCAAGTTAATATTTAATTTTGTCTAAATTTTGGGGTTCACTTCATTTTTGATTTCAGTTAGCTCTTACTTTTATAAATTATTTAGTGTTGCCAAATTGTTGCTATTTTGGACTCGTAAGTGCTGCAAACGGCGTGGTTAAGCCATTTGTGCGGTGTGATATCTCATTCCCACTCAATAGTTGCAGGTGGTTTTGAAGTTATATCATAGACAAGTCTATTAACGTGTTTTACTTCGTTTACGATACGATTTGATGCTTTTTCTAGGACATCGAAAGGTATTCTTGCCCAATCGGCTGTCATAAAGTCGGTTGTGGTTACGGCTCTTAAAGCAAGGGTATAATCATATGTTCTGCCGTCACCCATAACGCCGACGCTACGCATATCTGTAATAACGGCAAAATACTGGTTTATATCTCTTTCAAGACCTGCATTTGCGATTTCTTCTCTGAATATAGCGTCTGCGTCACGCAAAATTTCAAGTTTATCTTCTGTAATTTCGCCTATAACTCTTACGGCCAGTCCCGGTCCCGGGAACGGTTGACGCCATACGAATTTTTCAGGCAAACCAAGTTCGATACCAAGCTGACGCACTTCATCCTTAAACAAATCACGAAGCGGTTCAACAATTTCTTTAAAATCAACGTGTTCCGGAAGTCCGCCTACATTATGATGGCTCTTAATAACAGCCGCATCACCTGCACCGCTTTCGATAACGTCAGGATAAATTGTACCTTGAACAAGATAATCAACCTTACCGATTTTCTTAGCTTCCGCCTCGAACACACGGATAAATTCCTCACCTATAATCTTACGTTTCTTTTCGGGTTCTTTTACACCCTCAAGCTTACCTAAAAATCTATCCTGTGCATTTGCTCTGATAAGGTTAATATCAAACTGATTTCTGAAAAGATTTTCAATCCAATATTAACCATACACTTCAGAGCATGAATGAGGCTTATTTGACTTTCCCGGGTGCCAATGGTTATATGCCTTGGACTTATTATATATCCAACATTGTACTGTGGTCCTTCTTTACTATGGGACAGCCGCATCTGTTTACCAAATTCTTTGCCATGAAGGATCATAAGACTATGTTTAAAGCAATTCTTCTTGGTACTGCAGGTATGTTTTTCTCTGCGACTCTGATTGAGTGGGCCGGTGTAAATGGTATCGCTTCTATTCAGAATATCGAGAAGGCAGATCAGATTATTCCAATGATTCTGCAGAGGGGAATGAATCCATTCCTGGCTTCTATTTTCATCGCAGGTATCGTGGCAGCAGGTATGTCCACTATCGATGGTATTCTGGTCACCACTACCGGTGCTGTTACCCGTGATATTTATCAGAAGATTATCAATAAGAATGCCACAGATGAGGCTGTTATGAGCCTGTCTAAGGTAGTGACTGTAATTATCGGTATCGTTGTAATTTGCTTTGGTGTATTCCAGCCAGGCAGTATTTTTGAGATTAACCTGTTTGCATTCTCAGGAATGGCAATTTTTGTAGTGCCGATTCTGTTTGGAATTTACTGGAAGAAAGCAACAGCGAAGGGAGCAATCGCATCGGTTATAGTAGGTATTATTTCACTGTTGCTCTTTACACTGAATCCGTCTGTCAAGGCGCTGGCTATGGGCTTCCATGCATTGTTCCCGACTACCATCATTGCTTCTATTGTAATGATTGTAGTAAGTAAATTTACAGAAACTCCGCCGCAGGAGACTATTGATCGTCATTTTACAGTATAAAAGTTAGGAGGCGTATTTAAAATGTATCTTGCAAAAATGACTACAGCACAAGCAAAAGAGGCTTTTGAGAAGGATCCGATTATTGTGATTCCGGTGGGAAGCACCGAGCAGCACGGAACACAGGGTGCGTTGGGAACGGACTTTATGGTACCGTCCTATCTGGCGGATCATGTGGAGGATGTAGATAACGTAATCGTAGCACCTACTGTTCCATACGGTGTATGTCCTTATCACTTAAGCTTTGAGGGAAGTATTAATATTGGTTATGAAGGACTTTACATGGTTCTGCATGGCATCATGGATTCTCTGATGCAGCATGGCGCAAAACGTTTTGTAATTCTGAATGGCCATGGCGGCAATACTCCATCCATTGACCGGGCAGCTCTGGAGGTATATCATAAAGGTGGTGTATGTGCCAGCGTAGACTGGTGGAGTCTGGTAGCTCAGCTGGACAAGAAGTTTGAAGGCGGCCATGGTGATGTTCTGGAGACCTCAGCTATGATGGCAATTGCTCCGGAATCAGTACATCTGGAGCTCAGCAAGCCTATCAATGCACAGGATCCTTCTGAGAATATGAAAGCGGCTTATATCCAGGCAGTTAATTTCAAGGGTGGTATCGTACGTCTTGTGAGAGATACCAAAGAAATTGCTCCAAGCGGCTGGTTTGGACCTTTTGATCCGAAAGATTCTTCCGCAGAACTTGGACAGGAGGCCCTTGATTTGGCAGTATCCTATATCCGTGATTTTCTGGAAGAAATGAAGCAGATAGAACTGTCTTCCTGATATATATATCTGAAGGGATGGGGGTGTCGTAAAATCATCAAATTAGATGATTGAGCGATGCCCTCGCTTTATATGTGTAAAAAACCGGAAAGAATCTTTTGAACTGTTAGATCTTTCTGGTTTTTTACGTACTTTAAGCAGTTAGTCTATGAAAAATAGGTTAGCTGCTTTTTTTTCGTCTCAAAAACAATTATCTTTGAATCAGTTATAATAATTTTATGAAATTCATCATATTACCGCTGGATAGTTCTATGCCAAATTGCACATTATAACATACAGAACAGGAGGAATGCTTATGACATTGGAACAAGTTGTACTGACAATGATTAATGACAAAATGCTTGATAATGGACAGATTTCCGAAAAACTGCATAGCAGTATCCAGAAAGACATTATAACCTTGAATACATTCAATACAGTAGTCGCGAAGAATGGAGAACAGATGGACAGTTCAGGTGAATATTGCCAGAGAATCAGTTGATTGGAAAGGAATAACATGGATATTTATGCAACCCGTGAGGAACTGAAATCCCGGCAGAAAAATATATTTGATCTGAAACTGAATGTGGCGTATTATGCCCGAGTCAGTACGGATAAGGAGGAACAGAAAACCTCTATTGAGCATCAGTGGACTTTTTTTGAACAACTGATTTCAGACGTAAAGAATTGGACGCTTGTGGATGGTTATATAGACGAAGGAATCTCCGGTATTACCGTAACCCACAGAGAGGAATTCCAGAGAATGCTCCAGGATGCAAAAGCCGGGAAAATTGATCTTATCATAACTAAAGAGATTACCCGTTTTGCCCGAAACGTATTAGACAGTATACGATATACAAGAGAGCTTCTGGACTGTGGAACTGCTGTCTGGTTTAGGAATGACAATATCAATACATTAGATGAGGATTCGGAACTCAGGCTGTCAATTATGTCCGGTATTGCACAGGAAGAAAGCAGAAAACTTTCAAGTCGTGTGCGTTTCGGTCATGCAAGATCCATACAGAACGGTGTGGTTCTTGGTAATTCACATATATATGGATGGGACAAGCGAAACGGAAAACTGTTTTTGAATCCCGAAGAGGCAAAAATGGTACAGCTTATTTTTGAAAAATATGCCCTGGGAAACTGGTCTACCCATTCACTGGAACAATTTTTATGGGAATGTGGATACAGAAATTATAAAGGGGGAAAGATTGACAGCCATGTGATTGCCAATATTATCCGAAATCCTAAATATAAGGGTTACTATGTTGGTGGAAAAGTAAAAATAGTTGATCTCTTTACTAAGAAACAGAAATTCCTGCCTGAAGATGAATGGGTGATGTATAAAGACGATGGTACCCATGTCCCTGCAATTGTGGATGAAAAACTGTGGGAAGATGCAAACAGGATTATGGAAGAAAGAAGTAAAAATATCAAGTTGAAAAAAACTTCCTATAAGCAGGACAACCTTTTTACCGGACTTATACATTGTGCGGAAGATAAAGCTGCGTACTGGCTGAAAGTCAGAACTGTCCGCGGAAAAGCTGCAAAGACCTGGGTATGCAGTCATCGCATAAAACAGGGCGCAGTTTCCTGCAGATCAAAACCGGTAAAAGAAGAAATCCTGCTGGAGATGATATCGGATGTTTATAACAATCTGGCTCAAAGCAATAAAAGTATATTGCATAAGTATCTGGAACTTTATGAGAAAGAGATTAACAAAACAGAAGGAACTGAAGAAAAAATTGACAACATACAGCATGAAATAACAGTACTGGAACAGAAGAGAGATAAGCTGCTGGATTACAATATGGGCGGCTACATTTCTGATGCGGAATTTTTAAGCAGAAACAAGGTTTTTACACAGCAGATAGCAGAGAAAAAAGCGAATCTGGAACAATTGAAAAGCATGAAACCTCTTTCAAAAACAGAATTGACAGATCAGATGGACAGGATATTAGACTATGCAAAAGAATATTCCTGCGTAAAACCCAAAGATATCACCAGAGCCATGATTGAAAACACAATCAATAATATAGAAATAACTCCGGTTAATGAAAAGAAAGCAGAAGTGATGATCGTATTTAAAAGTGGAAGTCTGCACAGCTCTGAATCTGTTATTCCGGCACTGGGACAGGAAAAAACTTATACTACGGAGACAGGGTATGAATATGTTGTACATTCAGGAATTTCTATGTAGATATTGCACTCACATATGGAATTCTTTTGCGAAGGTTACGAAAAGTAAGAAGTAGTGAATATTTCAGTTTGAAATAATATATAAAACAGGTGTAAGACATGGCAAATACGAAAAAAAGATGGACAGCCGATGAAATCGAAATATTAAGAAAGTACTATCCCGCAGAAGGAGATCAGGTCTGTGAAAGATTATCCGGAAGAACTGCAAAAAGCTGCAGAATCCAGGCATCAAAAATGGAAATATCCAAAAACATTTCCTCTTCAGCAACTGTACAGAATGATGTTAAATATGTCAGATTATGGACAGAGGCAGAGGATAAAATACTCAGAGAGTATTATGCTGCGGAGGGCAGTAAGGTACGTTATCGCTTAAATCAGAGATCAGCAGAATCCTGCAGAGGAAGAGCTGCTGCATTAGGACTTACTTATTCCGGGGCAAACAGAAAATGGAGCAGCAGCGAAGATGAAATTCTGAGAAACTATTATCCGACAGAAGGTGCTGAAGTTCAGAAAAGACTGGAGGGAAGATCCAAAGAGGCATGTAATAAAAGAGCTGCCAAATTAGGTCTTTGCATACTGGGAAGAAAAGAATGGACTGCAGAAGAAGATGAAATTATAAGAACATATTACAAAGCGGAAGGCAGGAAGGCAGCAGAACGATTGGAAGGGAGAACTCTGACTGCCTGTCAGTCCAGAGCTAAGTACTTAAATGTCAGATCAGACAATAACAGACTTCCATGGACACAGGAAGAGGATGCGATCATTTCCCGATATTATGAAGAAAAAGGTGCCGGATATGTGCATACTCTCATTCCTGAAAGATCTCTTCAGGCATGCAAATACAGAGCGATGATTCTGGGATTAAGCAGGAAAACCAATGATCCATGGACAAAAGCCGAAGAGAAGATACTGAAGAAATACTACCCGGTTGAGGGCAGCAATGTTTATAAACGTCTGAATAACCGTAGCAGAAATGCCTGCATCAGCAAGGCAGCCCAATTACATCTGCAATATGGACAGCCTATGTATAAAGGACCTGTATTGGATGAATGGATCATACTGGCAGTGAAACAGGGGATCACAAAAGTAAGACGATCTATGACATACAGTGAGATAACCTTTAAACCCGGAAAACTCCCTGAACTGCATCTGAGACTGGAATGTGATGAAACCGGGAAATTCAGGGTTTATGAGGATTCTGTTCTTTTGGATGAAAAAGAATATGACAGGCAACGGGTTGAGAATCTCGCGGATACAATGGGACTTCAGATAGAAGGAAACAAAATTACTTTAAACAGCAGCGAAAAAGAGATAGAAGATGATATTTTCAGACTGATAGCAGGATGTTACCTGATTTATTACCTGCATTATTTTATGGAATTACCATAATTGCTCTATTCTGCCTTATCTTGCTGTGAAATGATAAAAATTTGTCAACAGGATACTGCTTGATTTATGAGATACTTTCTCAACAGTGGCATGAAAATTTTCTTGCATTTTCACATAGGTTAGAATATACTAACCAACAGAGTTAACTAAAGCAAACTATTGTGTGATTTGCTCATTTAAACTTCTATTGAAGAACTGAGATGAATCGGAGGATTTTATCCGCTTCATCTGAAATGAGATGATGCACAGATAGCTTCAAGTCAGGGACGAAATGTCTTTTGCCCCTGATATCATATTACAGGAGGAGAAAGAAACAGATGAAGAAAAGAATGGCAATTTTGATGTCTATGGCAATTGCGGCAAATATGATTGCTTCTGTACCGGTATGTGCAACAGACATATTTACAGATTCAATGCCTACGGATTCAGCGATCACACAGGAGACAGATGATGATTCCTTTAGTGATGGATCGGGGACACCGGATTTTGCGGATGAGCAGGAGAATGTACAGGCGGCTCAGGATGAGGGTACACAAAATGCGAAAGAACCGCCGGAGGTGACGGCAGAATATGACAGCGTATTTGGAAGTTCAACATATAAAATAAATGGACAATTTGGTATTGACTATGTTGATAATATTCAACAGATATCGGTAAATGGCAATAATTTAACAGAATCATCATTTTCTTCTTATTTAACAAAGGGAAAGTATTATTTATGTGGGTCATCGGATCAGTATATTAGATTTTCGGCAGATTCTTTTGAAGTAAACGATCAGATTGTAATCACCAGTACCGGATACAAGGATCTTACTTTAAAGGTAACAGGAACCGGAAAGCAATGGGCTGTTGAAAAAGTAACTTCACAGACTGAACCTGAACAGCCCAAAGATGCTCCAACATTTGTGGGAGATCAAGTGGAAATTTTATATACAGACTACAAGATCATTAAACCAGCTGATGAAAATACTGATTCTGATTACATCAGTAAAATCACAGAAATATCTGTAGATGGGACACCATGGGATAAAACAGATCGTGCAACAGCATTATTTAACAGAACAGCATATTATCCAGACAGCAGTAATAATCGTGTTGTATTTGATTCAACTGTACTTCACACTGGAAATGTCATTACAATAAAAAGTAATGGATATAAAGAACTTCATCTTAAGGTAAATGCAGAAGGAAATGCCTTCACAGTTGTTGCAACTGATTCCGGTGAAACTAATATTAAAGGTGCATCCAACGGAGTGAACACTCTTCATGTCAGATTAAAAGGATACTTCGAAAGCGCTGTTACAGGGCAGAAGAAATACGATGCAGTTTCAGGTGCATCCACTTCTGTTTCATCCAACAAAAACAGTAATGTAGTTGTGGAAGCGGCAGATCTTCCGGATGGGAAGGAACCTGTTGAAGATGACTGGAAGGAGTTAACAAAAACAAGTGTAAAAATTGACACAAAGAATACAAAGGTAAACATTGACAGTAAAAGTGGGATGGCAGGGATGTATTCCCCACATGACAGTTCTCTGTCTCTCAGCGGAACTCCTGCTGAAATAGGTACATATCCTGTCAGCGTTACATTGACCGATGAGTCAGGGCGTACAGTAACAAGTAATGAGCTTACTTTCAAGGTTTACAGTACTAATGAAAAACTGGCAGATCATCTGAAGCTTGCCAATGCAACCAAGACTGCAGACGGAAAATATATGTATGATATGGATCCATGGTTAATTCCTAATTTTAATGATACGGATAATGTTGTAACAGTCCCGGCAGAGATTAAAGCCTGGTATGGCTCTCATACCAGCGGTACGTATGGAGAACTGGGACATGCTGTTTCAGAGGGAGAAGCTACAACTCAGACATTGATCATACCGGCTGGATGTAACCTTACAATGGTCAATATGAAGGTTCTCAGCAGTGTGAAGATAAAAGTAGAAAATGGCGGAACATTGAATCTGAGAGATTCTTCCATATATGGACAGATTGAAGTAGAAAATGGTGGAACAATATCTGTCAACTATGATAATCATAGCGGAAAATTCCTGACAGGTACTTCCATTAACGGACAGCTGATCCTGAATGATGGAGCAACCATAAAGGATTCCATGATCTACTCCAACACTAATTTCCTTCCCAATGGAACACAGGTACGTCACAATACATCACCTGTTGTTGTGACAAACGGAAATGTAAAGGTGGAAGGAAAAGTATATATCAAAGGTGATGAAGCTGGCACAGGAACAGATCCTGCCACAGAAAAAAGCTACAGCGGACAGCCGGCCCTGAAAGTCAGCAGCGGAACACTTACTATTGGCGAGGGCAGCCAGCTTGCAGCATACGGCGGAGGAAACAAAGCAACTACTTCAGTTGGCGGTGCAACGGTGATTCTTAACAAAGGAACGATTTCCGGAGCAGGAACGTTGATTGCTGTTGCAGGACGAGGAGATGGTGATAACGGTGGCAATGCAGTTGAGGGCACCGGAAATGTAGAAACAGCAAAAGCATATCTGGAAGGAGGTTCTGCTTATTTATTTATGAACAAAAATGCGGAACCAGGTAAAGCGTATACTGAATCTGTCACTATATCTCCTTCTACAAAAGGAACAGCGGTAAATGGTAAAAAAATAACTTCCAACAGTGAATCTGCTCCGGATACATATTGGAGTGACATTACAGAAACACCGGATAATAAAATTCAGAACTGTACCATATCAGACACTACAATCATACAGACCGTAAATCCATCACCATCGGTAAGTCCGTCACCGTCAGTAAATCCATCACCGTCGGTAAAACCGTCACCGTCGGTAAATCCATCACCATCGGTAAATCCATCAGTAACGCCAGCACCAACTGTTACTCCGATACCGGATACTTACCCGGAGGGGACTGAGAAAGATAAGAATGGAAATCTCGTTACACCAAAAGGAATCGTGATCAGTTCAGATGGAACTGTAACACTTCCGGATGGCACGAAGCTGACACCTGATGCAGATGGTAAAAAGCCAACTGTAAATAAAGATGAAACTGTAACAGATACAAAAGGAAATATCTACAGTACAGACGGAAGTATCACAGATTCAGACGGAAATTATACCAGACCTGCAAAAGCAGTTATAAAGAATGTATCTGTTTCTAAAAACTCTGTAAAAATGGTGCTGAATGAAGAGTGTAAGGGTGCTCTTAACTATGATTATGTAATCGGTACCTCTGAGGATATGCTTAAAACAAGACAGTATACAAAGGTCCTGAAAAATCAGGAAGAACTGAAGTCTGCATTTGCATATATGGATAAGGGAACCTGGTATGTAGCGTGTCACGCATGGCTTAAGGGTGAAGATGGCAAAAAAGTATTTGGACAGTGGTCTGAGATCCATAAAGTAGATGTGAGTGCCATTACGCCACAGACACCTGTAATCAGTACAGTAACTGTGAAAGGTTCCACAGTGACAGTAAAATATACGAAGAGCAAAAACTCTCAGGGATATGATGTTGTTCTCAGTGACACCCTTACCAGAACTAACGGACAGAAGCGCCCTGCTGTTTCCGGAGAGAATTATTATGTAAAAAAGATAAAAGGAAATACGGTAACTGTTACATTTAAGAACGTTAAATCAGGCACTTATTATATTGGTTTACATGCATGGAACCGTACTTCTGAGGATAATTCAAAAACATTCAGCGAATGGTCAAATGTCAGAAAAGTTAAAATGAAATAAAAAATTGTGAATAATGGTTGAGTAAATCAGAGGGGATACCGGCAATGCACATTATACATTGCAGTATCCCCTCTGATTTGTCAGGAATGTTGCAGAGATTTCGCTTTTAAGAAAAAAGATACCAGTTTTACTAACAGTTTATGTGGAAAACCGGAAAGAACCCTACGGAATAAAAAGTGTGTATTGGAACCGTTACTGTTCAGGGGTTAGCTGGACAGTAACTTTCCATGTTTATAGATTCGATTTTATCATAGGCGGTATGAAAGAGGGTATATTGGAAATGGCGAATGGGCATTTTTCCGCGAGATTAGAAAAATAAACAGCAGGTCCTCACCCACTGCTTATTGCTTTTCGCAACCTCCACAGGGGGAGTTACTTGATTCGGTTAAAATATATGTAAATTTTCCACCAAAATATTATTGACGTAAGAAAAGCCACATGGTATTTTATTTTTGGAAAAACTGAAAATTATTTTAAAGGCAAACCTGTTGAAAGGCAGGGACGCAAAGCCAGAAGGGACTAAAGTCAGAAAGTTTGACCATGTCAGCCGGTTGCCACTGTTTCCATATCATCATAATATATGGAAAAG
>OGXI01003446.1_pt1 | contig 10615 bp, 9 predicted proteins | sample 1576221 | NCBI WGS metagenome assembly OGXI01 (sample SAMEA3541523, study PRJEB24748) | human gut metagenome | biome: human gut; feature: human-associated habitat; material: faeces | place: China | collected 2012
TGTTGTCAAATTCACGATTCGGAATAAGAATAACAAGATTGAAAAATCCGTAGCCGGACGGCCCGTGGGCATCCGCCACGTGTTCGTCAACGGCGAGCACGCCGTGAAGGACGGCGCGGCGCTGGGCCTGCGCGCCGGGCAGGTGCTTGCGATCTAGCGCCCCGCGCCCCGCGCCGGGCAGGTGCCGCGCTTCCCCCCTATGCCCCCACACGCAAAAAGCAGGCCCGCCTCCCCATGGAAGGCGGCCCCGCCCCGTTTCCGGCCCCCGATCACGGGGCCGGTTTTTTGCTGCCCGCCGCGCGGCCCTGAACCTCGCTCACGCCCGTACCTCCGCGCTCACCGTGCGCCCGGCGTTCCATCCTCCCCGCCGTCCTCCGCGCGCACCAGCCCGTAGTCCCGCAGATACGCCTCCACCGAGCGGGTCATCTCCCGCGAAAAATCGCTGTTGTACTTCCGCTGGCAAAACGCGTCCATCCACGCGTCATACCCACGCAGGGCGCACCGCCCGGCGAACATCCGCCGCAGCGCCGGCCCGTCCTTGCGGCGGTAGACGTTTTCGCACACGATGTCCGCCATGTTGAAGCGCTCCGGCTTGGGCCTGCGCGCCTGCTGCTCCGTGGGATAGCCCAGCACCAGCATCGCCGCCGGGAACACATGCGGCGGCAGGTTCAGCATCTCCCGGTGCTCCTCGCACCGCTCCATCACATCCCCGATGTAGCACGATCCCACGCCCAGGCTCCACGCCGCCGTCACGGCGTTCTGCGCCGCGATGGCCGCGTCGCTCGCCGCCAGCATCACATCGCCCGCGCCCGGCGCGCGCGGCTCGCATCCCGCCTCCCGGTAGGCGTCCAGCCATTTGCACACGTCCACCAGGAAGATCAGCACCATCGGCGCCGTCGCGATGAACGGCTGATGGTCGCACGTTTCGGCCAGCCGCGCCTTGAGCTGCGGGTCGGTCACGTCCAGAATGGTGTATAGCTGCTGGTTCCCCGCGGTCGGCGCCTGCGCGACCGCCTCCAGTATGGCCGCCCGCACCTCGCCGGGGATGTCCCTGTCCTCAAACGCGCGCACCGACCGGCGCGCCGCAAGCTGCCGGATGACTTCGTTCATGGCTGGTTTCCTCCGTGATATCAGATTCGGCCCCTTCCGGGGTTTCATCATACCATGTCCGTCCTTTTTTGAAAACAGAAAAGCCGCTCCTCTCCCCACAAAAAAATCCCCCCGCCCGGCCCGCGCGCCTCCGCGCCGCCCGTTCGGGGGAATCCCAACCTGTGGGTCCGTATGTCCGCGCGCCCCGCTCACTCCACGGCGCGCGCATGGCCCAGCGGCCACATCACAAAGCGCACCTTGCCCACGATGTCCTTTCGGGTGATCGCGGCGGGGCGGCCCGCGCCGTAGTAGTTGCGGCTGTCGTGGCTGTTGTCGCGGTTGTCGCCCATGACGAAGTATTCGTCCTCGCCCAGCGCGAAGGGAGCCATCGAAAAGCCGTCGTCGTTGCGCGAGGGGGTGAGGTAGGGCTCATCCAGCGGCTCGCCGTTTACGTACACCTGATTGGAGCGGATCTCGACCACGTCGCCGGGCAGGCCGATGACACGCTTGACGAAGTTCTCCTCGCGGCCGGGGTAATGGCAGATGACCACGTCGCCCCGCGCGGGGTCTCCCAGCAGGTATTCGGGCTTGCTGACGTACATGATCTCGCCGTTTTGAAGCGTGTCGGTCATGCTCTCGCCCTTGACCGACACCGGCTGGAACACCATCAGGTGCACCGCCTGGGCGATCACCACCGCCAGCGCCAGCCGCCATACCCAGCCCCAGACCTCGGCCAGCACGCGATTCTTCCCTTCCTTCATGCGTTTTCCTCCCTGCGCCCCGGCGTGAAGCGGGGCCGCGGCAGGGCAACCGCGTCCCGCCGCAGCCCGTCCCGTTACTGCTGCTTTTCCGCGTCGTCCTTTTCAAGGATGTCCATGAACTCCGCGCCCGTGATGGTTTCCTTCTCCAGCAGGTAAGCGGCCAGCTTGTCCATGACGTCGCGGTCCCGCTTGAGGATGTCCACGGCCTTGTCATGCGCGGCGGCGATCAGGCTCTGCACCTCGGCGTCCACGCGCGCGCTGGTCTCCGGGCTGCACACAAGCGAGCTGTCGGAGGACAGGTAGGGATTGTTGACCGTTTCCAGCGCCACCATGCCGAACTGGTCGCTCATGCCGTAGCGGGTAATCATGGCGCGGGCGATCTGCGTGGCCTTTTCGATGTCGTTGCTCGCGCCGGAGGTGATGGAGCCGAACACCACTTCCTCGGCGGCGCGGCCGCCGGTGAGGGTGGCCAGCTGGCTGAGCATGTCCTCGCGGCTCATGAGCACGCGCTCGCCCTCTTCAATCTGCATGGTGTAGCCCAGCGCGCCGGAGGTGCGGGGGATAATGGTGATCTTGTGCACGGGAGCGGCGTTCTTCTGACGCGCCGTGACCAGCGCGTGGCCGATCTCGTGGTAGGCGATGATCTTCTTTTCCTTCTCGCTGATGACCGCGCCCTTGCGCTGGTAGCCCGCGATGACGACCTCCACGCTCTCCTCCAGATCCGTCTGGCTCACGGCGCTGCGGCCCATGCGCACGGCGCGCAGGGCGGCCTCGTTGATGATGTTGGCCAGCTCCGCGCCGCTGGCGCCGCTGGTGGCCCGGCCGATGGTGTCGAAATCAATGTTCGGCTCCATCTTCACGTCCTTGGCGTGCACCTTGAGGATGGCGATGCGGCCCTGCAGGTCGGGAAGCTCGACGGGGATGCGCCGGTCGAAGCGGCCGGGGCGCAGGAGGGCCTTGTCCAGGCTTTCGGGGCGGTTGGTCGCGGCCAGGATGACCACGCCCTTGGTGCCGTCAAAGCCGTCCATCTCGGTGAGTAACTGGTTGAGGGTCTGCTCGCGCTCGTCGTTGCCGCCGATGCCGGCCGCGCCGTCGCGCTTTTTGCCGATGGTGTCGATCTCGTCAATAAACACGATGCACGGGGCCTTATCCGCGGCCTGCTTGAACAGGTCGCGCACCTTGGCCGCGCCCATGCCCACGAACATCTCCACAAACTCGCTGCCGGAGATGGAGAAGAAGGGCACCTTGGCCTCGCCCGCGACGGCCTTGGCCAGGAGCGTCTTGCCCGTGCCCGGAGGGCCTACGAGCAGCGCGCCCTTGGGCAGGGAGGCGCCGATGCTCTTGTACTTGTCGGGGTTGTGGAGGAAGTCCACGATCTCCCGCAGGGCGTCCTTGGCCTCGTCCTGCCCGGCCACGTCGGCAAAGGTCTTGCCGGTCTGGCTCTCGACGTAGATTTTGGCGTTGCTCTTGCCAAACTGCATGGCGTTTCCGCCCATGCGCTTGGTGAGCATCCGGCCCATGATCTGCCCGATGGCCACGAACAGCAGAATCGGGAATACCCACGTCGTCAGGAAGCTGAGCAGCGGCGAATCCTGCGTGGGAATCGCCGAGGCAAACTCCGCGCCCGACGCGTAGAGGCGTTCGGTCAGGCCCTCATCCGGCCAGCGGCCCGTCTTGTAAATGGCGGTCTGACCGTTTGCGTCGGTGGCCGTAAAGAGGATCTGGTCCTCCTCCATGGCCACTTCCTTGACCTGCTTGTTGTCGATCATGGTCAGAAAGTCGTTGTACCCGACCTCCGTCACCGGTGTGGCCAGCATCGCCGGAAATACCAGCGCGTTTAAGAGCATCAAAACCACCATGGCGATCAGGTAGTAAAAGATCAGCGGTCTTTTGGGTGATTTGTCGTCCACCTTCATGCTTTCGCTCCTCCTTCATCCTGCGTATAAAGGGTTTACCAAAACCCTGTGGATTAAGCAATTCGCTTTCGACCCCCCGTTTCCTTCCGATGCGCCGTTATTTCATACATCCTTCATCGTTCGGCCAAAAATCGGCGAAAAAAAAGGACGGCGCCGCCTTATTCGGCCGCGCCGTCCCCCTGAGCTGCGCCTATTGGGCCAGCCGCTCCCGCAGCAGCAAAATGGCCTTTTCATACCCCGCAAATCCCAGCCCCTTCACCTGCGCGATGCAGGCCATGGCCGGGTAGCTCACGTGCCGGAAGGTCTCGCGCGCGTCCACGTCGCTCAGATGCACCTCCACCGCGGGCAGGGCGACGGCCTTGAGCGCGTCGAGGATGGCCACGCTCGTGTGCGTGTAGGCCGCGGGGTTGATGACGATGCCGTCCGCCTTCCCCAGCGCGCTCTGGATGATGTCCACCAGCGCGCCCTCGTGGTTGGACTGGAAGCATTCCACCTCCACGCCCTCCCGCGCGCACACGGCCTCCACATAGGCCACCAGATCCGCGTAGGTCTTTTTGCCGTAGATGTCCGGCTCCCGCACGCCCAGCAGGTTCAGGTTCGGCCCGTTAATCACAAACAGCTTCATGGTACGCCTCCTCCACGGCGCGCGCGCAGTCCTCCGCCGTCGCGCCGTTTTCCACCTCCGCGTCCGCGGCGGCCGCATACAGCGCCGCCCGCTCGCGCCACAGCCGCACAAGCGCCTCGCGCCCCTGCGAAAGCGGCCGCCCGTCCATGGGCAGCGCTTCGATGGGCCGCGTGATGTGCGCCACCACGCAGTTCATGCGCAAGAGCTCGCGGTTTTCCGCGCTCTTGACGATGCCCCCGCCGGCGGCGATCACCTGCCCGCCCACGAGCGCAACGCGCCGGAGCGCCTCCGTCTCGCGGCGGCGGAACCCCGCCTCGCCCTCGGTTTCAAAGATGCGCGGGATGGGCATGCCCGCCGCCTTTTCGATTTCCCCGTCCAGATCCACAAACGGCATGCCCAGCCGCGCCGCCGCCAGCGCGCCCACGGTGCTCTTGCCCGCGCCCGGCATGCCCACCAGCGCAAGGCCCGTCACCGCGCGCCGGAGCGCCCGCTCGGCCTCCCGCGCGCGCTCCGCGGGCACGGGCCGCCCGGTGAAGCGCTCGCACGCCCGCACCGCCTGATAGGTCAGCATCGTCAGCCCGCCTTGGCAGGGGATGCCCAGCGCCCGCGCCTGCTGCAAAAGCCGCGTGCGCAGCGGGTTGTAGATCACGTCCGCCACGCCGCGAAGGTTCGTAAGCCGCGCGAGGTCCACCGGGGCGGCCTGCACTTTGGGGTACATGCCCACAGGCGTGGCGTTGATGAGCCAGGCCGCGTCCGCGTGGCGCTCAAGGTTTTCGTAGTTGGTTTCGCCCGTGCGCGAGACGGTCACCGCCTCGCCGCCCGCCGCCTCCACCACGTGGCGCGCCGTTTTGGACGTGCCGCCGCTGCCCAGAATGAGCGTCTTGGTTCCGGCGAAGGCCATGCCCGCGCGCCCGGTGATCACGCCAAGGCCGTAGGCGTCGGTGTTGTCGCCAAAGAGGCTGCCGTCCGGCCTGCGCACGATGGTGTTGACGCTGCCGATGGCCCGCGCCGCGGGGCTGAGCTCGCGCAGATACGGGATCACCGCCTGCTTGTAGGGAATCGTCACGTTCAGCCCGTCAAATTCGCCCTTTTTAAGGAACGGCCCCAGCTCCTCCGGCGCCAGCTCGATCAGGTCGTAGCGGTAGTCCGCGAGCAGCCCGTGCAGCGTTTTGGAATGGCTGTGCCCCAGCTTTTCGCCGATCAGTCCGCAGCGCATCTCAGCCCTCCGAATAGCTGCCCAGGTAGGTGAACGCCTCCGGGCCCTCGTCCAGCTCGCACAGAAGGCCCAGCGCGTCCTCGTCGTAGACCGAGGCGTCCAGGTCAAAGTAGAACATGAACTCGAAGTCCGTGCCCGCGATGGGCCGGCTTTCCAGCTTGGTCAGGTTCAGGCCCAGCGCCGCGAAGCGCGCGATCATGCCGTAGAGCGCGCCGGGGCGGTGCGGGACGTTGAGCATCAGGCTCACCTTGTCCGCGCCGGGGTAGATTTCCAGCTCCTTGGAGATGCAGATGAAGCGGGTGAAGTTGCTGTCGGAGTCGGAGATGTCGCTCTTGAGCACGCGCAGGCCGTACAGGCCCGCGCAGGCGGGCGAGGAGATGGCGGCGATGTCGTCGCGGCCGCTCTGGCTCACCATCTGGGCGGCCATGGCGGTGTTTTCGCAGACGGTGATCTTCACGTCCTTGAGGGTCTTGAGGAACGCGGAGCACTGGCCGATGGCCTGCTCATGGCTGACGATCTCGCGGATGGAGGAGAGGGTCGCGCCGGGCCGGGCGACGAGCCGGTGGTCGATCTTGAGGCGCACGCTGCGCACGATGGAGAAGCGGTAGCGCCGCATCAGGTCGTAGACCTCCGTGACCGAGCCGTAGGAGCTGTTTTCAATCGGCAATACGCCGTAGCGGCACAGCCCGCTTTCGATGGCCTGAAACACGCCCTCGAAGCGCTTGAAATACATGATGGACGGCAGTGCGAACAGCTTGTCGCACGCCTGCTGGCTGTACGCCCCCTCCACGCCCTGACAGGCCACCACGGCCTCGCGGGGGAAGGTTTTCGGCGTTTCCGCGATGGCGCGGGCAATGCGGTTGCCCAGCTCCCCGCCGCGATGGAGCCTGCGCTGCTGGTAGCTGCGGCTGATATCAAAGATGGTGTTGTAGAGGAGCTTGACGTACATCGCCATGTCCCCGTCCACCGCCTTCGTCTGCTTCGCCATCACCTCGCGCTCGCGCGCCGGGTCCCATACGGGCAGGCCGTGCTCGCGCTTGTAGTCGGCGATGTCCGCCGCCGCCCGCATGCGCTTGGCAAACGCCTGCACCAGCTGCTCGTCCGCCTCGTCGATCCGTTTCCTGATCTCCTGAATCTCCATCGCAATCTTCCTTCTTTCGTCTGATTGATCGTCAGGGGCCTCAGCCCCCCACCGCCACGCGCATCGCTTCCGGCTCCGCAGCCCCCGCGCGCGCCAGCGTTCCTTGATTCGGCCTTCGGGGCCTCAATCCCCCACCGCCACGCGCGCCAGTTCCTCCAGCTCCGCCGCCGGCACGCGCCTGAGCTCGCACCGGCCGATCGCGCGGGGCAGGACCAGCGTGATTTCCCCGCCCGCGCGCTTCTTGTCCGCCATGGCCGCCGCGGCCAGCTCCGCCGCCCCGTAGGGCGCGGAGAGGGGCAGGCCGCCAGCCGTGAGCGCGGCGGCGATGTCCGCCTCCACCTCCGGCCCGCACAGGCCCATGCTCCGCGCGATCCGCGCGGCGTAGATCATGCCCACGGCCACCGCCTGCCCGTGCGAGAAGCGGAAACCGCTGCACTTTTCAATGGCGTGTCCCAGCGTGTGGCCAAGGTTGAGCAGCTGTCGGCTGCCCCGGTCGAGCTCGTCGGCGGCCACGAGCGCGGCCTTGTGGAAAACGCACCGCTCGATCACCCACTCGGCGTCCTCCGTCCATCCGCCGCGGGAGAGCCGTTCAAACAGCTCCGTATCGCCCAGCACGCCGTACTTGACCGCCTCCGCCGCGCCGTCCGAAAGCGTGGCCGCGGGCAAGGTGGAAAGCGCGTCCGGGTCGATCAGCACCAGCCGCGGCTGATGGAACGCCCCCACCTGGTTCTTAAGTCCCCCCAGGTCCACGCCCGTCTTGCCGCCCACGCTGCTGTCGATCATGGCAAGCAGCGTCGTGGGGATCTGCACCAGATCCACGCCGCGCTGGTAGCACGCCGCGGCAAAGCCCGCCACGTCGCCCGGCACGCCGCCGCCCAGCGCCACCACCGCGTCCGCGCGCGTCATGCCCTGCTCCGAGAGGAAGGCGAGCATCTTTTCCCACGTTGCCAGCGTCTTGTGGGCCTCCCCGTGGGGCATGGCGAAGCGGCAGGTGCGCAGCCCGCTTTCGGAAAGCGCCTGCTCCACCCGCGCGCCGTAGAGCGCATCCACGGTGTCGTCGGTCAGGATGGCGGCCATGCGCGTCCCGCCAAGCGCCTCGACAATCATGCCGCCCGCCGCGTCCATCAGCCCCCGGCCGATGAATACCTCATAGGGCCGCCCGGTCCGCACCTCCACGCATCTCATGGCTCGTCCTCCTTCCGGTCCACGATCTCCTTGCGCTCGCGCCCCTCGCGAAGCAGCCTTTCAAGCCCCTCCGCGTCCCCGGCGGAGAGCGCCGCGCGGTACTCCTCAAGGTGCTCAATCAGCGCGTCCAGCTCGCTTTGCAATTCGTCGCGGTTGAGCAAAAACAGCTCCGTCCACATCTTTTCGCTCAGCCGCGCCACGCGCGTCATGTCCTTGAAGCTGCCCGCCGAAAAGCCGGGGTGCTTCATCGCCTCCGGGCTTTTCACATACGCGCTGGACACCACGTGCGCCAGCTGCGACGTGTAGCCGATCAGCCGGTCGTGCTCCTCCGGCGTGGTCATCACCACCCGCCCGAAGCCCAGGCCGCGGAAGAAGTGCTTGAGGTCCGAAAGCGTGCGGATGTCCGTGCCCGGCGGCGGGGTGAGGATCATGGAGGCGTTGTCAAACAGCGTCGCCTTCGCATGGTCGAATCCCCAGTACTCGATGCCCGCCATCGGGTGCCCGCCGATGAAGGTAAAGCCGTTTTCCCTGGCCGTCTCAAACAGCGGCCCGCACACCGCGCGCTTGACGCCGCACAGGTCGATCACCCACGCGCCCTTTTTGAACGCCGCGGCGTGCTCCTGTACGTAGGTTACCGCCGCGCGGGGCCAGGTGGCGATGAACACGATGTCGCAGATGGCCAGCCGCTCGTCGGTCAGATCGCCGTCGATGGCCTCCAGCAGCCGGGCCTTGTACATCACCTGCGGGTCGGTGTCCGTGCCCAGCACCGTGTGCGGGGTATTGCGGCGAATCGTCTTTGCCATGGAGCCGCCGATCAGCCCCAGGCCCACCACGCCGATGTCCATGTCACACGCCCTCCTTCGGCATATGCCAGGCATGCGGCAGAACCGCCCGCACGCCCTCCATCACGTCGCGGAACGCCTCCGGCGTCAGCGACTGCGCGCCGTCGCACAGGGCGCGCTTGGGATCGTTGTGCACCTCGATCATCAGGCCGTCCGCGCCCGCGGCGGTGGCGGCCAGCGCCATGGGCTTGACCATCCACGAAATACCCGTGGCGTGGCTGGGGTCCACGATCACCGGCAGGTGGGTGAGCTTTTTGAGCATGGGCACGGCGGAGAGGTCGAGGGTGTTGCGCGTGGCCGTCTCAAAGGTGCGGATGCCGCGCTCGCAGAGGATCACCTTTTCGTTGCCCCCGGCCATGACGTACTCGGCGCTCATGAGCAGCTCCTGCAGGGTGTTGGCCAGCCCGCGCTTGATGAGGATGGGCTTTCCCGTGTGGCCCAGCTCCTTGAGCAACTCGAAGTTCTGCATGTTGCGCGCGCCGACCTGGATCACGTCCACCTCGTCAAAGAGCGGAAGCTGGCTTAGGTCCATGATCTCGGTGACCACGGGCAGGCCGGTTAAGCGCTTGGCCTCCAAAAGCAGCTCCAGCCCGTGCCCCCGCAGCCCCTGGAAGGCGTAGGGCGAGGTACGCGGCTTGAACGCGCCGCCGCGCAGCATCGTCGCGCCCGAGGCCTTCACCGCCGCGGCGATCAGGCACACCTGCTCCTCGCTTTCAATGCTGCACGGCCCGGCGATCACGGAAAACACGCCGCCGCCCACCTGCGTGTTCCCCACGGGGATGACGCTGTCCTCCTCGTGGAACTTGCGGTTGGCGTTCTTGTAGGGCTCCTGCACGCGCTTTACGTCCTCGACGATGTCCAGCGCCCGCAAAAGGTCGATGTCCACCACCGAGGTATCCCCCACCAGCCCCAGCACCAGATGCGTGGCGCCCTCGGAGGGATGAATGGCGATGTTCAGGCTCTTGAGCCAGGCCATCAGGTTGTTCAGCTGCTTTTCATCGGGATGCTTCTTGAGAATCACGATCATGGGGACCGCCGCCTCCTTCGTTCATGAAAAAACCCCCGCGGCATTGGCCGCGGGGGTGGAAACCCTTTTTCCTCTTCCTCACACAGCACAACGCAAAAGAGCCTTACGCGCAAACGTAAAGCTAAAGGTAAAGTAATAGGCGGAGCTGTGGTCCATGCGTGCTGCTTTCATACCGGCTCTGCCTCCTTCTGCGTTGCTTGCAGGAATGATAGCACCATCTTTTCGCCTTGTCAACCGTTTTTGCCGAAAAAAGTTGCTTCGCACGTACGGCCGCCGTGAGCGGCCGCCCGCGCTGTGCGCGGTATGGGCTAGGTCGCCGCTCGCTTATGTCAAAGGGTCCCTGCCCTTTGACCGCTCGCTGTGGCATCGGCCGTCTTTGCGGCGAACGCAGGCGGCGTAAGCGTTGCGAGCGCCTGAAAGGCGCAAGAAACGCGTCTCCCCGCACCCTGCGGCTGTCCCCGCCGGGCCATGCTCCTTGTCCCAGTCGGCAGAAGCCCCGCTGCATGCGCCCGCTCCCGCCGCGGTAGGCGCGTCCCCGCGCCCACCGCTCGCGCCATGGGTGCGGGCCTCCCCCGCCCCCGCAGCTGTCCCCGCCGGGCCATGCTTCTTGTCCCAGTCGGCAGAAACCCCGCTGCATGCGCCCGCTCCCGCCGCGGTAGGCGCGTCCCCGCGCCCACCGCTCGCGCCATGGGTGCGGGCCTCCCCCGCCCCCGCAGCTGTCCCCGCCGGGCCATGCTTCTTGTCCCAGTCGGCAGAAACCCCGCTGCATGCGCCCGCTCCCGCCGCGGTAGGCGCGTCCCCGCGCCCACCGCT
>OGXI01003451.1_pt1 | contig 10612 bp, 9 predicted proteins | sample 1576221 | NCBI WGS metagenome assembly OGXI01 (sample SAMEA3541523, study PRJEB24748) | human gut metagenome | biome: human gut; feature: human-associated habitat; material: faeces | place: China | collected 2012
CTGCGGGCGCGGCTTCGGCTGTTCTGCGCGTTTCTTTCGCTGCGGGGCGAGCCGGAGGTGGACGCGGGGCGCGTGCAGATCGTATTCACACGGGCCTTGCCGGTCAATGAGCTGGAGATCGCCCAGACGGTGAGCACGTACCGGGGACTGGTGCCGGATCGGCTGCTGCTGACCCAGGTGCCGTTTGTGGAGGACGCGCGGGCCGTGCTGGGGGAGGAGGATGAATGAGCGGGGTGCAGGGGGATCGCCGGTTGCTCAATCATTCGCGCTTCCCTGCCGGTCGCGCTCATGGTTTCGCTGCCCCGCTTCGGGTCGCTTTGGGCCTTCGGCCCAACAGCCCACAGGGCTGACGCTTCCCTGCGCGCCTGCCGGGGTTTGGGGCAGAGCCCCAAATCCCTGTGCCGCAGCACAAAACGCGAGCGTTTCGAGTGGCCGAAGGTCACAAGAAACGCGGCTTCCTTCTAATTCATATGGAAGGATGACGCAGCCCGGTGCGCAACGCGCGAGGCGGCGCAAGCCGCCGGGGCGCGGACGGCGTGACAGGGGCAGCGGAGTGCGGGCGGCGGGACGAACCGGGACATCGTGGCGCGAACGCTGGGACGGAGTGCGAGGCTTTGGCGTGAGTGGCGTGACGGGAACGGCGGGAAGCGAACGGCGGGACGAGCCGGGACATCGTGACGCGAACACTGGGACGGAGCGCGAGGCTTTGGCGCGGACGGCGTAACGGCGGCAGCGGAGTGCGGGCGGCGGGACAGGCCGCCGGGTAGGAAACCATCCATATACCCTGGGATATAAGCAACCGCGGGGTCGGGAGGCGCGGCGGGGGGACAAGGGCTGGCGCGGCTGCGTGTGATGCGCGGCGCGCCCGGCGGGGCCGCGTGCGGCTGCCTATATCCCAGGATATAAAAAAACCATTTGAAAAACGCGGAGCCTGCGTGCGGACGGCTCTATATCCCAGGATATACGAGGGCACGCACGCCTCCGCACCAGCCGACGGGCGTAAAACGGAAGGAGGACCTTTTCATGGAACAGACAGTCAATCCAGGCACGGAGGCACGCGCGGAGGGCGCGGCCACGCTGACCCAGGCGGATCTGGACCGGGTGGTGCAGCAGACCATTGCGCGGGAGCGCAGGCGCGCCGAGGCGGCGCTGGAGGCAGCGGAGATCCAGCTCAGCATCAAGCTCTTCTGTTGTCTTTCTGGCATTCCTTCCGGCAAGCCTTTTTCCGCTGAACATTGCAATGTCTTTCTTTCTCTTTATTTTTTCAAACTTTCTGCTCTCTTTTGCCTCCCACTGATGGCGATACCTGTTTCCGGAGTTATCTTTCCAGCCGGTGGAGTGGTATCCTCCAAAGTCTTCATCAGGCCATATACTTTTGAATTCCTTATCCTTGGCTTTGACAAATTCCTTATATTCTTCCTCAGCTTCCATACCATAAGCAGCACGTGCTCTATGGATATATCTTGAATCTCTGCGCCATGGATAACACTTATGCTTGGCTCTGCCCTGGCGGCTCTTAATTGAAGTCATAATGCTGTAATTCCATTCAATATGGCTAATATTTTTTGGAATAAACAAGAACGCAGTATCAACCTCTTTCTTAAATATCCTGACGTCAATGTTTGGCTGTTCCGGCGTATCAAGCCAGAACAGAAACTTGTTTACCTTCCAATCCATGTTGAGCTCAGTAACATGTAAAGACTCATCTATCACATTTTCATAACGGCTTTTCCTTGAAAAACCATTAAGCGCCTGGTTCTCCATATACTCATTTCTGAACTCTCCACGGATAGGTTTGCCGTTCCAATTTACAACCTGTTTATGTGCACGGGCAAGAAACCTTATCAGCTCTTCTTTATTACCAAAGAAAATATCATTCGAAATGATATATATTTTATTTTCGGGGCCGTATCCAATAACCTCTGACAAATGAATTTTCGGCTGTTCGACTGTATAGATTTTCTGCATATTTTTCTCCTTTCTTTTCTGTATTTCTGTACAGGTAATATGCAGGATTCCATAAAAAACAAAACATTGTCCATTTTTAGACAAAAATGTTTCACGTGAAACATTTTTTAGCAATATTCGATACTACACCAGAAAGGCAAGTTACCTTTCATTTCCTCCGATATCTGGTGTCTCAATACCTTTATTCTGGGTTCTTGTAATATTTTTTGCTTTCTCTGCTATATCATGGTCTTTAAACGCTCTTGTTGCGGCTCTTGTCATCATTCCGATATTAACTGCATTTGTTAACGCTTTTTCTGAAAGCCTCAACGGCCTTCTTGCTATCCTTTCGGCCGTAATTGCAAAACTGATTCCCTTTTCAAGGTCAGGCCCATCGTACATTTCGCTGTGCTTTCCAGCAATCGGGACTCTGGTCTGGCCAAGTTCGTTTACACTTCTCGCCAGACTTGCCGCTGCACCTCCTACTTGTTCAATGGCTTGCCCTGTATGTCCAGGATTTTTTCCACTGTGTATTAAGTCGGCTAAGGTTTCTGCATCAAAATTTTTATCACCGTTCTGTCTGATATCATTAAGAATGTCATTTCTCATCTTGGCATTCATCCTTGATTCGTCTGCATCTCTTTTTATGGCCCCCGGGACATTGGTAATACTTTCAACAAACCGTCCGCTCCTCTTAAATAAATTAACTGGTGTATTTGCAATACCTTCCATTTGCATATACGCTTTTCTAAATTGCTCTAAATCCATAAAATCATCTCCTCGTGCATAGCACAATACAGGTTTTTCTAACCGTTAGAAAAACCTGTTATTTTATCAGCTGGCTGATTTTTCAGCCTGCTTTCTTACAACATTAACTTTACCCCCTTTCTCAACAATGCATTTCTCAACATCATCTTCGTCAGGAAGATTAAACATGGAATCTTTCAAAATTCCCTCTAATATACCCCTCAGGCCTCTGGCTCCGGTTTTTCTTTTAATAGTTTCTTTTGCAATATCTTTTAATGCGTCAGGAGTGAACTCCAGTTCGATTCCGTCATACTTAAAGAACTCCTTATACTGGTTAACAATACAGTCTTTAGGCTCTGTCAGAATCTTAACCATTGCTTCCTCGTCTAACTCATTTAATGATACGATGACTGGCAGACGTCCGATAATCTCCGGAATTAATCCGTACTTCACAAGGTCGTCTGTTTCCACCTGGCTTAATGCCTCACTGATAGATTTTTCTTTTCCTTTATCTACATTAGCACCAAAACCGATAGATGTATCTTTTGCGGTTCTTTTATTAATTATCTCTTCAAGTCCAGGAAAAGCTCCGCCGCAGATAAATAAAATATTCTCTGTATTGACCTGAACATATTTTTCATTTGGATTGCGTCTCCCACCGTTAACCGGAACGTTAGCAATAGTACCTTCAACCAGTTTTAAAAGCGCCTGCTGGACACCTTCACCTGCTGGGTCTTTTGCAGCCCCGGAGCTTCCGCCGGATTTTGCAATCTTATCAATCTCATCCAGGAAGATAATTCCGCGCTCTGCTTTTTCAACGTTTCCGTCAGCAGAACGGAGAAGTTTCGTTAAGATGGTTTCAACATCATCACCAACATACCCCGCCTCAGTCAGGGAAGTGCAGTCAGCGATTGCGAAAGGTACATCAAGCATCTTCGCAACGGTCTGAGCCAGCAGTGTCTTTCCGCTTCCGGTTGGGCCAATCAGCAGGACGTTACTTTTTGACAGCTTGACGTCTGACTTGATGTCCATTCTTTTATAATGGTTATAAACAGCAATAGCGATTGAAATCTTCGCGCTGTCCTGGTCAATAATGTATTTATCAAGTTCTTTCTTGATTTCTCTTGGTGTCATTTTTTTATTGCGTTTTTTTGCTTTTGCCTTTCCGTCTGATTTGCCCCTGACATCTAAAGCCTGTCCAAGCAGCTTTACGCAATCTTCACAGATATAATTTCCATTAGCAGAAGAACGGAAGCCCCTCTTAGGTGGAATGATTTTAGTATTACAAAACTGACAAATTGCTTCTCTATTATAAGCTGGCATAATTATTTCCCTCCATTTGTTTGTTATTTTGCGGGCGGTTTTACCCGGCCGATTTCGGTTTTTGCAAAGACTTTTTCTTTGCTCATTTTTAATATGCATAAAATTACATAAAGGGAAATTTTTTTGCGAATTTTTACGGCAGGGTGGATAGCAAGAGAATTTTGTCGATTTCTAACGGTTAGAAAAACATATATGTACAGTTCTAACCGTTAGAAAAATCATCGACGGACGGAAAACCGCAGTTAAACTTGTTTGCCAGTCAGACTGAAGGTAATTGAGAACTCGCCGTTGCCGGCTCGTTACCAAGCCTCGCAGAGGCTGACAAGCGAAGCCATGAGGCTGAGTGAGGTGTATAAACATGGAAGTCGGGAATCCCGTCCGCTCAGCATCGCAGATTTTCGTCTGCTTCGCGCGCATGTCGTGCTCTACACTCCGACTTCGTCGTCGTTTGTCAGCCCTTGCGGTGTACGGCACTTGCCCTAGCGGACTCGTTTGTCAGTGGCAAAAGCCACTTGGTGCAAGCGAGCGTAAGCTCGCTGCATCATCTGTTTTTGTCCATCTCATCAATAACACTTTTGACTGTTACATACTCAGGCTGTAACTTTTCTGGTTCAAGTCTTGGAGCTTCATTATTTGCCGCACCGGCATTTGCAGTATTCGCAGAAGTATCGGCAGAAGATGAGACAGCTTCATTTTCATCTTCTTTTGTCTCTTCTTCGCTATCTTCATCCGGGTCACTGTCATCTGCCCCGAAATCAATCACATCCATTTCGTCATCATCTGCATGCTTTGCAGCATGATATGCTTTAAGTCTTGCTGCTGCGTCTGCCCGCTGCTGTTCAGTCAGTACTCGTTTCTTTTCCCTGATGAGGAGCAGGTCTTTTGGTGCTTCATATGTTTTTGACACGACTTCGCCGTGTACCATTCCAACTTCAACAATCTTCCAGTTTTCGTTATTCTCAACATACCTGTCCAATTTTTTCATGATATTATATTCAGTTGTATAAATCTTCATTTTGTTTGAGCCGTGAACCATATTGATATGGGTTTCACGCTCGTCATTCAGTAATTTTGCCATTGATTTTTCTCCTTATTTTTTTTATTTATTACAGTATGCTGAATTTTATCGGAAACAGGACGGCTTTTTTTTCTAACCGTTAGAAAAAAAATTCTGGCATCATATTACCAAGCCAGAACAATCATACAAAGAACCCACAAATTTATATCCATGCAATAGGAGAACCTGCCGCCATTCCAAAAAAATCTGCATATTTTTATATTTTTTATGTCATTTTTGTTGATTTTACGCGTCTTTAACCTTATAATCTATTATATAAAAAGCAAATATAGTTTTTGTTTCAGAATGGAGTGTAAAAAAAATTGCAGGAAGAAAGAAATGGAATTACATTAACAATTTTGCAGGAAAAAGGCGGCTGTGGCAAAAGCTGCGCGATATTTAACATCGCCGATTATTTAAGCAAGAAGAAAAACGTTCTCATCATTGACCTTGACGGGCAGGCCGCAGATATTTCATATTTTTTATTTGGAAACAAAGTTGGAGACAGCCAGGACCCGATGCGTTCTGACGTTAAGACAATCATGCATATATTCAGAGGAGCATCCCCGAACGACGTAATAGTTCCGGTTAAAGACAATCTTGATATAGTTCCAGCTAACACTGAAGTAACAGGACTTATGTCTATACATAAAATTAAAACCTTCAAGGATTTTATTAAACAAATGCGTAAAATATATGATTACATATTAATAGACGTACCGCCAAGCCCAAACTGGTCACACGTTTTATGCCTGTCCGTATGCGATTACGTAATGCCAATCGTAAATCCTGATGCAGCATCACCAAAAGCCATCATTGGATTAAATGATAGTGTTGAAGAAATCCAGTCAACTTCAAATCCTTCATTAGAATATCTTGGAATCATTATGAATAAATATAATGAAAGGACTAATATTGCCAAGACAATGCTTCAGCAGACAGAGAATATCGCCAAGCAATTAGAGGTATCACTTTTTGATACAAAAATCCACCAGAGCGTATTGCTTGAAGAGCATATCCTTTCACATCAAAGCATCTTTGAGTATGCGGGCAAGAGCAAGGCGGCAAAAGAATATAAAAACCTGTCAGAAGAAATCATATCCAGGATTGCAGAGAGGAGAAGATAAGAATGGGGAAACTTAATGTTCCAACTGATGAATATGCCATCAGCCCAAAAAGGAAGTTCCGTGATTTAAGTGAAGAATTTATTGAAGAGAACAAGGATTTCATTGTAAAAATTCCGGCAAACGAACTTATCTACGATAGAGATAACGAGAAATATTACGGTGAAATAACAGATGAATCTATTCAAGATATGGCACTTGATATGTCAACGGACGGGTTCAAAGGTGTAATCATGGCATATCCGGTAATGGTAGACGGTCAGAGAAAATACCAGATAGAATCCGGACACCGCAGATACACTGCAGCAAAATGTGCTGGCATCACTGAAATCCCGACAATCATAACCGAACCGCCAAAAACAGACTCGGAACGTGTAATCAGATTAATCAAGATGAACCTGCATGGAAGGCCAGACCTTTCACCGACAAAAAAAGCAAAAATAATTGAAGCTCTGATGTCAGCTCATAAAGAAGAACGTATCAAGGCCGGACTGAAGGCAGACAATGCAACACTTACAGATATTGTTTCAACTGAGATGGAATTATCCACAAAAAGTATTGATAAATACAAAGCTTTATTGAAGTTAGTGCCGAAATTGCAGGTTCTGGCTGACTCCGGCATTGCATTCTCAGCATTGATACAGGCAGTTACACTTCCGGAGGACAAGCAGGAGATGCTGGCTTTTTCAATCAATTCTGAAATTTCAGAATCTGGAATTGACAATATTTCAAGACAATGGGTTATAAACAAGATTGAAATCCTGCGGCGCGAATTCTATGACGAGCCAAAACAGCCAAAGAAGATAGCAAAACGTCGTGATGGTTCAAAAATCATTACAAAATGTTTAAAAGATTTTGACGACCTGGTAAATGGCAATGCCGTATTTAAAGAGAACGAAAAGCATATAGCGGTGGAAAATCTGAAAAAGCTGCGCGAGAATATAGACAAAAAGATTGATGAATTGTCAGAGTAGGAGAGAAGCAAAAAAAGGAATGCGATAGGCATTCCTTTTTTCTAACGGTTAGAAAACCGCATCAGCTGCGATTCAATAGTACTTTTTCATACTCATCAAAATCATACTGGCGCTGTTCAAAATTATTAAACTGGTTCTTCTTTTCTTTTTTGACAGGTGTGGCGTATCCTTCTTTAATAGCCTTAATCATAAATCCTACCAGATTTTCAATATGTCCAGCCAGTTCTGCAATATGATATGCTGTTTGTATTTTTTCGAAATCATATTCAGCCGTTTCGCAGATTGACTTGATATCTTTTATACTTACGGATTCTTTTATTAGTTCTTTTACCTGAACATACATTTCAAATTTTTCATCTTCACTAAGAGCAGATTCTTGCTCTTTTTTTGTTTCTAATTTTTTCTTATCTTTTCCACTGTTTAATTCAACATAAAATGTGATACCATATACCTTGCCGCCTTTTCCGCTTTTAACAGGTTCATACGAAACAGTCATTCCGCACTCGGGAGTATTGTTGATTTCCGTAACGGCTACATTTATGATACGTCGTTTAAAATCTGTCCAACTGTCATAACTTTTTTCAGTGGAATATTTCATCGCCTTATCGTAATCAGGATGAGGCTGACCTTTTAAAATCTTTTGAACCTGTCGGGTAGAAGAGTCTACAACTCCAAGCGTAAACTTTAATTCATTGATACCGACTTCAACTTTAAAATGTTTTCCATCTGATTTTTGAGGCATCAATTTCGCATTTCCAACTTTTTTCTTTGTATAGCAGCATGAATATAATAATTCATGGAGCTTTAATGTATATTTGTTTTTAAATTTTAGCACTAATGGCAAGTCTAAAATTGTAAATTTTGTTGACGGGTTTATGTATGGCTGCAAATCATTATTAATCTTGACAGTAAAAACAGAATTTTCATACTTTACAAGGGTAAACAAAGGCAGGAAGACAAACCTTTCATTTTCATTATCCTCAAAGCCAATAGTAGTAGCAGCCATTGAAACAGCCACAGGTTTTAGCTGCGTATAGAAACTTCCACTTTTATTTCCAAGCAGATTTCTTAACTCATTTGCTTTGATAGAACAGATTGTGCTTCCATCTTTTTCATCTGTGGTTACATATTTTTTATGCTGAATCCTGGCAAGAACGATATCAAGTATCTTTAATTCTATAAGAGAAGCCTTATATTTACTTTCTATAAGTAAATTTGCCTTTTTAAATGAATCATCCAAAGATTCGTAAGACACGACTTCTTCATTTGTTATAACTTCTATATTATCATCAGTCTTTATACTGCTCATTTTTTCACTCCATTTTGTCCGTTAAATAAAAATTGGCACTCCAATTTGTCCGTTAAAAGATAGCGTAAGATATATTTAAGTACGTCAAATACGTCATCGACGGACGTAGAAATCGTGGCCAAACATGCCGTTAGGAGAGGATTGCTGCAAGCTGTCTGACTCTGAATAATTAGTTGTCCGTCGGTCAACCGCAAACTCCAATTTGTCCGCTAAATGCAAAAATTCACTCCAATTTGTCCGTTAAATAACATGTATAGAATAACAGACAACCCTTTAAAAAGCAAGCATTTTTATATAAGAGAAAACGCATGTTCTTTTTCTTATTACGGACAAATTTGATTATTCCGTAACTCCAATTTGTCCGTCAAATGATTTTTGTCATTTCTATTTAGCGGACAAATTTGATTATTTTTACGGCAGCTTTTATTTAACGGACAAATTTGATTATTTTGTATCAGCCATTATTTATTTAACGGACAAATTAGATGTTCGTAAAGCATCAGATTTGTCCGTTAAATGCTTAAAAGCATCCATTTTGTCCGTTATATACATATATTTAGCGTTAAAAAGCATCGGATTTGTCCGTTAAATACCATATTAATCAAATTTGTCCGCTAAATAAGCTGTCCAAAATCCGTCAAATCCATTCATATTCGCAGATAATCAAATTTGTCCGTTAAATAAAACCCACGGCAAATCCACTGTTTTCAAGGCTTATAACGGACAAAATGGAGTTTTTTGATTCTGCCAAATCATCAAAAGCATCAAATTTGTCCGCTAAATAGGAGGGCAGCTGCATTTTTCGTTATTTCACTCCAATTTGTCCGTTAAATGCATTTTTAGACCTGTTTTTAATCAAATTTGTCCGTAGAATAACGCCTTTTTTATGCCTTTTTTGTGGATAACCTCATTTGTCCGTCATAAACATCATGCATGTCCAGTTCTTTATATGGAGTTATCCACACTATAAGCGAAAATTTCTAATCGTTTTTATCCACAAGCTTACTCCAATTTGTCCGTTAAATAAATCCTGCACATCCTGTTGTTTCAACCAATTTGTCCGTTATATAATGTCGAAAACCTTGAATTTACGGGGATTTCCGTGGGAGTAAGTAATTAAGAAACTATTGTTGTTTTTTATATATAATAAAACAACCGCAACACACAGAGCAACATACAGAATAGGAGAGAAGAGGTATACAAAAATTATATGGCGTTGTTGTGCAAAATATTGAACAGATTGAAACAGTAAAAAATAGTGGACGCTCTGGGATTCGAACCCGGGACCGACCGGTTACTTGCCAGTTCTGCGGCAAAGCCGCATCACTGGCTTCTCACGCCTTCGGCGTTGAGCCGGTTGAGCTGAAAAAATAAATTCAGTTTCTACCAGCAATCTTTGCGAATGTGTTTGTTTTCCAAAAAAAAGTAGTGGACGCTCTGGGGTTCGAACCCAGGACCGACCGGTTATGAGCCGGTTGCTCTGACCTGGCTGAGCTAAGCGTCCATATACTTGTCAAAACTGTAGCAAGAACAACAACTTTTGACAAGTGTACCTTACGGTAATTGGTTACTCTAACCTCTGAGGTGAACCTCTCGGCCATCAATTGTCGAACATTCCGAAGAGCATCCAAACAATATCAGAACCTTATCCCTTGCAAACAAACCCAGAACGAGCGAAAAGGACATTCCAGAAAATATCCGCATCGGCCAGTCCAAATATGGGCATGCCATACCCAGACGGTGGAGGTTCATATGAACAGGTTCCACTACGCAGCATCACGAGAACCGGAGCCCTCGTTCTTCCGCATAGCTTTCCCTGTTACTGCTTTTTCGATACCAAAGCCTGCAACGGGCAGGAGAGAGAACGTCTCTCTTACTTAGCTTATATATAATATGCTAAAAAATTCCCCAACTGAATCATTTTTCCAAAAATTTTTTTTTATTTTTTCTTTCAGGCGGGCTTATGCCCGCCAAACCAGACAAACATCAGCATTCAGCCAGTTAACGCAATCGTTAGCGGCATCCTTGTATGCAGGATATTCTTTGCCGCTTGGAGAGCAATAGGAGCCGTTTCCGGTCTTATGCACCAACAGCGGTACCAAATCCTCTACAGGCATCAGCCTTAATTTGT
>OGXI01003459.1_pt1 | contig 10605 bp, 5 predicted proteins | sample 1576221 | NCBI WGS metagenome assembly OGXI01 (sample SAMEA3541523, study PRJEB24748) | human gut metagenome | biome: human gut; feature: human-associated habitat; material: faeces | place: China | collected 2012
ATCACTCGTCCGTGAAATGGAACTGCCGCGCCTCAAAGTCGGCGTCGTGCATGGCGTCCAGCTTGTCGGCGGTCTGGCGGGCCAGCGCCGCCATGTCCTCGTCCATGTCCGGCAGGGCGGCCCGGATGTTGGCCGCCGTCCTGCGCCGGTCGCTCTTGTGATACATACAGATCAGGTTTTCTTCTTCCACGGTAAACTGCATTGTCATACCTCCAATTCGTTTTTCTTGGTTCTGGCCGGGGCCTTTTTCAAGGCTTGGGCCTGTTTGGTTTCGGATAGCTGCCTGCGGATGGAAGCGCGGGGCCGCCGCACTTCCTTGTCCCGGTTCTCGTCCTTGCCGATCACCGCATACAGGCCGTGCCGGTCTTTCATGCCGGTAAAGCACAAGGATTTATAGGGCAGCATGGAAAACAGCCGGTCGGTGTCCTTGCTGGATGCAATCTGCACGAAGTATGGGGACAGCTCCACCATGAAATGCGTCTTGTTGGGGCTGTTGGGGACGGACAGATCTTTCAGTCCGGCCACGATCCGCTGCGCCTCGGCCAAAATCATGCTGTCATGCAGCGCCGTGACGTGGGCCTTAAAGTCGCCGGGCGCAAGCTGCGCCCGGCCTTTCTGTTCATGCCGCAACAGCTCCCGCAGGTGTTCCGGCTCATTGGGCTTGGCCTCATACCGCAGGAACGCCCCCAGATTGGGATCGGGCCGTCCGTCAAAGTACAGACCGGCGGGCTGCTCCCGGTCGCCCTTTTCATAGTGCAGGATGATGTTGTCGGCCTGTACCGCCTCGGCTGCGACGTGCCGGAAGTGCTGGGGATAGTCCAGCTCATAGAGATTGCCGCGAATGACACCCCGCACCTTGCCGGTCAGCTCCACGGCGTAGGCCAGCACCCGGTCACGGGTCTGCTCCCCGTAAAACTTCCATGTGTTGTGTTGCGCGGTGCCTTGCAGGTACACATCACTTTCCCGGAAACAGTACGTCCCGGACGGGCGGGACATCCACAAAAGCGTCTTGTCCTCGGCCTTATCGCTGGCAGCGGCCCACCCGATGATCTCCTTGTCGATCTCAAAATCGTTGCGATAAAAGGCGGTGTTCTGCCGCATGAGCTGTTCCAGCGCGGCCAGAACATCCACATTCTCAAACCTGTTCATGGTGTCACACCTCCAATTCCTGTGCTTTCTCCCGCTGCGGCGGTTTCTTCTGCTGTTCCTCCTTGGCGGCTTTGAGCTGCGCCCGGATGGACGGTTTTTTCTGTTTCTGCGCCGGGCGCTGGGGCTGCTTGGGCTTTTGGGCCTCTGCCTTGGCTGCCTCGGCCACGTCAAACAAGGAAATCTGTTCCCCGGCTTTGGCCTTGGCTTCCAGCTCACTCATGGTCGGGGCATTGTTCAGAACGCCGTCGATCATGTTGTAGTTCTGCTCGGTCGTCATTTCAGCAGCCTTGATGGGGCTTTCCTGCTGGGCGGGAATGGCAAAGGCGTCCGTGCCGTTGCCCATGATAAGATACTTGCCGTCCTCGGATTGGTGATGGAAACCATAGCCTGCGGCCTCCAACTGCTCCCGGCTCATGTCGGTTACAAGGAAGCTGCCCCTTGGGGTCTGGATGCTCTCGCCGGTCAGCAATTCCCGTGGTGTAAGCTGCTTTTCCCGCTGCAAGAAGAACTCCGGCACCGGCGTAAAGCCGAAGCTGTCACAGTAGTGGGCTTCCTCCTTGCCGCTGCGGGTCAGCACCACAACGTCGGAAACGGAAAGGCTGTGGCCGGTGAAGTCAGCGGGACGGTCAAGGTTGAATGTACGGTAGATGTCCTCCAGCGTGGTTTTGCCGTCCAGCGGGGCCGTGTAGATAAGATCGTAATTCTGCCGGTCAACGGCCAGCCCCGCTTCCTGCAAGCTCTCGTAAGCCTCATAGCGATAATCCCGTGTTTCCGGCCCGCCTTTGAGCTGGTAAATGGTAAAGGTGTCGCCCTGCTCCGGCGCGGCGGCGCTGCGCTTGGCCAGTGTCTTTTCGGCACGTTCCCGCACATCGTCCCGCAGCGGCACCGTATAGAGGGTGGACGCAGAGGAAAAGCCCACATTATTGAAAACGTAGTCTACATCGGCCTCTTTCAAGGCTCCTGCCGGATAGTAGTCAGCCCGTGAGGGGGTGTCGCTCACCTTGCCGCTGGCAATATCATGGTTCAATCCCGTTTCCAGATGGGTACAGATTTTGCCGTCCACGGCCAGCGTCACATAGTACCAGCCAATATAACCGCCGGTCTTTTCGTCAGCTCCCTCGTTGAACTCCACATTGAGCAGCGTGTAGGGCTTCAAGCCCTTTTGGGCTGCGATCTCGTTGTCCTTGGCTTCCCGCTGCAACAGCGCAGGCAGGGCCGCTTCCTTGGTGGCCTTGACGATCTCCGGGTTGTACTGCACCAAAGTACGGTTGACACATTCCGTCTGCACCTTGACCGTCTTGGCTTTCGGCGTTAGGCGGTTGCCGATAAACAGGGACGCGCCGTTGTCAAAACGGATCGTCATATCGCTGGTGCCGCGCCATTTGCCGGTACAGGGGGACGTGTGGATTTCGCCGGTCTTACAGCCAAACGCCTGCGCGATCACATCAATCTTGGCCTGCAAGGGCAGGTCTTTGTAGCGGTCAGCGATTTCCAGCGCCTTTTCCTGCAACTCCGTCAGGGTTTTTGCGGGGGCTGCCTGCGGTTCGGTGTCGGAAGTAACTTCCGGCTCCGGGGCGGTTTCCGGCTCCTGCACGGGTGCTTGTTCCGGCTCCGGCTCTGGTGCCGGTTCCTGTTCCGGGGTGGGTTTCTGTTCCGGCTGCTCCTGTTCCTTGGCATACAGCTCCTTGACGGCCTCCTGCGTCAGCTCCCCGGTATTAAGCTGATCCATCAGCTCCCGGCACCGTTCCGGCGTCCCGATGTAGAGAACATCCCCAATCTTGGCCCTGCCGTTGTCCTGCGGGATATAGGCTTGCAGCATATACAGGTTTTCCCGGCTGTCGCTGCGGGGGTTGGCGTGTACCCGGTAGAAGTAGTCCGGCTCGGCCTGTTCTTGTGCCATCTGCGCCCTCTGCTCCCGGCTGCTGTTGCGTTGCAGCTCCGTGGGCTTGATGCCGGAAAGGGGCTGAATACAAGCAATCCTGTCCGACGCACGGTAGGCATTGTCGTTCAAAAGCCGCTGCCATGCGCCCACACTCGGCGCCCAGCGGAAACCGTTCTCTTTCAACTGCTGGCGGGCGTCCGCTTCCGGCTTGCCGTCAAAGAACACCTGCAAGCGGCCCTGATCCCGGTTGGCCTCCACATGGCCGCCGTCAAACTCCCAGCCCACATAGGCCACTTCGTTTGCGCGGGTCAGGCTTTCGATCCGCTGCCGGACGCGGCGGATTTCCGCATTGTTGTTGGACAGCTCCCAGCTCTGAAACGGCTTCTTTTCATAGTGCCAGCCGGATGCCATATCCGCTTTCAGGTTTTCGATGTTTTCAGGAGAGAGGTGCGGGCAGCCGTCCAGTGTGCCGTGTTTGCGGTAATAGGCGTTGACCGCTTTCATGGTTTCCTGCGCCTTTTCCAGACCGGCCAGCTTCTTTTGCAGCTTGGGAATGGCCTGCGGGTCGTCCTGCCGGATGCCGCCCATGCCGGTGCTGCGGATTTTATCAAGCAGCCCTTGGATGTACTGCCATTCCTGCATATTACTGTCGCGGGCCGCGTTCTGTTTTTCTTTCTGGCGTACCGGGAAATTGGAACCACCGGCAATCAAAATGGACGGAACACGGGCGTCAATCTCATAGCCGTGGTTCATGTTGGCGGCCAGCTTCCGGGCATAGGTGTCAAGCAGGCTGTCGATCTTCTCATGGTACATGGGATCGACGCGCTTTTTCTGTTCCTGTGCCAGCGCAAAGGCTTTATCCACATAATTCCGGTACTCGGCTGTGGCGCTGCCGGGCTGGTAGTCGGAAAAGCTGTTCATTTCCTTGGCACGGCGGGCCGCGCCCTCATTGATGGAATAGTAGTAGTCGGACACCGCAGGCTCTTTCGTCGGCTGGGCCGGGGTTTCCTGCTGGGGCGGCTCTTGGGCCTCCTGAGGCTGGGCCAGGGCCTCATAGCCAGCCGCCGCATATTCCTCCACGGTCATACCGGCGTCGGCGGCCTCCTGTGCAATTTCGGCCTCCACCTGCGCTTTGTAGTCCTGCAAGCTCTGGTCGAAGTCGGTCAGTTTCGGCATTTCCGGCAAAGGCTCTCCGTGGTTGAGCAGCGGACGGCACTCCATAGCGTAGTCCACCAGCGCCCCATAGTAGGCGGTTTCCTCCGGCGTCAGGGTGTCGCTGGACGCCAAACGGGTCTGCGCCTCCTGTTCCAGCCGGGACAGGTTGCAATGCAGCTCCATGTAGGGGATGATCTCGGTGAGAAAGGCTTCCCGGCTGGCGTGATCCTCCGCCCATGCCTCCGGGCCGCCCTGTCGGGTCAGATGGTCTTTCCAGTTTTCATCGTTGAGATAAAAGGTCTGATACTCCCGGATATGCTTAATCAGGGAACCGTCCCGGTCGCCAAAATCCTGCCGCCCGGAATAGCTGTGCGGCTCTCCTTGGAATGTAAAATCAATGCGGAAGTCGGTCTTGTCATAGTAGCCGCCGCCCCGATGTTCTGCGTCCAGCCGGGCAAACAGGGCGTCGGCCTCATGCAGCGGCATTTGCTGGCCCATTTCCAAATCGGGGCTTTCGGTGAAAAGGATCGTCACAACCGGCTCTGCCGTGGGGTCAAGGGTGGGCTGCTGTGCGGCCTTGGCCTCTGCGATTTCCCGGTCAATCCGGCTTTTCACCAGCTCGTCCACATGGCCGTGCTGCATTTCATAGCCATGTTCGCACAGGCGGTTGATAAGCTCGATCACCTTGTCCGTGTTGCCCACAGCCTCGGCGTACTCCACGATCAACCGGCGTTCCTCGTTGCCCATGCGCTGTCCGTTGCGCTCGGCCCAGTCGATCAGGGCGTTGGCCCGTTCCGTGGGGGTGGCCTCCGGCATAATGGGTTTGTTGTTCAAAAGGCCGTCAATCCCATTCCACGGCTGCGGCTCCGGCTGGGCCTCGGCCCGTTGCAGCGTCCCGTCGTCGGAAAGGACAAAGCCCTGTGTCTGAATGGCGTCTAACGTGCCTTGCGTCACCTCGCCGGTTGATTTCACATCGGCGTCAATCAGGGTTTGCAGCATGGCCTTTACACTGTCGGTCATTTCCTGCTGCTGTTCCGGGGGCAGCTTGGAAAACACACTGTCGGGGGCAGGCTGCTCGGCGGCCTGTTCCACAGTTTGCTCCACGGCCTGCTGCGCCTGCCGCTGTTGCTGAAGCTCGGCAAGGTGGCCGTCGATGGTGGTAATCAGCTCATGGGCGGTGGCCCGGATGGTTTCAAGGGACGCCCGCAGCTCTTTCAGGTCTTTGCCGGAACTCCAACCAGCCACATACCCAAAGGAATAGTCGGACGTGTCCAGTCCGTAGTGCTGGCAGACGGCATAGGCCACGCTCTCGGCCTGCACCTCGCGGGTGCGGCTGTCGGGCCGGTCGGCCTGCTTGGTCACAGGGGCGTCCGGGTCAATGGCGTGGAGCTTGGCATGGGCAATCTCATGGATGGCTGTTTTCAAAGTTTGCAGCTCACTCATGTTCTCCTGTATGGCGATCCGCTTTTCCGTCAGGTGGTAGTAGCCGTGAGAACCACCGGGGATGTCCTCAAAGGCCATCGGCACGGGGGAAGTCTGTTCCAGTGCCTTGAAGAAGTCCTCGTATTGCTCCACATTTCCGGCCAGCTCGTCCACACCGATAGATGGCAACGGTTCGCCCTCGGTCTGGCTCACATCAAAGACAGACACGATTTTGAACGCCGGAACTTGCGTTTCCTGTACTTCGGTCAGAGGCTTGCCGTCCTTGTCCATGACCGGCTGACCCTGTTCGTCCAGCTTCGGCATTTCCTTTTTCACCTTGTAGGGAGCCGGAGCCAGAATTTTGATGCCTTTCTCGCCCCGCTTCACATTGCGGTGAAAATCGTCCCGCCACTTGTTGTAGCCAGCCACAAGCTGGCCGCCCTGCATGGCGATCAGCAGCGTATTGTTGAAGCTGTAACTGTGGAACTTCGCCATAGAGGTGAGATAGGCTTTGTAGCGTTCACTCTCGAAAAGCTCCTGTATGCCGGTTTCCAGCCGGTCGGTGATTTCTTTCATGCGGTCGGCGCTGTTCTGGCTGTTGAGAATGATGGGGACGACGGGCGGCGGGGCCGCAGCTTCGGCGGTGGGCGCTACCTCTGGCTGCACCGTCCGGGCCGGGGCCTCGTCCCGCAGAATTTCCGGCGCGGGATAGGCCATCACACGGTATTCCTCCGGCACCGGCTGGCCCTCATGGACGCGCTGCCACTCGTCGCCGCTTTTCACCAGATAGCCGTAATCGGTGAAAACACCATGCTCCGTATTGGCAATATGCAGGCCGAAACGGGGCAGGAAAATTCCCGCTTTCCATTCCTCCGGCATATCCACCATGCCGGAACGGTTCAGGTAGTAGTCACCCAACTGGCCCGTGCCGGTGACATCCGGCAGATGCACATAGTAGTCCACGTTGTCGGGGTAGTCGATGATCTGTCCGATGCTGTGGAAGTCGCTCTGCGGGCTTGTCAGGGCGGCGTTCAGCTCCGCAAGCTCGGCGGCGTCCAGCTTTTCCAGCCTCGCGGCAAGGAAGTTCAGTTCGTCCACATCGGCGGACAACACCAGATCGCGGGGCAGCTTAATGGGACGCTCCTGCGTGCTTCGGTAGTCGTACAAGAAAAAGTCCTGCGGATTGTCGGCACTGATCCCGATTTCCCGCAGGGCTTCTTGCAGCTTTTCGGTTGTGGTCGGCAAAGAAAACCAAAGGCCCTCTTTGCCTTGCTCATAACGCTGTCGGTTATGAAGCAGGATAGAAAACACTTCGCTCATTTGGTCGCTCCTTTCTAAAAAATGGCATAAGAAAAGCAGGAAACCTTTGAAAGATTTCCTGCTGGGTGGTGCCGCCGGTGGGCGGCAAATTATTCGGTTGTCTAAAATGCTAATTACATATTAAGTATGGCAGCAATAACTTCTGGTGCATCTTTGTTAATTTCATGGCCTGCACCGCTGACAATTTGCAAAGTTGCTTGGGAAAGTAACTCATTTAACTTTTTCGATGCTTTTAGATTGGCCCTATCTTTTTCTCCACACAAAACAGTAACAGGACAGGTAATCTTGCTTAATTGTGAAGTAAAATCCAATGACCGCATCGAATGGGACAGTTTAATTGTGTCACTTTTTGATAATCCCATGTTGTAAAAACTCTTAGCGGGCATACAGCGGAACAAGAGATTTTGAAAATCTATCAGTAATGTTGGTACTTTGTATTGTGCGCCGATTAAGACCAGCGAAGCCACTTTATCCCCATGACGAATAGTAAAGTCGAGGGCAAGCAGCGCCCCTAACGATAGGCCACAAATATAAAGCGGCTCTGTTGCATCAGAATACTGCCGTTCAAGATTAGCCAAAATCCGGGAGTAGGATATTTCATTCCCCATTGAAGAAAAAAGCTCTGGACACTCGACATTAGAAGTTGAAAGTTGACAGACTACATCTTTCCAGTCTTGTGCTGTTTGTCCCAATCCGTGTAGAAGAACTGTTTTCATTTTTTCCCTGTTACATCCCCTTTCCTGTGATAGAGCAAATAATCTACCCCAAAGCACACGAGAGAAAGCGCAAGGGTGATCCCGCTGTTGAATATGTCAGATGTAAAATCAAACTGGACTTGCGGTAAAAAACAAGCTGTAATATGAGTAATTGCAATCGGTACTGGTATTAAAACCAGCAGGGCAAAGCCAAATGCCCGCCACAAGTTTTTTCTGCACTTGCGGAAAATTATATACATTGTCCAGATTGCAGCAATCACAATCAGCGTTATGCAAACGCCCAACGTGAATATAACTGACCTTTTCAAAAGCAAAGACAATATTGCCAGTAGCGGAAAAGGGATAACACTGACTGCAACTAAGGTTTTCAAAACGATCCTTGTTCTGGAAATCAGACTTGGAAGCAACATAAGCCATGCAGCTATAATTGAAGCAACAGCAATCAATGACCACGATAATCTGTCCGAAGTAAAATAGTCGCAGATCAAGCACACACATCCAGCGATTAAAGCTGCCGCAGAAACAACTACCAAAATAATGCGCTTGCCTCTTTCGGATAAGTGGTAACTACGCTTTTTATATAGTAGCTCGTCTGGCTCGATCATTTCATCTTTAATCAGGTAATCAGAAGATACATTGAAGATGTCGCTAAGCTGGGCGATAAAATCCAGATCGGGGGTAGATTGCCCCAATTCCCATTTTGAAATCGTCTGCCGTGTAACCGTTACCTTTTCGGCAAGCGCCTCTTGGGAAAGTCCGCGCTGCTTTCTTAGTTTTTGTATTTTCTCTCCGAGGGTCATAATGAAGTTTCCTCCTGCTATTGTTTTTAGAAAATCATAGCAAATAAGGCGTTCTATTTCTACCAACGCAAGCAGGAACCGCCGCAACGAACCATTGCGCTATCATTTTTTAACGCACAATCAGCTATTTCTTTGATTATACCAGTGAAAACAGTTTTTTGAAACATGATAATTGTGAACGCGGAGAGAAAAACAGGGGTTTGGGGCTTTCCCCAACAAGCAAAATCCCCGGCCCGGCAGGTGGCCGGGTCAGGGATTTATCGGAAGTGTGGCTACACTTCCTATGCTTGCTACGTTACTCCGTCAGCTTCTTTTCTCCACGCGGTAGTTAACGTACTTCCCGCCGGTATCGGCCAAAAGCACCGTCCCGTCGTAGGTTTTCCCGGTTTTCATGGAGCGCAGGCCCTTTACCTTTGCCTTTCCGTCTTTGAGCAGCGCGGCGGCGATCTTCGGGGTGAACGTCTTGCCCCGTTCCTCAAAAAATCGGTCATTCTTCCACATGACAAACTGGCAGGCCCGGTTTCCGCAGTAATAGTTTTTCTTGCCCTCGTAGACGGCTTCGCCGCAGCGGGGACACTTGCCGATAACCACACGCTCGGTTTGAAACAACTTCTGCGCGTCCTCGCTGATCTGCGAATATCGGGAAATCAGGCTCCGGGTCATTTCCGCAATGCCCACCATGAAGCCCTCCGGGTCGGCCTCGCCCTTGGCAATGGCCGTCAGCTTGGTTTCCCATTCCGCCGTGAGCTGGGGAGAAGTCAGCACTTCCGGCAGGACACACACAAGGTTGTGGCCGTCCTTGGTGGGAAGTAGCTGCTTGCCTTTGCGTTCCACAAAGCCCATCTGCACCAGCTTTTCCAGAATGGAAGCGCGGGTTGCCGGGGTTCCCAAACCTTGGCGCTCGGCGTCCTCCGGCATATCCTCGGCCCCGGCACGTTCCATAGCAGACAGCAGCGTATCTTCGGTATAGGGCTTGGGCGGCGTAGTGAAATGCTCGGTGATACTGGCCTCCACCGGGTCAAAGGTCTGGCCCTCGGTGATCTCCGGCAGCTCCCTTGCCAGCTCCGGCGCGTCCTCGTCGGCGTCGGTCTTGAACGACGCCTTGAAGCGGCGCTCAATCTCTTTCCAACCGGGGGTGAGAATGGTTTTTCCCTTGGCGGTGAACTCGTTCCCGGCGCAGGTGAATGTGGCGGTGACAGCCTCATACACATGGGGCGCGGCCACAGCACACAGCAGCTTGCAGCACACAAGGGACAGCAGTTTCTTTTCGCCCTCGGTCAGCCCGTCAAAGCCTTTCTGCACAAACTCCATCGTGGGGATAATGGCGTGGTGGTCGGACACCTTTTTGCTGTTCAGCACCCGGCCAAACTGCGGGGCAATGTCCAGCCCTGCCGCAAAGGAAAGCAGCGGCCACAGGCCGGACACAATGCTTTCCGCTGTGGGCTGCATATCGTCGGTAAGGTACTGGCTGTCGGTGCGGGGATAAGTCAGCAGCTTCTTTTCATAGAGCTGTTGGGCATAGTCAAGGGTCTGCTTGGCGGTAAATCCAAACAGGCGGTTGGCCTCTCGCTGCAAGGTGGTGAGATCGTAAAGACGGGGCGGCTGCTCCGTCTTTTTCTCACGCTTCACCGATACACAAACGGCCTGCGCTCCTGCACAGGCCGTCTTGGTGGCGTCGGCGTCGTCGGGGTTCATAAAGCGGTCGCTGGCCGCCTCCATGCCGCCCGCCGCGATATGGACAATGTGGTATTTCTCTTTCTTGAAATTGCTGATCTTGGCCTCCCGGTCAACCAGCATATTGAGGGTAGGCGTCTGGACACGGCCCACGGTCAGGGTCTTGTGATAGAGGATGGAGAAAAGCCGGGTGGCGTTGATCCCCACCAGCCAATCGGCCTGCGCCCGGCACAGGGCCGATTGATACAGGTCGTCGTAGTCGGCCCCCGGTTTCAGGTGGGCAAAGCCCTCGCGGATCGCGGCGTCCTCCATGCTGGAAATCCAAAGGCGCTTGAACGGCTTTTTGCAGCCCGCCATCTGGTAGACGAAACGGAAAATCAATTCGCCCTCACGCCCGGCGTCGGTGGCGCACACAAGGCCCGTCACGTCGGGGCGCTCCATCAGGGAACGCAACACGGCAAACTGTCCTTTTTTCTCGGCGGGGATG
>OGXI01003466.1_pt1 | contig 10589 bp, 8 predicted proteins | sample 1576221 | NCBI WGS metagenome assembly OGXI01 (sample SAMEA3541523, study PRJEB24748) | human gut metagenome | biome: human gut; feature: human-associated habitat; material: faeces | place: China | collected 2012
CACTGCTCCACGCAGCTACAGGGGCGCCGGTCTTGGCAGATATGGGGAAATTACTTTATAAATCTGAAAAATTTATAAAAGAAAACATTCCATCACCATTAAAGAACTTTATATAATTATGCAATGTATAAAATGTATAAATAGAATGGGATTTTTTCATTTTATTTTATCTTTTTATTGCATAATATTTTATATCTTCGTTGGATAATAACAAACTTGCATTATACTATGGGCAAACCCATGAACTGCATCAAAGATGTACTTGAAGAAAAAGGAATCAAACAAACATGGCTTGCAGAACGACTCGGAAAGAGTTTCTGCATTGTAAATTCTTATGTTTGCAATAGGCGGCAGCCAAGTTTAGAAGTACTTTTCGAAATTGCAAGAATTCTTCAAGTAGATCCCAAAGATTTAATTGATAGCGATGAAACGAAATAAACAACAATATACATTCATTGATTTGTTCGCCGGGCTTGGAGGCTTTCACCTCGCTTTGCAGCAATTAGGGTGTAAGTGCGTCTTTGCTTCTGAAATTAAAGATGATTTAAGAAAGTTATATGCTTTAAATTTTCCCGATACTCCAATTTATGGCGATATAACGAAGATCAATCTGGAAGACATTCCGGCACATGATATTATATGTGGAGGATTTCCTTGTCAACCATTTAGTCAAGCAGGGAAAAGGCAGGGATTCAATGACGAGAAGGAACGAGGAAATTTGTTTGATTACATCTGTGACATAGTGGAGTTCCATAAGCCTAAATACATTTTTTTAGAGAATGTTGCAAATCTGAAAGGACACGACCATGGAAATACATGGAAGGTTATTTACGGAAGGTTGCATGATGAACTTAACTACGATGTACAAGAAACAATTATCTCTCCGCACCAATTTGGAATTCCTCAGCATCGAAAAAGAATTTATATCGTTGGTGTAAGAAAGGATTTAGGTGGACTAAAGAATTTCAAATTTCCCCAACCAACAAATGCACAATGCGACATCCATGACATCATTGATGAAGAAGATACAAAGTACATTCCATTGAAAGAAGATACTCGACGCCACATTGCAATATGGAGCGAATTTGTTCGACTTGCTGCAGAGAATAACTGCGTATTACCAGGTTTCCCAATATGGGCTATGGAATTTGGAGCGACTTACGATTATGAGGGTGTTCCCCCTTGCCATCAGTCTAAAAAACAATTGAAAGGTAAACGAGGAAAACTTGGTTGCATTATCACAGGCAATAGTCATAAAGAGATGATGGCGCAATTGCCGATATATGCTCAAGATACTAGGCCAGATGGAGAACAATTCCAAGAGTGGAAAAAAAGATATATTAAGCAGAATCGAGAGTTCTATGAAGCGAACAAAAGATGGATAGACCCATGGATTATAAACATTCAGAACCTGCAAAATAGCCACATGAAATTTGAGTGGAACTGCGGGAAGAATGCAGATATGACTCTAGAAGACAAGATTATTCAGTTCCGGGCATCAGGCATCAGAGTAAAATTGCCAACTTTCTCTCCTGCACTAAATCTGGTAGGAACGCAGATACCTATTTTCCCATGGGTGCATGTACCTAACTCAGATCTACCTGGAAGATACATGACAGTAAAAGAAGCTGCGAAGATCCAAAAAATGGAGACGCTGCAATTTGAGGATGAACATTTTCGCATGACCCCAGCAAGATGCTTTGAAGCCCTTGGAAATGCGGTCAACGTAGAAGTGGTAAAACGTATTGCCTCTGAACTATTAAAATGAGAGTAGATTATTATGGGACAAGAGTTTGAAACATATGAGTTAAACATTCAGCCTCAGGCTGGAGTTATAGGTGTATTCTCGCGTTTGAACTACAAACCATGGTATGCTATCGCTGAGTTTGTTGATAATTCAACGCAGTCGTTCTATTCTCACCAGGAACATCTTGCAAAGCAAGGTATAAGCAATCTTCATGTATCCGTAGAGTATGATGATACTAAAGACATACTCACAATTATTGATGATGCTTTTGGTATGGAGATCGAAGACTTTGCGCGCGCAGTAAAGATTGACTCTCCTCCTATCAACAAGAATGGACGCAACGAGTTTGGAATGGGACTTAAGACCGCAGCTTCATGGTTTGGGAATATATGGTCTGTACGTTCTACACAACTAAACTCAGAGAATGAATATTACACTGAGATCAATATTCCAGAGTTACGCAATAAGAATATTAACTCGGTATCCATTATAGAATCAAAAGTCGCTCCAACAAGTCATGGTACGACGATTATTATTCGTGAGATTACTAAAAAAATAGGTTCTTCGCGGACAAAAAATAAGATTAAGGAGTTGCTGAAAAGTATGTATCGCCGAGATCTTAACAATGGATTGGTACATATTACATACGATGGTGAGCCTCTTTTCTACGATGAGCATGAATGCTTATCGTTTAGGAATCAGAAATGGAGGCAGGACATAGACTTCAACTTCGACTTTGACGGTACAAATCATCACGTAACAGGCTTTGTGGGTATATTATCACATGGTGGATTTGGACGAGCAGGTTTTGCTCTGTTTAGAAGAAACCGAGTCGTTATTGGTGGTGACGATTTTAACTATAAACCGGAGGAAATTTTCGGTCAAGCACAAAGTACGATTGCACATAAACTGTTCGGAGAAATTGATCTGGAAGATTTTCCGATCAACCAGGCAAAAGATGGTTTTGTTTGGGATGATGGACTAGAGGAGCAATTTATCAAAGAGTTGAAGCAGCACATCAAGGAATACATTGATATTGCTAAAATTACCAATAAGGACAGAATTAAAGAAGAAGAAACCGCCAAAGAGGTATCGGATAAAGTAGAAGCTCAAGTAAAAGAAGTACTGGAGCATTCTTTTGGCAATCAAGATGTGCAGCCGCAACTATTTGGGCAAGAATCGTTTCCAGAACTCAATCAATATAAGGAGTACCAGGAAGAACAAAATAATCTTCCAGAAACGGTAGATGACAAAATACGAAACTATACGATTGAGCTCAATCCGGCAAGTAAATGCTCGCTATCGGTTCAATGGACATTGGGCAATGCTTCAACATGGATTAAGGTAGATTCTGAAGAAGACGGCAGTTCTGCCCATATTCAATTAAATATAAATCATCCGTTCTTCAAGCCTTTTTCCGAGAAAGAGGACTTCAAATTGGTATTGGAAAAGTTTGCACTTGCATTCGCCCTCGCTGAGATACAAGCAAAGAAAAATGCAAACTCTGAAGGCATGATAAGTCCAAATGCTTTTAGAACGCTCATTAATAGATATCTAGAACAACTAACTGATGATGAATGATGGAACAGTATACTATTAACAGATCCAATGAGGCCCCTTCGATTGTTGAAGGGAAATTTTTCCGTAAGATTCACCATAAACACATCGAATCATATGGGGAAAAAGGCGCAAACAACATCGTTCAAAATGTTAGAGCGACCTATTGTAAATTGATGAAACAGCTTACTTCCAATCCAGAAGGAAATCACAACTCACTCTTGGTAGGAAAGGTGCAGTCAGGAAAGACGTCCAATTTGGAACTTTTGACTGCGTTAGCATTTGATAATGGTTATAATCTATTGCTTATATTTGGTGGATACGATACCGAACTGCTCCGCCAGAGTACAGAACGATTCGGGGGCACATTTGAAACTGCCGGCGGTGAAGAGGCAGCATACTCAGAGAACCCTGTTTTATTCACAACAAATGATTCGACCAAGGAGTCTTTATCAATTAACAGTCTCGATCCCGAGTTTGTAAAAGAACTATTAGAGGAGGACAGGCCCATAATTATTACCTGCCTAAAGCGTCCACCCGCTATGAAAACAGCATTAAAGGCAATCACCAAGGTGCAAGAATCTGTTCCGGGGATAGTTCCCTTTGTGATTGACGATGAAGGAGATCAAGCAAGTTTAAATACGGCTAGAGACAAAGCTCGTAATTCGACACCCACTTATAAGCAAATCGTAAAGATAAAAGAGATACTACACAATCCCCTATATCTTTCAGTAACGGCAACGCCTCAGGCTAATATATTTCAAGATGACATCAGTGCCCTAAATCCAGCTTCCATACATACCGTCCAACCGGGAAGTGGGTATAATGGTGCAAGCGTCTACCATTTATCGGAGAATCAGATTGTAGTAACACTCCAAGAGGAGGAATCTTCTACATACGTATCTGACTCGCTGCGAGAGGCTATATATTATTTTATCGTTGCAAGTGCGATTAAACGATTAAGAGCCTCGAGTAAGAAAGAAATGCGTTCAGATATGATCGTTCATGTTGATAGGATGGTTAGCGCACACGGGAATATATACAATGGCATACATGCCCTATTGGAAGAAATTAAGCAAGCTTTTGCAAATGAAGACTCTCTACCATTTTACAAGAGTCAGTTTAAAAAAGGCTATGATAAATATCTCGATACAGAGTTATGCACAAAATATCCATTAGATACAATCTTAAGTGAAGTTGCAAAAACTCTACAATCAACTGGAGCCATATTACAAAATGGGATCGGAAAACCGACAAAAGAAAAAGAATTAACCAAACTACACAAAATATATATTGGAGGAGACTTATTGCAGCGAGGTCTAACATTTCCCAACTTGCTTGTTTCCTATTTCACTCGATTTGCAAAAAGTGGAGGTAATATGGATACAACACTTCAACGCGCTCGTTGGTTTGGATACCGCAGTAAATATCTAGATTTATGCAAAATATTCACCACCAATGAAATCGCTAAGGAATTCACTGTGCTGGCAGAGGTGGAAGACGATTTGTGGGAGCAGTTTGACGATGTCGAGAATGGATTATTGGAGATCAAGGACATAATCATTCAGGCTGAAAATACGAAGCAAAGTCCTACTGCAAAAAACAAGGCAAAATTCAAGAAAATATCATTTAAAAATCGTTGGATCAAACAGAGATTTATCGTAACAAATAATGATGAAATTATAACTAATAACCAAAAAATTCAACAGTTAATAACATCCGTCCCAAACTGGGAAATAACAACAGCTGGCAGTACGGTTGATACATCAACTGCTCAATATGCCATTTTTTCAGCGGAGCAGTTAATCACACTTATCGAGTCGATTGACACCGCTTTTGACAGAGAGCCATTTAATAAAAAACCTCTTGTTGACTTAGTAGGATCCTCCGATATTCCTGTAATCCTCATGTGGACGAATGAAGACAACAAGATACGCTATCGTACTATCTATAATGATGCTGCTCAAGATCGAATCAAGGCTCTTCACCAAGGAGCAAATACAACGGACGAGAAAAAACTTACTTATCTTGGTGACAAGAAAGTAATAGTAGACCCCGACAAAATTAATGTTCAAATTCATTATATATCACCGGGACTCTCTAAATCTAATCGATTGGGGAAAGAGCAATATATGTTTGCGATTTATATCCCGAAAGACAAAATTTATTTTGTGAAAGAACATGATTAACATTCACCATTTATTAGATACAATCAATATAATTCCACATGACAACACACTCTACCTATTAGAGAGACTGTCATGTGGAACAGGTCTGTTTGCCTCGAATGGAGATATTATATACTTAGTTCCTAATACAGACCACAGCACATCATTGAGCATTATAACAGAGTTCTTGCATCTACAGACAAATGTCTTTATCTCTGCTTTTAATGTAACTGAATCTTCATTTGAGAATGGATATTATAACACGATTACGCTTAAATTACTACAGTCTAACGAGTCTACTGAGAACCTAAAAGCGTTTACTAACCTATGTTTAGCTCATTCAAGCTACATGAAAGGCCAAGAATTTATTGGGTTCTTCGACTCATTAGTTTCTCTGTTTCAACTACCAAGAGAGAAATACTACAAGAATCTGATAGGTTTGATGGGAGAATTGTTATTTATTGAGTATATACAAAATACTTATGGTGTTGATTTATCTACATATTGGCATACTGAAGGTTCTTCTTCTCGATTTGACTTTGTATGCCCGTTTGCCAACTTCGAAGTAAAAACAACATCCAATAACTCTTTGCTCTTTACAATCAAGCACGATCAGTTATTCGATAGCAATACAAATAATTACCTTATAGCAGTTGTCATTTCGGAAAGCAACACCGGTCGCACTCCTGAAAACTTAATATCTGGCATGCTTACCAATCCGGATTATTGTAATAGTCTGCAATTTTCCGTCAATATCGAAAAAGAAAAAAGACGCATTTCACCATCAGAACTGTGCAATAAGCATTTTGTTCTCAAGAAAGTATATGCATACAACGCCAAAGAGATCAATCAATTCAAAACGATCCCAGACTGCATTGAAGATTTATCCTATAAATTAAATCTGCTTCCATTCTGTAACGTTGATTTTACCGATATTATTCCATCATTGCGAAATAAAAAACAATAGGGTTTCTATGCCAGCGCTCAGATTTTATTACTCAGACACAATAGAGGACTTTCTCCGAAAACCCACCAAAGAGATTGTTGGCAATCTCGCACTCGCTCACGCTCACGATATCAATCAGAAGACATCGATGTCGTGGGTGGAAGAGATTGATATCCTAAAGAGCGCTTTGGCCAACTTCTCGGGCCGAGGAAGTGTCTATTTTGAATACAACATCCCGCGTATGGGACGTAGGGCTGATGTCGTTGCACTCATCGATGGAATTGTGCTGGTCATGGAGTTCAAGACTTCCGAGCAAGAATTTACCCGAGCCTCAGAGGTTCAGGTATGGGATTATGCGCTTGACCTGAAAAATTTCCAGCAAGGAAGTAGGGATCGCGTTTTAATTCCGATACTCGTTGCTCCTAAAGAGCGTAATAAAAACTGCAAGTTTGATCTCGCACCATTTGAGGATAATGTTTACCAGCCACTATTAACGAATAGCAATAGAATCAAAGAGTGCATCGAACTGATTGTTGCCAACATTCGGTCTGCACACTCCTCGTCAAAAAGAGATGATGACACGTGGGCAAAAAGTGGATATGATCCGACCCCTACCATTATCGAAGCAGCTGTCGCATTGTATGAGGAACACAATGTTGCAGAGATTACAAAACACGATGGCGATGTTGAGCAAACGGCAGTTTGTATCAATCGTATCATAGATCAATGTCGTACCAATCGACGAAAAGCCATCTGCTTTGTGACAGGTGTCCCGGGTGCAGGCAAAACGTTAATTGGTCTTCAAACCGCCATAGACCAATTCAACAAGGGAGAGAAGGCTGTTTACCTATCCGGCAACTTTCCGTTGGTCGAGGTCTTACAGGAAGCACTTACCCGCGATTATATTCGCAGGAGTAAGGAGGATTACCAGAATGGGCTAACCTCCGAGAAACCATGTACAAAAGCTGAGGCCAAAAGCAAGGTTAAGGCCTTCATACAGATGATCCACCATTACCGCGACCTCTATCTGGAGGGAACAAAAGTGGAAGGCGATGATATTGTCCCAATCCCCGAATATTTCGCCAGCCATAATGATAAATCATTTGTTCCGGCTGAGCCGGTTGCAATATTTGACGAAGCGCAAAGAGCATGGACCAAGGAGGAGTTGCGGCGATTTATGAAAGAGAAGAAGCATATCAATGACTTCCCATACTCCGAACCCGAGTATCTGATTTCGTGTATTGACCGTCGAACAGATTGGGGCCTTGTAATTTGTCTGATTGGTGGAGGCCAAGAGATTAATAAAGGCGAGGCCGGCATCAAAGAGTGGCTTGAATCACTGAATCGTCGTTTCAAGCATTGGGATGTCTACATATCCGATAAACTGACCGACAGTGAGTATGTGGGAGGGGAAGCTATCGGAATGATTGAGGATAAGACAAGGTTGTATATTGAACCGAATCTTCATTTATCCGTAAGTATGCGTTCCTTCCGAGCAGAGAAGGTCAGTCTCTTCTGCCATCAATTACTCAATCTTCAAAAGGAGGATGCAGCCAAGACGCTGAGAGAATTAAATAACTATCCAATCGTGCTGACAAGAGACCTAGCCAAAGCCAAGGAATGGCTACGTTCTCACGCCAGAGGAAGCGAACGTTTTGGGCTGCTTGCAAGCAGCAAGGCAGAACGACTGAAAGCAATCAGTATTAATGTTCGTTACCAACCGGACTTTGTCCATTGGTTTCTCGAGGATGATACGGATATTCGCTCATCCAACTGCCTTGAGGACACCTTAACCGAGTTCAAAGTACAGGGCTTGGAGATTGATTGGGCGTGTGTCGCATGGGATGCAGACTTGCGACTCAATAAGACTCACGACAAATGGGAACACTTCCAACTCAGGAGTGGCACTAAATGGCAGAACATAAAGAAGAAGGAAAATCAAGAATATCAAATAAATGCGTATAGAGTTCTTCTAACGCGAGCTCGTCAAGGCATGGTCATTGTCGTACCTAATGGCGACTATGGTACTCCTCCTGATGAAACTAGAAAACCTGAATGGTATGACAGCATATATGCCTATCTCAAAGAAATCGGATTAGAAGAGATATAGCAATGCATAGGTAGGATAATCACGTCAAGATTAAATCAACATAGGTGGCCTACTATGATTAAAACAGATTACAATTAAACTTAACACATGTCTAGCATACAACCAATAAAGGGTTCAGATCAGCCGTAGCCACTGCAATCTAAACAAACGGGGACTTTTGATATCGATACAGTTCAAACCCTGAATTACAAACTAGACTTGGATAAGGTAGTCGGACGTTACACTGGTAGGTGTATTTCCGATAAATGGGATGAAAACGAAAACCTTCCTTTGTCAGGTCTCGACGGACCGCAAAATAGGCTATTCCATGCGGAGCTAACAAATGGGCGATATCCACCATCACCTCGGCTTGTGCATAAGGTTCCAGGACGTTCAAGACATAAACGCACATAATCGTATCGAATTTCCCGTCGGGGTAATCCGGACGATAATAACAATCGTACCCAGTAATGTCGAACCCCTGCCGGCCTAGTTCATCTGTATCGAAACCAAGACCACATCCGAAATCAAGTATCCGGCCCTTCAGCAGACCATGCTGAAGCAGATAACGAGCCGGAGCCGACAATCGCGTTCTCCGAATAGCCGTTAAATAGGGATGATTTATCTTTGCCGAATCCATCGTTTTAACCTTTCCAAATTTCAAATCCCATATTCAACGCAATCTGGTGCATCGGAGTAAATATCTGAAAGAAACAATCCATCAGATGCTCCCGATCCATATCGGCAATTTCTTGAGGAGTATGACCCATAGAAAGATAATCTTCCAATAATTTGTCCTGTTTCCCGATCTTCAGATTGATACGTAAAGCTGCTTGATGAGCCTCTGCCAATTTCGGAAGATACAAATTCAAATCGGGCAAACGATTACTTTTGGAGCTATTGATACTCGGATCGGCCGGCATCAGGTTCCAAAGTAAATCGTGAGAGACAAAACTCCACGGGATAAAATGGTCCAATTCATATGCGCGTTCTTCCAACAGGGTTCCGGTATACAAGCATCGGACTTCCAGTCCGTGACTCATGGCGGTATTCCAAAACTTATGCTGAGCGGATAAGGAGTTTCGTTCTTCTCTCTTTACCAACTTATTAGGAATATTCGGAACATTCGGGTTCCTCACCTGTAAGAAGCCAGTTAATCCCCAATATGCAAAAGCGCTCAGAATATCATAATTTTCTCTCAAATAGTCCAACCATGCTGGATTCAATTCTACCCATAACGCTCCAGGCTTTTTCTCCAATTTATAGAGACATCCGTTCTCGAATGTTTGAGAGCGAATAACCGTTTGACGATCATCGGACGTGTTGATCCACGGACGCAAAAAACGGAACGGAACATTCATTTGCAGAAAGTTTAACCGTTTTCGCACATCTGGTTGCTGAATAAGCTCATGCAACAAATCCGTCAAATCTCGGATACTGATATTGATGGGAATGTTATACTCTTTTTGCAAAGCCCATATCGCCTCATATAGGGATTCCGACTTTCCAAAAGAAAGACGGAAATAGATTACCGGATACCAGGCGTTTGCCACCATTGTAACCATAATCTCCCATACATTTATCCTTGTTTTTCCCTGCCTTACAAACAAGTCGAGTATGCCGAGAAACCAATAATATTTATAGGTTGCCACGGTCTTTTCAAACACTCGGTTCAGATATCTGGTTGTCAATATGTGGGATTGCGGTATTTGCATATAAAAGATTTAATTGCCTTATCTACAAAGATAACTGAATATTTCTAGCTGTCAATTTCTATCTATTAATCTTTCTTTCGTTCATTTATGCATATTCATTAAATTTCAATAAACCTGGCCGGATCAAATCCTTTCATCAGGTGTTAATCCTCAAATACATATCCCATCTGGTTGCAGGCAATTCATTATTTTTCAAGTATCTGCTGTTCTCCTGGAACTCCGTGTGCAGATCACTCATGTATTGTATCTTCATCTTACTGTTCTCCTTTCCTTGATTGTTCAATCTGTTTCCCTATGATTGCCTTCACTTGTGCAAATGAAACCGGAGTGAAATCGTTGTTGTCCACTCCGACATCATATTGTGTCG
>OGXI01003468.1_pt1 | contig 10586 bp, 11 predicted proteins | sample 1576221 | NCBI WGS metagenome assembly OGXI01 (sample SAMEA3541523, study PRJEB24748) | human gut metagenome | biome: human gut; feature: human-associated habitat; material: faeces | place: China | collected 2012
CTTTTCGGGAAAACGTCCCAAAATTGGTGTAGTTGTGGTGTAGTACCGCAGATGCCGCTTGAATTTTGTCCGAAATTTCATCGTATCTGCGTTTTAATTTTGCGTTTTACTGCTCAATCGGCTTCATCGTGGGGAACAGCAGCACATCGCGGATGGAGGCGCTGTCGGTGAGCAGCATCACCAGACGGTCCACGCCGAAGCCCAGACCGCCCGTGAACTAGATGCTCGTGTAAAACTTTTAGGGACATTGCTTTTTGTTATTACTTTATTTTTTCCGAAAAGTTTATTAAGTCTTGGAATTGCAACAGTATTTCTTGCTTCCACAATAAAGCTGTCAAAAGTACCATTTTCTATGATGATTCGAGGTGTAAAACCACTGTTTGTTATTATCTGTTTTTCAGCGATTATTAATATGATCAGTGTGGGAGGAGAAGTATTAATAAAACTTGGACCGGTATCCATTACGAAGCAGGGCTTATGGATGGCATTTTATCTTGTTATACGTTTAGTGTACCTTGTCATCGGTTCGTCAGTTATGACATTTACGACAACACCGAATCAGCTTACAGATGGACTTGAAAAAGGTTTTCAATTTCTCAAAAAAGTGCATATTCCTGTACATGAAATTGCTATGATGATGTCGATTGCTCTTCGCTTTATTCCAATTTTAACAGAAGAACTTGATAAGATCATGAAAGCACAGATGTCACGAGGCGTTGATTTTGAAAGTGGAAATATTTTAGAACGAGGGAAAAAGTTGATTCCTGTTTTAGTCCCACTCTTTATTGCAGCGATTAGAAGAGCCTCCGATCTTGCAATGGCAATGGATGCGAGATGTTACAATGGCGGGGAAGGAAAGACAAGATTACATCCCCTTGTTTATAAAAAACAAGATTATGCCGCATATGGAATCATGCTTTTATATGTAGCAATTATGATTTTTTGTAGTTTTATTTTAATATAAGAAATATATGATGTTGGTATCAAAAGTTCTCTTGCAGGCAAGCCTGCATCGGCTTTCTGACTTTTTGACCCTGATATTAATATATGTTACTATATAAAAGATGTTAGAATAATCAGTGCTACATACTGATAAACATAGGAGAGAGAATAAAACTTATGAAACGATTTAAATTAGTAGTGGCCTATGATGGGACAAACTATTGCGGCTGGCAGATTCAACCGAATGGGATTACGATAGAAGAAGTACTGAATAAAACATTGAGTGATTTTTTAAAAGAAGAGATACACATAATCGGAGCAAGCAGAACAGATTCTGGAGTACATTCTTTTGGAAATGTAGCAGTATTTGATTCAGAGACAACGATTCCTGCAGAAAAACTTTGTTTTGCATTAAACCCACAGCTTCCAGAAGATATACGAATTGTGTCTTCTGCGCAGGTGGCGGATGATTTTCACCCAAGATATTGTGATACAAGGAAAACATATGAATATCATATTCAAAATGGAAAGATTTCTCTGCCAACAGAGAGGCTTTATTCTCATCTTGTCATCTTTCCATTAGATGTAGAAGCGATGCAGGAAGCCGGACAATATCTTGTTGGAACACATGATTTTAAAAGTTTTTGCGCTTCAAAAACACAGACACAGACAACGGTAAGAACTGTGACAGGAATAGAAGTGGAAACTCACTCACTTTCAGAAGGAGAATATCCATCTCAGAAAGTAATAATCCGCGTAACAGGAGAAGGTTTTCTCTATAACATGGTCCGTATTATCAGTGGAACATTAATTAAAGTAGGATTAGGAGTCTATCCACCAGAGCATGTAAAAGAGATACTTGCAGCCTGCGATCGTTCAAAAGCAGGAGAAACCGTTCCGGCAAAAGGGCTTTTTTTGAAAAAGATTGAATATTTGTAAATTACAGGACGTAAAAAATTAAAAAACCCCATATTTTGTGGTAAAAATATTGTTGACACACTGAAAAGAGTGTTATATAATATGAAATTGTGGTATGCATATAAAATGTAATCTCAAAAGCCCCGAGATGCATTTTGTCATATACCTGCGTAAGCAGGATTGATATGATGGAGGGTCCGGACAGCCAGGAAGTCATATCTGAACCGTTGATTTTTAAAGAATAAACAGGAGGAGAACTACTCATGAAAAGTTTTATGGCTAGCCCATCTACCATCACTAGAGACTGGTATGTAGTTGATGCTACAGGACATACATTAGGACGTCTTGCATCTGAAGTTGCAAGTGTTTTAAGAGGAAAGAACAAACCGATCTTCACACCTCATATGGATTGCGGTGACTATGTAATCATCGTTAACGCTGACAAGATTAAAGTATCCGGTAAGAAGTTAGATCAGAAGATCTACTATCACCACAGCGATTATGTTGGTGGAATGAAAGAAACAACATTAAGAGAAAAATTAAACAAGAAACCAGAAGAAGTTATCGAACTTGCCGTAAAAGGTATGCTTCCTAAAGGACCTCTTGGAAGACAGATGTATACAAAGCTTTTCGTATACGCTGGACCTGATCACAAACATGCTGCACAGCAGCCTAAGGAATTAGCAATCTAGTATTAATTTAAGGAGGAAAAGTAAGTGGCTACTACAAGATATTACGGAACTGGTAGAAGAAAAAGCAGTGTTGCAAGAGTATATCTCGTACCAGGAACAGGTAAAGTAACAATCAATAAAAAAGACATGGATGAATATTTTGGATATGACACATTAAAAGTAATCGCTCGTCAGCCATTAGAATTAACATCCACAGCAGATAAATTTGACGTATTAGTTAACGTACACGGTGGCGGATACACAGGACAGGCTGGTGCAATCAGACACGGTATTGCAAGAGCATTACTGGAAGCTGACCCAGAATTCCGTCCAGCATTAAAGAAAGCTGGATACTTAACTCGTGACCCACGTATGAAAGAAAGAAAGAAATACGGTCTCAAGAAAGCTCGTAGAGCACCTCAGTTCAGCAAACGTTAATTTCGTTTACCCGAACTACAAATTTCAAACAGCAGCAACGACCTCTCAGGGGAGCAATCCTTTGGGAGGTTTTTTTGTGGAATGTAGTATCGAAGTATTTTTGCACCTGCCTTTGCGGCTAATTTTCCTTCAGCTGCACCCAAATTTCATCAACGTACGTTCCGCGTACGCCTCAAAAATTTGTGCACAACTGACGAAAAATTTTCTCGCAAAAACAAGCACAAAAATACTCCGATACTACATTCAGCAGGAATTGGATAAGCTTTAGTTTATTATAGTTTGAAAGTACAGTTGGTTGAGATGAGTTTAGAAAGTTGGAGAGAGTTTGATTGACGAGAGCGTCTTGTTATAGTAAAGTCATTATAGTAAATTTGATAATAAATAGAATTTTAAGGAGAATTTATGAGTATTTTAAATGTAGAGCATTTAACCCACGGTTTTGGAGACAGAGCGATATTTAACGATGTTTCTTTTCGACTGTTAAAAGGAGAACACATCGGTCTTGTCGGTGCAAATGGCGAAGGAAAGTCCACATTTATGAGCATTGTTACCGGGAAAATGATGCCGGATGAGGGAAAAGTAGAGTGGGCGAAAAATGTAAATGTCGGTTATCTTGATCAGCATGCAGTATTAGAGGCTGGAATGACGATTCAGGATGCATTAAAATCAGCCTTTGATCCTTTATTACAAAAAGAAGAGCGAATGAATGAAATCTGTGATTTACTTGGTTCTGCTGATGAGAAAGAAATGGAGCTTCTCATGGAGGAATTGGGACTGATTCAGGATGACCTTACTCTTCATGATTTTTATACTATTGATGCAAAGGTAGAAGAAGTAGCGAGAGCGCTTGGTCTTTTAGATCTTGGATTGGATCGTGATGTTACAGATTTAAGTGGTGGACAGAGAACAAAAGTCCTTCTTGGTAAACTTTTATTAGAAAAGCCGGACATTCTTTTGTTAGATGAGCCTACCAATTATCTTGATGAGGAACATATCGCCTGGCTTAAAAGATACCTTCTTGACTATGAAAACGCATTTATCTTAATCTCTCACGACATTCCATTTTTAAATGAAGTTGTAAATATCATTTATCATATGGAGAATCAGGAACTGAACCGTTATGTCGGGGATTACGACCATTTCCAGGAAGTCTATGCGGTAAAGAAAGCACAGCTTGAAGCGGCATATCGCCGTCAACAGCAGGAAATCAATGAATTAAAAGATTTCGTTGCGAGAAATAAAGCTCGCGTTTCCACAAGAAATATGGCAATGTCCCGTCAGAAAAAACTTGATAAAATGGACCTTATCGAATTAGCCGCAGAAAAGCCGAAGCCAGAATTTAATTTCTGTTACGGCCGAACACCAGGAAAAATGCTTTTCGAGACGAAAAAGCTCATTATCGGTTATAACGAACCATTATCTAAACCATTGGACTTTTATATGGAAAGAGGACAGAAAATCGCCCTCATCGGAACAAATGGTATCGGAAAGAGCACCCTTTTAAAAAGCTTATTAGGATTAATCCCTCCGCTTTCCGGAAGCTGTGAAAAAGGAGAAAATCTTCAGATCGGTTACTTTGAACAGGAAGTAAAAGGAGAGAATCCCAATAGCTGTATCGAAGAAATATGGGAAGAATTTCCTGGATTTACCCAGTATGAAGTGCGTTCCGCCCTTGCAAAATGTGGACTCACCACGAAACATATCGAAAGCAAAGTACGCGTTTTAAGTGGAGGAGAACAGGCAAAAGTCCGTCTTTGTAAACTTATCAATAAAGACACCAATGTTCTTTTGTTGGATGAGCCTACGAACCATCTTGATGTTGATGCAAAGGACGAATTAAAACGCGCTTTGCTCGATTATCGGGGAAGTGTCTTGCTCATCTGCCATGAACCGGAATTCTATAAAGATGTCGTAAACGAAGTCTGGGACATGAGCAAATGGACCACGAAGATTTTGTAAACTCCTGATTTGCCGCAGGCAAAGGAGACGCTTCCAAAGAGAGCCGATACCCTATATTTGTGACTTTAGTCGCTGCAGGTTGAATGTTCGCTTAACCGCTTGCATCCAACCTTTGCTCCGAGGCCACAAATATAGGGTATCGGCTCTCTTTGGAAGCTGTTTGTTGGCTGCCCATGCAAATTCAGAATTTATTTTGAGAAAGATTTGAGGGAGGCTTCAGACAGTTGTGACCTTACAGGGAGTTGGCTAGAGTGTGTTTGTGAAAAATATTTTTTGAACTGATTTGAGATTTTATCTGTTTTTTATAAAATGCTAGAAAGGATATTTTTATGTCACTGATTGTATTAAAAAAGATTATTGAGATGTTCATCATATTACTTGTAGGTGTAATCATCTATAAAGCAAAGATTATTAATGATGTCAGTACAAAACATCTCTCGAATGTATTATTATTGCTGGTTTCTCCGCTGTTGATTATCCAGTCGTATCAAATTGATTTTAACAGAGAACTTTTGCAAGGTTTAATATGGGCGTTTGCTGCATCATTTCTTACGTTTTTGTTTATGATTGTTGCATCGGAGTTTCTATGCCACGGGGATAGGAATCGAAGTCCAGTGGAGAAGATTGCAGTGTCTTATTCGAATTCTGGATTTATTGGTATTCCTTTAATTAGTGGAGTCCTTGGAGATAAGGGCGTTTTTTATATGACGGCATATATCACAGTTTTTAATCTTTTACTTTGGACACATGGTATTATTTTAATGGGAGATAACGATGGATTAAAGGGAGCATGGAAAAACTTTTTAAGTCCGGCGATTCTTTCAATTGTGATAGGAATCATACTATTTTTATTTCAACTTCGCCTGCCGCAGTTCATTGAAAATCCATTAGAAATGATTGCTTCAATGAATACGCCCCTTGGAATGATCGTTGCAGGAGCCAATCTTGCTCAAGGGAATATTTTAAAGAGCCTAAAGAACAAACGCCTATATTATTTAAGTTTTATAAAGCTTATTGTATATCCATTGGCAGGGCTTGTTATCTTATGGCTGCTGCCACTTGAGTTTGAGGTGGCATTTACAGTATTTATTGCATTGGCATGTCCGGCGGGGGCATCCGTGATTATGTTTGCACAACGATATGACAGAGATGCATATTATGCGTCGGAGATATTTGTTATTACAACCTTGCTGTCAGCGGTGACGATACCATTATTATCAGTAGTGGCAGTGAGCTTGTTAAGTTAAACAGATTGTTCACTTTAAGAGAGAATAGCGGCCTTGAAAAGTTTTGATAATTTTGATAAGTAAGTCGAAAATATTTTTTGAAAGTGATGCATAAAAATGCAGAAAAACGTATACATATTGAATAAAATGTGCTAAGATGGACAAAGCTGATTATTAGAAAAGTTGGAGAGTACAATGAAAATAGGAAAAAGACCGGCACGCATATTATTATATGAACAGGTTGTAGAAGATTTATGTTTATTAATTGACCGGGGGGATTTTGAACCGGGAGATCAGCTTCCTTCAGAAAGAGAACTTATTGAGAAGCTGAATGTCAGTCGGAATGTATTAAGAGAGGCATTTCATGTATTAGAAAGCCGTGGTGTTATCGTATCACATCAGGGAAAGGGACGTTTTTTGAGAGAAAGCCCAATTTCCGGGAAAGAGAAACGGTATGACAGTCTGAGTAAGAATCTGGAGTGCTATTCGATGATTGAGGCTTATGAAGTAAGACAGGCCTTAGAGGAAAAGGCGGTGGAGCTGATTATAAAGAACGCATCGGAGAAAGATATTGATGAACTAGAAGAGGCACTGCAGCATTTAAGAAAGAAGTATGAGGAGACGGGAAGAACTTCTGGAGAGTTTGAACTGCACAGATTGTATGCGGCAAAGACGGGAAGTACTTTTATGACCCAGACTTTGGAGATCGTTTTGAATGCTATCTTTGATATGATGTACGGAAAGTTTACAGATGTATTAGATGCAACTTCTGCAGAGGCCGAGTTAGAATCCCATGGAATGATTATTCAGGCAATACGGGAGCGGGATGTGGAAAAGGCAAGAAAGCTTATGGATGAGCATTTGATTACAAGCATGAATATGTTTCAGTAATGAGATTTGAATTTCATTGCAATCGTAGATGTTGGAGATTGTGTCCTGTCTTCTGAAGGAGGAGGTATGGAGTCCTTTTAGAAGAGGGAACAGTTTCCAGTAAATTTTTTTAATAATTAGTGGGTGACCAAGTAATCAAGTGAGCTAATATAACTGAAAAAGTTAAGAAAAAAATAGAAGAAGAAAGAAAGGAAAAAACATGGGAGATATAAGATGGCCGGACGGAAAGAAATGTGCGGTAATGTTTACTTTTGATGTGGATGGAGATACCACATGGGAGAATGGAAACAGGGGACTGAAAAATGGAGAGAAATACATTAAGTCTTTATCGGTAGGGCAGTATGGTCCGAAGAGATGTGTGGATAGAATTCTTCAGAAGTTAGATCAGTATGGCGTAAAGGCAACATTTTTTGTGCCAGGTCTTACTGCTGAAAGATATCCGGAGGTCATTAAAAGAATTGCGGAGCAGGGACATGAGATAGGACACCATGGCTATGCACACGAAAGGTTTGCCGGAAAGACAACAGAAGAACAGATAGAAATTATAGAAAAAACGCAAAAAATATTTAAAGATTTAATTGGACATGAAGTAACTGGTTTTCGAACTCCTTCTGGTGACTGGGCAAAAAATACTCCAAAATTATTATATGAGAGAGGTTTCCGATATTCTAGTTCCATGCGAGGCGATGACCGCCCATATCGTACAGTCATTGATGGAGAAGAGACAGATTTTATAGAGATTCCGACCAAGTGGGAAGTGGATGATTATGTGGCAATGGCCTATCATATGTATCCAGCAGAACCGGCAGGACAGGACAGAATTTCAAGTTATCGTTTAGTGGAAGATAATTTTATGAGAGAATTCAAAGGACATTACAGAGAAGGCCTTTGTATTTCCTATATGAATCATCCGCAGGTGATTGGATGTCCAGGAAAGATTCAGATTCTTGACCATTTGTTAAAATATATTACATCCAAGGAAGATGTGTGGGTAGCAACAGGAACGGAGATTGCCGACTGGTATCGAAAGCAGTCAGAGAAGTAGATAGGAGGATATAATGAATTTAGAAAAAACGAAGTGGCCGGATGGAAAGAAATGTGCAGCTATGCTTACCATTAATCTGAATGCAGAATTATTCTGGCTTCAGATTGATCCAAGCTGCAAAGATATGCCAAAGACCCTTTCTCTTGGCCAGTATGGAATGACAAGAGGAGTAGATCGAATTCTTTCGATATTAAAAGAAAGAGGAATTAAGGCCACCTTTTTCACACCAGGCTGGGTTGCAGAACAGTATCCTGATAAATTAAAAAAGATAAAAGAAGAAGGACATGAGATTGCTTCTCTTGCCTACAAACATGAAAATATGGCATTATTGACAAAAGAAGAGCAGGAAGAAGTAATGAAAAAGGGTATAGAGGCAATTCAGAATGTATGCGGTGTTACTCCTGTCGGTTTCCGTGCGCCAGAAGGGGAACTTACCTTAGATACTCTCCGAATTGCAAAGAAATATGGAATGCATTATTCCAGTAATCTCTGTGATGATGACCGTCCATATCAGAAAGATCTTGAAAATGGGGAAACGCTTCTGGAGATTCCAATTCATTGGGATAATTATGATCTGCCATACTTTGCATTTAATTATCATCCGGCATTTCCAAAGGGACAGGGAAGAATTGCAAATTATACGGGTGTTATTAATAACTGGAAAGATGAATTTTACGGATGCTATGAATATGGTTTATGTTACGTTTTACAGCTTGACCCGGCAGCCATTGGTGCACCAGGAAGAATCGGTCTTTTAGAAGAACTGTTGGATTATATTGATGAATTTGATTCTGTCTGGTGGACATCTGGTGAAGAAATGTATCAATATTACCAAAATAAATAAGAAATAAGGAAACACGAACGAAAAAAGAAAGGAAAGAAAAATGCATGCACTGACCAACGCTTTAAAAATAATTAATGCCTTTTTTGCAAACATCGTACCAATCGGGGATATTTTGTGGACATTTCCACAGAATTTTTCATGGTATGCGAACATCCCGATTATTGGAAGTATTCCATTTGCCATCTACCTGTTACTTGGAATGGGAATTTATTTTTCCATAAGAACAAAGTTTGTTCAGTTCCGTTACTTTAAAAGAGGTATTCAGGTTTTAACAAAGAAAAAGAAAGATACTACTGGAGTAAGTCCATTAGCCGCATTTATGTTAAGTGCCGCAATGCGTGTTGGTCCGGGAAATATTATCGGAGTAACCGGAGCTATTTCTTTAGGCGGTCCCGGGGCAATGTTTTGGATGTGGATTTCTGCATTACTTGGAATGGCAAGCTCCTTCGTAGAAGCAACCCTTGCACAGATATTTAAAGAAAAAGATGGAGATGAATATGTAGGCGGTCTGCCTTATTACGGACAGAAACTTGCTGGAAATAAAAAAGGCGTCGGAATTGCCTTAGCTATTTTGTTTATCATTTATGCAATGCTTAGTATCCCTATTCAGACATTCCATGTATTTACAGCAGCAGGAACGGCAATCGCATCGGTTACTGGAGTAAGCACAGATCGAACTTCTCCCTTATATTATGCATTGGCCATTATCCTTATCATTGGAATTGCTATCGCAGTATTTGGAGGAATCAAAAGAGTAACAGCAGTAACAGACAGAATGGTACCAGTGATGGCTGTTTTATATGCCACTGTCATTGTTGGATTATTTATTGCAAATATTCACTTATTCCCTGCATTTATTCAGGCAGTAGTCATTGGAGCATTTAAACCGGATGCTATTTTCGGTGGAGCCTTCGGTACGGTATTAGCACAGGGAATCAAACGAGGATTACTGTCAAATGAAGCCGGACAGGGAACCATCACAATGTCAGCCGCGATTTCTGAACAGGATCATCCAGTAGAACAGGGATTTGTACAGTCTATCGGTGTATTCCTTGATACAATCATTATTTGTACATTAAGCGGATTTATCGTATGTGGCGCACATATTTGGACTAACTCCGCTTACAACTGGGAAGTTTTAAAAGATTCAAAAATTGATGTATTCCTTTCCTCTTTAAAAGAAATGATTCCAGGAACAGCCGCAGATGGAGCAGTCTCTTTATTTATCTGCATCTGTTATGGACTATTTGCATTTACCTCATTGCTCGGGCTGGTATCCTTTGCTTCTATCGCAGGAACAAGAATCACAAAGAGCAAAGCATTTACAAACTTTGTACGTGCATTAGGCGCTTTAATTTTTGTGCCACTTGGAACCCTTTGCGTTTTAGCAGGTCTAGAGCTGGATAACATCTGGTATGTCAGCGACTTGATTAATATTGCCCTTGTATTTGCCAATGCCCCGATTATTTTGTATGGTGGAAAATATGTTTACCGGGCATTGAAGGATTATGTAGATAACGATGGAAAACGATTTGTCGCAAAGAATATTGGGGTGGAAAGCGATATATGGAAGGATGAATAACTATTTAATTCATTAAGAGACAGACGCCCTCGAAGAGAGAAGATATCCTATATTTGTGACTTTAGTCGCG
>OGXI01003483.1_pt1 | contig 10543 bp, 8 predicted proteins | sample 1576221 | NCBI WGS metagenome assembly OGXI01 (sample SAMEA3541523, study PRJEB24748) | human gut metagenome | biome: human gut; feature: human-associated habitat; material: faeces | place: China | collected 2012
ATGCCTATAAAAATCCGAACCAGAAAAAATGGTATGCTGGAGAAACGATTTCGCTGGGTATCGGACAGGGGTATAACACCTTTACACCGCTTCAACTGGCTTATGCTACCGCTTTGTTGGCCAACAACGGATCAGCTGCCCGTCCTCATCTGGTCAAGGATATCGAGGATGGCATGAGTCACGAACGCCGTACGGTGACGACAGAAACGGTAAAGCTTAATCTGAAACAGGAAAATATCGACGTGATCAAGCGGGCGATGGTTGGCGTAATGAAAGAAGGGACAGGCGCCCGGGTTTTTGCCGGAACTGGCTATACGGCAGGCGGCAAGACGGGTACTGCGCAGGTGATCACAATCGGCAAGAATGAGAAATACAATGCGGCAGCGCTGGCAGAACACAAGCGGGATCATGCGCTTTTTACGGCTTTTGCACCGGTGGACAATCCAAAAATTGTGATAGCCCTGATCGTCGAGAATGGCGGTTTCGGTGCCTCGGCTGCCGCTCCGATCGCCCGCAAGGCAATGGATTATTTCTTTTACGGCAAGAAATCGGCTCCTGAAGCTGTTCAGTCCGGTAACGATGACGCGTATCCTGAAGATTCGGATGATTCACAACCGGTATTGTTGCCACCTGACTCCGATGAAGACAGTAACGACGAGGGCTGAGGTTAAACATGGATATCCCTGATAAAAACACTCTTCTGACGCGACTGAAACATTATCTCAGCGTATTCGACGGACCTCTCGCGCTGATCATTTTTCTGATCATGTCGGTAGGGATCATCACGCTGTATTCAGCCGGTATCGATTTTCCGGGACGTGTTGAGGATCAGCTCAGAAATATCATTTTCGGTTTCATCATCATGTGGATTGCGGCCAGTGTCCCGCCACAGACACTGATGCGTTTTGCCGTTCCGGTATATACCTTCGGAATTGCGCTATTGCTCGCAGTAGCGGCGTTCGGGCTTGTCAAAAAAGGCGCGCGACGCTGGCTGAATATCGGTATTGTCATCCAGCCGTCTGAAATCATGAAAATCGCCGTTCCTCTCATGCTGGCCTGGTTTTTCCAGAAACGGGAAGGCCATCTTGGCTGGCGTGAATATGGAATTGCTTTTGTTTTATTGGCTATCCCTGCCGGATTGATCATGAAGCAGCCAGATCTGGGAACTGCCTTGCTGGTAGCAGCAACGGGTTTTTACGTCATTTTTCTGGCCGGGCTGGCATGGAAAGTCATTATTTCCCTGTTTGCGGCCGGGCTGGCCTGTTTGCCGATTGTCTGGACACTGTTGCATGATTACCAGCGCCATCGGGTTATGATGCTGATTGATCCGACATCCGATCCGTTGGGCAAGGGCTTTCACATCATCCAGTCTGTCATTGCGATCGGTTCAGGAGGCATTACCGGCAAAGGCTGGTTACACGGTACCCAGGCTTATCTGCATTTCATCCCTGAACGGACGACAGACTTCATTTTTGCCGTTTTTGCCGAGGAGTTCGGCCTGATCGGCAACCTGATTCTGATGGTGCTTTATCTCTGCCTGATCGCACGCGGACTGATGATTGCAATGAATGCCTCTTCCCTGTTTTCCCGTTTGGTGGCAGGTGCCATTACGATGATGTTTTTCATGTATGCCTTCGTCAATATGGGAATGGTCAGCGGAATTTTGCCGGTTGTCGGCGTGCCTTTGCCATTCATGAGTTATGGCGGTACCGCCATGGTGACACTGGGGCTGGGAGCGGGTATTCTCATGAGTATCCAGCGCCATCGCAAGCTCGTTCAGACCTGATTTTTCTGTTTTCGTTGCGTTTTTTCACCATAATCCTGATGTTTGACAGTCGCGATAGATGAAAAAATGCGACAAGTTGGGTTATACTTTGAGCAAATACTTAGCTTTACACGCTAATTCTTTCATTTTTCACTATTTTTAGAGAACGATCCATTTGTTTTTTCCGGGCTTCGTTTTTCATAAGGCGGAATCAAGATGTTATCTCTGAAAAATCATAAATGTCTGGTAATGGCTGCCATGCTGGCGTCAGCTTGTGCGCTGATCCTGTCGGGCTGTGGTACGACGCCGACAACTTCCGGCAAGCTTGCCTCGAAAAAAGCCGGAAAAATCAAATCCCAAAAGGGAGGCGGTTATTATCTCGACGATGGTCCGATGGATGAAATTCCGGATAATCTGATGGAAGTGCCGGATGCTGTTCCAAAAGTCGAGTCCATTCGCACAGCAACAGCCAGGCCTTATGTCGTTTTCGGCCAGACCTATACGCCGATGACGGAACTGCAGCCTTACAAGAAATCAGGTGTCGGAAGCTGGTACGGAAAAAAGTTCCACGGCCAGAAAACATCCTCCGGAGAAGCCTACGATATGTTTGCGATGACCGCGGCTCATCCGACCCTTCCGATTCCAAGCTATGCGCGTGTAACGAGTCTTGAAACCGGCAGGCAGGTTATCGTCAAGGTCAACGATCGCGGCCCGTTTCTTTCCAACCGTATCATCGATCTTTCCTATACGGCAGCTTTCAAGCTTGGTTATCTGAACAAGGGTAGCGGACAGGTTCAGGTGGAACTCCTGTTGCCGGATGAAATCGAGCGTATCAATCTGGCCAGAAACAATGCCTATTCACCTATCGACAAACCGGTAGCCGTCGCAAAAGCGCCTGTCCAGCAGACAAGAACGGTTGTAGAGGCCAATGCGGTAAAACCGGCTTCAAAACCGGTCAGCAAGGTTTCTACCGCGGGACCGGGATATTATTTACAGCTCGGGGCTTATCAGGAAGCCAGCAACGCGCAATCCTATCAGATGAAATTTGCCTCGAATATGTCCCATAAGCTGCCTTCGCTGGAAATTGTCCAGATGGGTAATTTCTATAAATTACTGGCTGGCCCTTATCCAAGTCTGGCAGATGCGACGCAAGCTGTGGAAGAAATGAAAAGCATGGGAACGAAATCCTTTGTCGTTCGTCGCTAGCCTTGTCTGAAATCCAATAAAAAAGGCAGGACTGATTCCTGCCTTTTTTATTGATGTCCGGTTTACCTCAGTCGCCGTACAGTTTCTGTTTCAGCTCGCGGCGTTGTTGTGCCTCAAGAGACAAGGTCGCTGTCGGACGGGCCATCAATCTGGCGACTCCGATAGGTTCGCCGGTTTCAACGCACCATCCATAGTCTCCCGTATCGATACTCGCAATCGATTGCTGTACTTTTTTCAGCAGTTTCCGTTCACGGTCACGAGTTCTGAGTTCAAGAGCGTGCTCTTCTTCAATGGTCGCACGATCGGCCGGATCAGGAACCAGTGTTGTTTCACGCAGGTTTTCAGTTGTCTGACCGGCGTTCTTGATCAGGTCCTGTTCCAGTTTTTGGAGACGATCCTTGAAAAAGGCCAATTGAGCCGGATTCATATAGTCGTCTTCACTCATTTTCAGAACTTCTTCCTCGGTGAGTAAAGGAGTCGTCGGTGTCGGTTTTTTCGTTTTGGTATTCACGTTACTTTTTTCCTTTGCCTCAATAGATAAATTTTCAATAACCGGCAACTTATTGCGGCATGTATTGCACTATGGATTGAAATACCCTGCAATTAAATTTAATCGACTAAATGACATCTGTCAAAAGCCGCTGTTAATTTTTTAGAAAAAAGCGGCTCAAAGATCAATTCAGTCTGCAAGGCTATCATGGAGCCCTTCCATAAAAATTGTCTTAGGTAGGTTTTTTCCAATAAAAACCAATTTACTTTCCGGAGGGTGGTTTTCATCCCACTTTTCGACGATATCTGTTCCCATCAATTGCTGAACTCCCTGGAAAACAACTTTTCTGTCGGCATCTTTCATATACAGAACACCTTTATATCTCAGCATCTGTGTACCGTAGAGTGTGATCATCCTGTCGAAAAAATCGTTCAGGCGATTGGGATCGAACGGTTTTTTGCTATGGAAAACGAATGAATTGATATCGTCGAGATGATGATGGGAACAAGCGCAATCGTGTCCACACTCATGATGGTGGTCATGGGAATGATCGTGATGAGCATGTCCGCCTTCATCGATATCAAGCTTTGAACTCAGGTTGAATCCGTGCACATCCAGCACTTCTGCCACGTCGACTCTGCCGAAGTCAACGGTATGGATCGGTGCATGCGGGTTAATGTGTCGAATCCGGTGACACAGGATTTCAACATCTTCGTCGCTCACCAGATCGGTTTTTGAAATCAGGAGTCTGTCTGCATAGCCAACCTGTTGACGTGCCTGTTCGTATTCGTCGAGTTGTTGCATGGCAAAGACCGCATCCATCAGCGTCACAATGCCATCGATCATGTATTCACTTGCAACGGAGTCTTCGATAAAAAAGGTCTGCGCAACCGGTCCGGGGTCGGCAAGCCCGGTCGTTTCGATAACAACCCGGTCAAAATTCAGTTCCCCGCTTTTTCGCTTGTTTGCAAGAGTACCCAGAGCCGTTACAAGATCGGAACGGATCGTGCAGCAAATACAGCCGTTACTCATCTCGACAATCTGTTCGGCATCGTCCTGAACAAGAAGATTGCTGTCGATATTTTCTTCACCGAATTCATTTTCGATGACGGCAATACGCTGCTTGTGATTGTTATCTTTGAGGATACGGTTTAAGAGCGTGGTCTTTCCGGCCCCCAGGAATCCGGTGATGATGGTAACAGGTATGAGTGACATGCTGGCATGGCCCGGTTTATCAGTTTAATGGGTCAGAACTGGCCAATGAGCCAAGAACAGACCCGGCTTCAGGTTGAAGAGTATGCACTGTTTTTTGCGCCAAAAGCAAGTATTCCGGATCTTCTGTTTTTATTTGTTCCCGAAAAAGACAGGGCAGCGGCAGATATGGACCCTGTGAGAATACCGGCGACTGCATAAACAGGGTGGAAGTATCAGTAACGGTCAGTCTGAAAAAGTGTTGTAAAAATGCCTCTCTTTTTGTGATAAAAGAATCACAAGACCTTTCAAAAGGAGAACGGTATGTTTCTCGTCAAATGGCAAAAAAGAGTTTTGCAAATAATGAACATGACTTTTGTCTTCATTCACTTTATATAGGTAAAACAATGAAAAAAACTCTTATTGCATTAGCTATCATGGGTGCGTCGGCGAGTGCTGCATACGCTCAATCCCATGTGACCATTTATGGTGTCGTCGATACCGGTCTGGTCAAGGAAACCGGTACCGACCTTCGTATGGGCAGCAACGTTGACAGCCGTCTTGGATTCCGGGGTGTTGAAGATCTGGGATCCAACATGAAAGCGACTTTCGAACTGGAACGTCGTTTTAACCTGAATGACGGAACACAGAGTAATCCTCCAGAGTTTGATATCAACAATCCAATCACTAACGTTGCTGACCTGGAAAATGTTGACAGAACTAACTGGAATTACAATGATTTCATCAGTGGAAAGAGAGTTGACTGGGTTGGGGCTGCCAATGTCGGTCTGAAGGGTGACGCATGGGGTCAGGTTCGTCTGGGCCGTGTGAACAACCTGTCGGTTGAAACCTTCCGTATGCTGGATCCGTTCAACCAGTATGGTGTCGGCGCCTCTTTGGCCAAAGCCAATCTGCTGCGCTCCGAACAACTCAGCAATACCGTCCGTTATGACAGCCCATTATGGAGCGGTTTCGGTTTTGGTGCGACCTATACCCTGGGTCAGAACACCAAAGGTGGTACTTTAATGTCAAATTACTATGATCAGCTTGGTAATGACGGCTGGGCAGTCAACCTGAAATACGACAACGGTCCAATCCTGTTGCTGGCCAACTATGACAGAGCGGCTGATTCCAACGATTCCTATACCTGGAACGTAGGGGGTGCCTATAATTATGCCGGTTTCAAGGTTTCTTTGGGCTATCAGGATTCCAGATTGAAACTGTTCGAAGCAGCGGGTACCGGTGCCTTTAAAGAAAAAGACTGGATCGTCGGTCTGCAATACAAGACGGGACCTCACACCATCGGTGCATCGTATAACCGCGGTAAGGTCGAAGTTGCTGGTACGAACTTTGACGGCAGCACTAACAAATACGCTCTTGGGTATACCTATAACATGTCCAAACGTACTTCTGTTTATGCTAACGTAGCCTATACCGATAACGACGAAGAAATCGCTGGCTGGTACAACCTGAATGGCTCGAACAGGGATTCCGTTACCGGTGTACAGCTTGGTATCACTCACAAATTCTAAGAAAACCGATTCTTCAAAAAGCGAAAAGGCAGCTTCGGCTGCCTTTTTTTATTGTTGATTCAAAATCAATTCGATTTTAAACAATTTGTTTTGAATGCTGGAAAATGTTTATTAATTGTGAAGGATAAGTAACAGAATTAAAAACCGGCAAGCGAGTGTTAAAAAGATGCTGCATTTTTTGTATAAGAAATAATTTTCTGATGGCCTGAAAAATTGAGGGCAACGAGAGGGAAATTTGTTGTAAGGAAACAGCGGAAAAAGGGGATTTTTTGTAACGAAAAGATTAAAGACAGGGTTCTTTATTTACAATGGTAACTGGCAAGAGATGATAACTTGTCTTCAATCAGAATAATTGAAAAGTTTTTTTATCTTCCTTTTTAAAATAATCAGGTAAAAACAATGAAAAAAACTCTTATTGCATTGGCTGTGATGGGTGCTGCTGCTGGTGTAGCGCATGCACAATCCAACGTCACCATTTATGGTGTCGTTGATACCGGTCTGGTCAAGGAAACTGGTTCCGACGTTCGCATGGGCGGCAATGTCGACAGCCGTATCGGCTTCCGTGGTGTCGAGGATCTGGGCTCCGGCATGAAAGCGACCTTTGAACTGGAACGCCGTTTCAATCTGAATGATGGTACACAGACAAATTCTGGCGTAATCGATACACAGGATCCAGAAAGCACAAATCTGGAAACTCTGGACAGAGCAAACTGGAATTACAATGACTTCATCAGTGGAAAGAAAGCTGACTGGATTGGTGCTTCCAATGTCGGTCTGAAGGGTGACGCATGGGGTCAGGTTCGTCTGGGCCGTGTGAACAACCTGTCGGTTGAAACCTTCCGTATGCTGGATCCGTTCAACCAGTATGGTGTCGGCGCCTCTTTGGCCAAAGCCAATCTGCTGCGCTCCGAACAACTCAGCAATACCGTCCGTTATGACAGCCCATTATGGAGCGGTTTCGGTTTTGGTGCGACCTATACCCTGGGTCAGAACACCAAAGGTGGTACTTTAATGTCAAATTACTATGATCAGCTTGGTAATGACGGCTGGGCAGTCAACCTGAAATACGACAACGGTCCAATCCTGTTGCTGGCCAACTATGACAGAGCGGCTGATTCCAACGATTCCTATACCTGGAACGTAGGGGGTGCCTATAATTATGCCGGTTTCAAGGTTTCTTTGGGCTATCAGGATTCCAGATTGAAACTGTTCGAAGCAGCGGGTACCGGTGCCTTTAAAGAAAAAGACTGGATCGTCGGTCTGCAATACAAGACGGGACCTCACACCATCGGTGCATCGTATAACCGCGGTAAGGTCGAAGTTGCTGGTACGAACTTTGACGGCAGCACTAACAAATACGCTCTTGGGTATACCTATAACATGTCCAAACGTACTTCTGTTTATGCTAACGTAGCCTATACCGATAACGACGAAGAAATCGCTGGCTGGTACAACCTGAACGGCTCTAACAGAGATTCCGTTACCGGTGTACAGGTCGGTATTACTCACAAATTCTAAGAATTCCGGTTCTTTGAATGGTTAAAAGGACAGCTTCGGCTGTCCTTTTTTGTGTATATTGACCCCCGGAGCAACTTTTTTATGGCGGGGATATGCAGAGCCGATCTTTTTTGTCTGTCCAGCAAAAAGTCAGGCGGTTTCCTATCCTTCGCTAATCAGATAATGGGTCAGGCAAAAAGCTGCCTGATTTTTATTTCCTACTGAATTTACTTGTTCTTTTCGTTTTTTGTTTTGGCGCGGGGATGCGCTGCATCGTAAACCTGAGCCAATCGCTGGAAATCCAGTGCGGTGTAAATTTGAGTTGATGCAATGGAAGAATGACCAAGCATTTCCTGTACGGCGCGCAAATCGCCGGAAGACTGGAGAATGTGGGAAGCAAAGGAATGGCGCAGGACATGAGGATGGACGCTAACAGGTAATCCCAACGCATTTGCATGTGATTTCAGCCTCAACTGGACTGTTCTGGGCGATATACGCCGTCCTCTCGAGTTGATGAAAAGGGCATTTGTATGTTCCTGCTGTAAGGACGGGTCAATCAATGTTTCGCGGGTGAGTAACCAGTTTCTGATGGCATGAACGGCCGCATCTCCAATCGGGACAATCCGGGTTTTATTGCCCTTGCCTGTGACAGTGACTTCTTTTTCTTCCAGATTGATCCAGCTGGCCGAACGATATCCGGTGTCTTTGATGGCATGGATATCAAGACTGGTCAATTCGGATACGCGCAAACCACTGGAATAAAGCAGCTCGAACATGGCGTGATTGCATAACAGGGTTGCCCTATCCTGTTCGACTGCTTCTTTTTCCGAGGTACTCGCGACAACCCGGACAGCATCATCGACAGAGAGAGCTTTAGGCAGAGGTTTGTTCTTTTTTGGCGCGTGAATGTCTTCAACGGGATTGGCAGACGTGAGATTTTCCTCGATCAGCCAGCGATAAAAACCGCGCCATGCCGACAGTTTTCGGCTGATGGAGCGCGGATTCAGTCCTTTCGCGTGCAGCTTTGAAGTGAAACGACGAATGTCACTCGATGAAAGAGTAGCCAATTTTGTTTGATTGGCAAGTTCAATCAATTCTTCCAGATCGCGCCGGTAATTAATGACAGTCTGGTCGGATAATTGTCTTTGTCCGGTCAATGTATCCAGATACCGGCCAATCAGGACGGTATCTGTGGAGTGGCCGGTGTCATCCATTTCATCCGATGGTTAACAGGCGACCAAGGGCGGCGCTTGCCATTTTGCCGATGTCGGTAAGAAAGTCCGTTGCCATATCTTCCTGAAACCGGGCTTTGTCGGGCGATCCCAATACCAGAAGACCAAATGCTTCGGAGTCGGTGTTTTCACGAATCGGAATCAGGGCAGTTGAGCGAATGGATGCCATATTGGTGAACCATGTCAGCGCTTCGATATTGTCGGATTTTCCGCAATAAGGTGTTTTCAGGGTTTTGACGGCATTGCGGATGTCTTCAGTGACGGATTGCGTAAACCATGCCATCGAATATTCTTCACGGACGTTCCAGAGCCGCAGGGTAACGTCTGGTACCGCAAAAACGGATTTCAGGCTCATGACAAGTGTCTGGGGCATGTCGACGTCGTTCTTTTCTTTCAAAAGCGCCTGCGTCCAGTCCAGCATTTTTTCAGCGAGAGCCTTATTGTCCTGTGCAGTATGCATCAGTTTGGACAATTGGAGCTCCAGCGTTTTGTATTTTCCCCGCATCACTTCCATCTGCCGTTCATGCAAAGAGACGGTTTTGCCGAGAATGGGGCTGGTCAAATGCATTTCGGGAAGAATGCCCGCGTTTTTCTGAAAAAAATCGGGATTGTCCAGCAGGTACTGGATGACGGTTGCCTGGTCAATTGCCTGAGTCATGGTTCGTTTTTTCTAGGAGACAAATAATCGGTTTTAAAACGTCATTTTACCTGAGCATATAGCCTGTGCGTCAGCTAAATTGAATGAGATAAATCAGATCAAGTCGTCATGAAGCCCATTCACATTCTTTGTACGGTGTTCCGTATCGGGAAATTGATTTTTCGGCATCCGTAAAAACCCGTTTTCGTATAGACTGGCTTTTTCATCGTATTGAGAAAAAACAGCCATGACAAGCTATGCATTGGGCGATATTCAGGGGTGCCAGCCCCAGATGCAGGAACTGCTGGAAATGATTGAAAGGGAATCGCCATACGCAAAACTCCTTTTCGCAGGTGATCTGGTCAACCGCGGTCCCAATTCGCTTGATGCCTTGCGTCAGGTAAAAAATCTGGAAGAAAAGGCTGTGACCGTACTCGGCAATCACGATCTCCACCTGCTGGCTGTGGCTGCGGGTATCGGCCAGATTAAACCTGGCGATTCGATTCAACCTATTCTTGATGCTCCTGATCGTGACGAGCTGATCGATTGGCTCAGACATCGTCCCATGGCCTATACGGATGACGATTATTTGCTCGTTCATGCCGGTGTCTTGCCGCAGTGGGATTTGAACAAGACGATGGAACTGGCACATGAAGTCGAAATGGTATTGCGTGGTTCGGACTGGAAAGCGTTCCTGAAAGAAATGTACGGGAATGTACCGAACCAATGGGATGACGGTCTGACAGGAACGGCACGTCTGCGTTGTATCGTCAACGGGTTGACCCGTCTGCGTTTTTGCAAGGCAGATGGTGAAATGGAATTTGCCAGCAAGATGGGAACGTCTGAGGCCCCTGCAGGGTATATGCCCTGGTTTGACGTGCCGGATCGGAAAACAAAGGATGTGACGCTTGTTTTCGGCCACTGGTCAACGTTGGGCCTGCTGTTACGTGACAATTTGATTGCGCTGGATACTGGCTGTGTATGGGGAGGGCA
>OGXI01003488.1_pt1 | contig 10529 bp, 2 predicted proteins | sample 1576221 | NCBI WGS metagenome assembly OGXI01 (sample SAMEA3541523, study PRJEB24748) | human gut metagenome | biome: human gut; feature: human-associated habitat; material: faeces | place: China | collected 2012
GCGGCGTGGTGTCGCAGATAAAAGTCATCAAAAGACTGTTCGACACAAGCGAACATATCATCGTGGCGACCGATGCCGGACGCGAGGGAGAGCTTATCTTCCGCTACCTCTACCACTATACGGGTTGCACCACTCCTTTCGTGCGCCTGTGGATCAGCTCTCTCACCGACAAAGCTATCCGCGAGGGACTGCGGAAACTCGAAGACGGCAGCAAATACGACAACCTCTACCTCGCCGCCAAAGCGCGGAGCGAATCCGACTGGCTCGTGGGCATCAACGGCACACAGGCGTTATCCATCGCCGCCGGACACGGCACGTATTCCGTGGGGCGGGTGCAGACACCAACGTTGGCTATGGTATGTGAACGCTACTGGGAGAACCGCCGCTTTACGTCCGAAGCATTCTGGCAGCTCCATATCGCAACGGACGGTTGCGACGGCGAAGTCGTGAAATTCTCATCCTCCGAGAAATGGAAAGAGAAAGAACCGGCGATGGAACTATATAATAAGGTAAAGGCGGCAGGTTGCGCCACTGTCACGAAAGCCGAGCGCAAGGAGAAGACGGAGGAAACTCCCTTGCTCTACGACCTGACCACGCTCCAGAAAGAAGCCAACGCCAAGCACGGCTTCACGGCGGAACAGACGCTTGAAATCGCGCAGAAACTCTACGAAAAGAAGTTGATAACCTATCCGAGAACGGGAAGCCGCTACATCCCCGAAGACGTGTTTGCCGAAATTCCCAAACTGCTCGCTTTCATCGGCACACAGCCCGAATGGAAAGACAAGGTGCGGGCAAAAGCCGCCCCGACACGCCGCAGCGTGGACGACGGCAAGGTGACAGACCACCATGCCCTGCTCGTCACGGGTGAGAAACCGCTCTTCCTCTCCAAAGAGGACAATACCATCTATCAGATGATTGCCGGGCGCATGGTCGAGGCATTCTCTGAGAAATGCGTCAAGGATGTGACCACTGTCACGGCGGAATGTGCCGGAGTGGAGTTTACCGTAAAAGGCAGCGTCGTGAAGCAAACCGGATGGCGTGCCGTCTATGGCGAGGAAAAAGAGGAAATTACCATCCCCGGCTGGCAGGAAGGCGACACGCTGACACCGAAAGGCTCGTCCATTACCGAAGGAAAGACCAAACCCAAGCCGCTGCATACCGAAGCCACCCTGCTCTCGGCAATGGAAACGGCGGGCAAGGAAATTGAGGACGACGCACTGCGGCAGGCGATGAAGGACTGTGGCATCGGTACTCCCGCCACACGCGCCTCCATCATCGAAACGCTTTTCAAGCGCGGTTACATGGAACGCTGCAAGAAGTCGCTTGTTCCCACCGAAAAAGGACTTGCCCTCAATTCCGTCGTCAAGACGATGCGCATCGCCGATGTTGCCATGACGGGCGAATGGGAAAAGGAGCTGGCGCGTATCGAGCGCGGGGAACTGTCCGACGACACCTTCCGCAAGGAGATAGAGGCGTACACACGTGAGATAACCTCCGAACTGATCTCGTGCGACAAGCTCTTCGGCAGCCGTGACTCCGGCTGCGCGTGTCCCAAGTGTGGCACGGGCAGGATGCGGTTCTACGGCAAGGTGGTACGCTGCGACAACACGGAGTGCGGACTGCCCGTGTTCCGGCTGAAAGCGGGACGCACCCTGTCCGACGATGAAATCAAAGACCTGCTCACCGAAGGGCATACCAAGCTGCTCAAAGGGTTCAAGAGCAAACAGGGCAAGAGTTTCGATGCTGTTGTCGCCTTTGACGGGGAATATAACACGACTTTTGTGTTCCCGGAGGCTAAAAAGGACAAGAAATTTTCAGGACGGAAGAAATAGTATTAACTTTGCCACTTGTTCAGAGTAATGAATTGTTCTTCGATACCGGATTACACTCATACTTTGGATTTAGTGGTGGCACTCGGAGGGATACCGAGTGCCTTTTTCTTCCTTTTTCCAACCGATTATCCCGTTAATTATCAATCCGCTAAATCCAAAGTAATGAACAACAAGAAGAAAAACGAGGGTCAGACCGACTTTTCCTATTACGGTCTGTACCTGCTGGACTATCTCCGCACGAACAAGTTTGAACAGGCTGACGACACCGCTTTCATACGGGAACGGGCCGACCGTGCCGCCGAAACGTATGAGAGGGCACGGCTTGAAGGCTATCCCGCCGATGGTGCGCAGGAACTGGCGATGGACACGCTGCTGCGCGGGCTGCATTATTCCCGTTACGCCATCCTCCGCGAAGTCGTGGAAAACGAGTTTGCCGATGAAGTGCCGGAAGAGAAGCGTGAAGCCTTTGTCCTGAAACTGCTGCCGCTTGTCGGCAACGTGTTCTCCGTCTATGACCTCTCGGATGACAATTTCGCCCTGTCTTCCGATTACGACCTGCTCTACACGGAGCTGACGGGAGCAACCGTCCTTTACTTAGACGAATATGGCGTTTAACCGCAAACAGAAACTGCGGGACAACATCGAGGCGATACGGACGGCATTCATCCTTGACAGGGAAAATAGGACAGCGACAACCGAAGAGCGTGCCATACTTCAAAGGTACTGCGGTTTCGGCGGTCTGAAATGTATCCTCAACCCTGCAAAGGAACTGACGGATGCCGTCCGGTGGGCGAAATCCGACCTCGAACTGTTCGCCCCGACGGTGGAGCTGCACAGGCTTATCCGTGAGAACAGCAAGGACGAAACAGAGTACAAGCGGTTTGTGGATTCGCTGAAAGCGTCCGTGCTGACCGCTTTCTACACCCCCAAAGAGATAACCGACACCATCGCGGACGTGCTGGCAGATTACAGCGTCCGCCCCGCCCGTATGCTCGAACCGTCGGCAGGTGTCGGCGTGTTCGTGGATTCCATGCTGCGGCACAGCCCCAATGCGGATGTGATGGCTTTCGAGAAGGATCTGCTCACGGGTACAATCTTGAGGCATCTCTATCCCGACCAGAAAATGCGCACCTGCGGTTTTGAGAAAATCGAAAGACCGTTCAACAATTATTTCGACTTGGCGGTGTCCAACATTCCGTTCGGTGACATTGCCGTGTTCGACGCGGAGTTTCAGCGGAGCGACTCTTTCGGCAGACGCTCCGCCCAGAAAACCATCCACAACTATTTCTTTCTCAAAGGACTGGATGCCGTGCGTGACGGCGGTATCGTGGCGTTCATCACCTCGCAAGGGGTATTGAATAGCACCAAGACCTCCGTGCGTAACGAGCTGTTCAGTCAGGCCAATCTGGTATCCGCGATACGCCTGCCCAACAACCTGTTCACGGACAACGCGGGCACGGAGGTGGGCAGTGACCTGATTGTCCTGCAAAAGAACCTCAGCAAGAAGGAAATGTCGCAGGACGAGCGGCTGATGACCGTGATACAGACGGACACGAAAACCGCCCTGACCGACAACGCCTATTTCATCCACCACCCGGAACGCATCGTGCATACGATGGCGAAACTTGACACAGACCCCTACGGGAAGCCCGCTATGGTTTATCTGCACGAGGGCAAGGCAGCAGGCATCGCCGGGGATTTGCGCCGTATGCTCGACGAGGATTTCCATTACAGGCTTGCCATGCGCTTGTATTCGGGTTCAATCCGGCAGGCAGGAACGGAAGAAAAAGTTGCCGTTCAAAATAAAGTAGAGCGTCCTGCCATAAAATTGGAAACAGTATCCTCGGCGCAGACGGTGGAAACTCCGACAGAAAAGCCGCAACCCGCAGATGAAAAGCCGGAGATAGAACCGCGCCCGCAATATTCCGCAGGCGTGCAGCTCACCCTGCTTGACCTCTGGGGGATGACGGAAGAGGTCAGCCAACCGAAAACCTCCAAAAAGAAAAAGACGGTGAAAAAGGCAGTTACGGCAAAGTCCACTCCGCCCAAACCGAAAGTCACGGTTACACCGACAGCTCCAACTGCAAAACCCGCAATGGAGAATAAGGAGGTGAAAGCGGAGAACACCGCCAAGCCTGCCGACCCGGACGACATCTATGCCACACTGGACTGGGATACCAATCCTCCCATCAACGGTTTCTATGAAATGATGATGGGTTTGACGCCGGAGCGTAGGAAAGAACTTCGGGAACTGGCAAGGCAGCATAACGAGAAACAAGTGGCGGAAAAGACGGAAGTGAAAGCCGTGCCGGAAACTTCCCGTGAGCAGCCACGACAGGAGGAAACACAGCCGGAGGCAGTCGCCGCACCTGCCGTTACAGATACCCCATCGGAAGCGGTGGGGACTTTCCTTTTCCCCGACATCGAAGCGGAAAAGCCGAAGGAGGAAGTCGTGGACCTTTCTCCGCGTGCCTACCACCGCACGCCGGAGATGCACCTGCGCGAAGGGTCGCTGGTGGCTGACCGGGGGCGTCATAACATCGGCTACCTGAAAGACATCACGCCATACGGGGCGACATTCCAGCCGCTCGACCTGAAAGGATACCAGAAGGAAAAGGCGTTGTTGTATGTGTCGCTGCGTGACGCCTACGAGCGTCTGTACCGTTATGAATCGCTCCGGCGCGAGGCAAATGTTCCGTGGCGAGAGCATCTGAATACCTGTTACGATGAGTTTGTCATGCGCTACGGCAACCTCAACGCCAAGCAGAACGTGAAGTTAGTGATGATGGATGCGGGCGGGCGCGACATCCTTTCGCTGGAACGGATGGAAAACGGAAAGTTCGTCAAGGCGGACATCTTCGAGCATCCTGTTTCCTTCGCGGTGGAGAGCCATGCCAACGTAGGCTCTCCCGAAGAAGCCCTGTCTGCGTCGCTCAACAAATATGGTACGGTCAATCTCGACTATATGCGGGAGATAACCGACAGCACGGCGGAGGATTTGCTCACTGCCCTGCAAGGGCGCATCTACTACAATCCGCTCGTGACCGGTTACGAAATCAAAGACCGTTTCATCGCCGGAAATGTCATAGAGAAAGCGGAACGCATAGAGGCATGGATGGGTGACAATCCCGAAAATGAGCGTATGCCGGAGGTGAAGCAGGCGTTGGAGGCTCTGAAAGATGCCGAGCCGCAGCGCATCGCCTTCGAGGATCTGGACTTCAATTTCGGGGAACGCTGGATTCCGACGGGTGTCTATGCCGCCTACATGAGCCGGCTGTTCGACACGGAGGTGAAAATCGCCTATTCCGCAAGCATGGACGAGTTTTCGGTGGTGTGCGGCTACCGCACCATGAAAATCACGGACGAGTTTCTGGTGAAGGGGTATTACCGGAACTATGACGGTATGCACCTCCTAAAACACGCCCTGCACAACACCTGCCCTGACATGATGAAGTCCATCGGCAAGGACGAGCATGGCAACGACATCAAGATGCGCGACAGCGAGGGAATACAACTCGCCAACGCCAAGATTGACGAGATACGAAACGGCTTCTCCGAATGGCTCGAAGAGCAGTCGCCGCAGTTCAAGGAGCGGCTTGTGACGATGTATAACCGCAAGTTCAACTGTTTCGTGCGCCCGCGCTACGACGGCTCCCATCAGACCTTTCCCGACCTCAACCTGAAAGGGCTGGCAAGCCGGGGTATCAAGAGCGTCTATCCCTCACAGATGGATTGCGTCTGGATGTTGAAACAGAACGGCGGCGGAATTTGCGACCACGAGGTGGGAACCGGTAAGACGCTGATAATGTGCATCGCCGCGCATGAGATGAAGCGTCTGAATTTGGCACACAAGCCGATGATTATCGGGCTGAAAGCCAACGTTGCGGAGATTGCAGCCACCTATCAGGCGGCATATCCCAACGCACGTATTCTGTACGCTTCGGAGAAGGACTTTTCGACCGCCAACCGTGTGCGCTTCTTCAATAATATAAAGAACAACGACTACGATTGCGTCATCATGTCGCACGACCAGTTCGGCAAGATACCGCAGTCGCCGGAATTGCAGCAGCGCATCCTGCAAGCAGAGCTTGACACGGTGGAGGAAAACCTCGAAGTGCTACGGCAGCAGGGAAAGAACGTGTCGCGGGCGATGCTGAAAGGATTGGAGAAGCGCAAGCACAACCTTGAAGCGAAGCTGGAGAAGGTGGAACACGCCATAAAGTCACGCACGGACGACGTGGTGGATTTCAAGCAGATGGGCATCGACCACATCTTCATAGATGAGAGCCACCAGTTCAAGAATCTGACTTTCAACACGCGCCACGACCGTGTGGCGGGATTGGGAAACAGCGAGGGAAGCCAGAAGGCACTTAACATGCTCTTTGCCATACGCACCATACAGGAGCGCACAGGAAAAGACTTGGGTGCGACCTTCCTCTCCGGCACGACTATCAGCAACTCACTGACTGAATTGTACCTGCTGTTCAAGTACCTGCGCCCGAAGGAGCTGGAACGGCAGGACATAAGGTGTTTCGACGCTTGGGCGGCGATATTTGCCAAGAAGACGACGGATTTTGAATTTAACGTGACGAACAATGTGGTCCAGAAGGAGCGTTTCCGCTACTTCATCAAAGTGCCGGAGCTTGCCGCCTTCTATAATGAAATCACGGACTACCGCACGGCGGAGGATGTGGGCGTTGACCGTCCTGCCAAGAACGAGATACTGCACCATATACCGCCCACGCCGGAACAGGAGGACTTCATACAGAAACTGATGCAGTTCGCCAAGACGGGCGATGCCACCTTGTTGGGCAGGCTGCCGCTTTCGGAAACGGAAGAAAAGGCGAAGATGCTCATCGCCACGGACTATGCCCGGAAAATGGCACTCGACATGCGCATGATAGACCCGAATTACGAAGATCATCCCGACAACAAAGCGAGTCACTGTGCCAAGATGATCGCGGAGTATTATCAAAAATACGACGCCCAGAAAGGCACGCAGTTCGTTTTCTCTGATTTGGGGACATACCAGCCGGGCGACGGGTGGAACGTCTATTCGGAAATCAAGCGCAAACTGACGGAGGACTACGGTATACCGCCAAGCGAGGTGCGCTTCATTCAGGAGTGCAAGACCGACAAGGCGCGGAAGGCGGTGATAGACGCCATGAACGCCGGGACGGTGCGTGTGCTGTTCGGCTCCACCTCCATGCTCGGAACGGGTGTGAACGCACAGAAACGGTGTGTGGCAATTCATCATCTTGATACGCCGTGGCGACCGTCCGACCTGCAACAGCGTGACGGACGGGGAGTTAGAGCAGGCAACGAGATAGCCAAGCATTTCGCCGGGAACAACGTGGACGTAATAATCTACGCGGTGGAAAAATCACTGGACAGTTACAAGTTCAACCTCCTGCACTGCAAGCAGACTTTCATCAGCCAGCTTAAAAGCGGTGCTATGGAAGCGCGTACCATCGACGAGGGGGCAATGGACGAGAAATCGGGCATGAACTTCTCGGAATATATGGCGTTGCTATCCGGCAACACCGACCTGCTGGACAAGGCGAAACTGGAAAAACGTATCGCCTCGCTCGAAGGGGAACGCAAGTCGTTCAACAAGGGCAAGCGTGATTCGGAGTTCAAGCTGGAATCGAAGACCCGCGAGCTGGGCAACAACACAGCTTTCATAGATGCCATGACGGAGGACTGGAACCGCTTCCTCTCTGTGGTGCAGACCGACAAGGAGGGCAATCACCTTAATATAATAAAGGTGGACGGAGTGGATTCCGCCGATGAGAAAGTCATCGGAAAGCGTTTGCAGGAGATAGCCAAGAATGCCACGACCGGAGGGTTGTACACGCAGGTCGGTGAACTTTACGGTTTTCCGATAAAGGTGGTGAGCGAAAGGATACTCAAAGAGGGATTGGAGTTCACCGACAACCGCTTCGTGGTCGAGGGGAACTACAAGTACACCTACAACAACGGGCATCTGGCGCTGGCTGACCCGTTGGCCGCCGCCCGCAACTTCCTCAACGCGATTGAGAGAATCCCCTCCATCATCGACCAGTATAAAGCGAAGAATGAGGTCTTGGAACGTGAGATACCGCAGTTGCAGGAGATAGCAGGCAAGGTGTGGAAGAAGGAGGAAGAACTGAAACAGTTGAAGTCCGAACTTGCCGCCCTTGACCGCAAGATACAGCTGGAACTTGCGCCGCCTACACCCGAAATCACCGAAAAGGAGCATGAAGGGCAACAGGTCAAACCGGAAGCGAAAGGTGTGCGAAACGGTATCAGGCAATATCCCGAAGATACATCACCGCAAATACGCAATCCATCGGAAAGTATTATCGCCAATCACACCATAACTGGGCATCCGGGGCTGTATGCCAAGGAGGAAACCCGGTCCAAAGGATTGAAAATATAACCTTAGGAATTTTATCTGAAGTATTAATAAGGGCTATCCCAAAAGGTCTAAAAGTAAATTTTATCCTTTCTGCAAGTATCTGTAGGATGGCAACTGCATTTTTTTTCTTTTTGGGCAGCCCTTATTAAAATTTATTCTTATTTTAGGTTATATACATTCATGTCCATTTATGTAAAAAATCCTGCTGACCTTGTTTATGTCTTGTCAGTCACCATTTGCAAAACCATATTTGACCCTCAAAGAGGCTGAATTTGATAAGTAACTTGCTACATACTCATAATAAGGAGCTAAATAGAACACGAATGGGAAATACTCAAATGCCAAACTAAAGAAGATATTGGCCAAAATAAACGTTATACCGAGAGAGAAACTTGATTTTTTTCAACTTCCTAAAACGTTGTTGTTCAAACATTTCTACTTATTTGTACTTACCAGTTGAACCTACGCTTCCCTAATAAAATGTCTATGGTAAAAAGTTAAAAAATCCTCCCACTTTTGTTAGATATATTTTTTTGTGTAATTTTGTAATCGTTATGCGGCAGTAATAATATACATATTAATACGAGTTAGTAATCCTGTAGTTCTCACATGCTACGAGGAGGTATTAAAAGGTGCGTTTCGACAATGCATCTATTGTAGTATATTATTGCTTAATCCAAATGAATATTATAAATTTAGGAATTCTTGCTCACATTGATGCAGGAAAAACTTCCGTAACCGAGAATCTGCTGTTTGCCAGTGGAGCAACGGAAAAGTGCGGCCGTGTGGATAATGGTGACACCATAACGGACTCTATGGATATAGAGAAACGTAGAGGAATTACTGTCCGGGCTTCTACGACATCTATTATCTGGAATGGAGTGAAATGCAATATCATTGACACTCCGGGACACATGGATTTTATTGCGGAAGTGGAGCGGACATTCAAAATGCTTGATGGAGCAGTCCTCATCTTATCCGCAAAGGAAGGCATACAAGCGCAAACAAAGTTGCTGTTCAATACTTTACAAAAACTGCAAATCCCGACAATTATATTTATCAATAAAATTGACCGTGACGGTGTGAATTTAGAGCGTTTGTATCTGGATATAAAAACAAATCTGTCTCAAGATGTCCTGTTTATGCAAACTGTTGTCGATGGATTGGTTTATCCGATTTGCTCCCAAACATATATAAAGGAAGAATACAAAGAATTTGTATGCAACCATGACGACAATATATTAGAACGATATTTGGCGGATAGCGAAATTTCACCGGCTGATTATTGGAATACGATAATCGCTCTTGTGGCAAAAGCCAAAGTCTATCCGGTGCTACATGGATCAGCAATGTTCAATATCGGTATCAATGAGTTGTTGGACGCCATCTCTTCTTTTATACTTCCTCCAGAATCAGTCTCAAACAGACTTTCAGCTTATCTCTATAAGATAGAGCATGACCCCAAAGGACATAAAAGAAGTTTTCTAAAAATAATTGACGGAAGTCTGAGACTTCGAGACGTTGTAAGAATCAACGATTCGGAAAAATTCATCAAGATTAAAAATCTAAAGACTATTTATCAGGGCAGAGAGATAAATGTTGATGAAGTGGGTGCCAATGATATCGCGATTGTAGAAGATATAGAAGATTTTCGAATCGGAGATTATTTAGGTGCTAAACCTTGTTTGATTCAAGGATTATCTCATCAGCATCCCGCTCTCAAATCCTCCGTCCGGCCAAATAAGCCCGAAGAGAGAAGCAAGGTGATATCCGCTCTGAATACATTGTGGATTGAAGACCCGTCTTTGTCCTTTTCCATAAACTCATATAGTGATGAATTGGAAATCTCGTTATATGGTTTGACCCAAAAGGAAATCATACAGACATTGCTGGAAGAACGATTTTCCGTAAAGGTCCATTTTGATGAGATCAAGACTATCTACAAAGAACGACCTATAAAAAAGGTCAATAAGATTATTCAGATCGAAGTACCACCCAACCCTTACTGGGCCACAATAGGGCTGACTCTTGAACCCTTACCGTTAGGGGCAGGGTTGCAAATCGAAAGTGACATCTCCTATGGTTATCTGAACCATTCTTTTCAAAATGCCGTTTTTGAAGGGATTCGTATGTCTTGCCAATCTGGTTTACATGGATGGGAAGTGACAGATCTGAAAGTAACTTTTACTCAAGCCGAGTATTATAGCCCGGTAAGTACACCTGCTGATTTCAGACAGCTGACCCCTTATGTCTTCAGGCTGGCTTTGCAACAGTCAGGTGTGGACATTCTCGAACCG
>OGXI01003503.1_pt1 | contig 10502 bp, 6 predicted proteins | sample 1576221 | NCBI WGS metagenome assembly OGXI01 (sample SAMEA3541523, study PRJEB24748) | human gut metagenome | biome: human gut; feature: human-associated habitat; material: faeces | place: China | collected 2012
TACAACTGATAAGGAAAGTCTTGTTTTGCCTAAAAAAGAATTCCTGCTTTTACTGTCTGAGGTTCCCGAATAGTTTTCGGAAGATCCCGGCATACTCTTTTTGGAATAAAAGGAGGTGCGGTATGTTATCGAATCAGGACTGGCCTGTTCTCGCCGTCTTTTCAGACGGCTATCGCGGCAATGATGCGGAAAGCAGCGGAACGCGGACCGGGGAGACGGCCGGAGGAAACGGATCCGGAGAGATTCTGGAGATTTTAAAGGAAGAGTACGGATTTTCGCTGATCGAGGCGGATTCCTGTGAAAGAGCCCGCCAGATCTTCGAATCGAGAGCTGATTTCAGCTGTGTCATCGTGTTTTACGGCGAAGCGGAGGGACGACGGGATCTTTTGGTTTTACTGCAGGAAATTTTTGCGAACAATGAAAAGATTCCGGTGATTTTATTTTCGGAAAATCTGCGGCCCGGCCGTCTGTCCGAAGAATTGCTGCGCGTCATAGATGAATTTCTGTGTGTGAGTTCCGGCATACCGAAAGCGCTGGCCGGCCGTATCGCAGATAGAATACGGAGATATCTGGACTCCGTCTGTCCGAAATTTTTCGGACGGATGACGGACTATGCGCAGAAGTACAGATATGCCTGGCATACGCCTGGGCATATGGGCGGCGCCGGATTTCTGAAATCGCCGGCAGGCGCCGCCTTTTACAAATTTTACGGCGAAAACGCCCTGCGCAGCGATCTGTCCATCTCTGTCTCAGAGCTGGGCTCTCTTCTGGATCATTCTGGGGCGGCGGGCGAGGCGGAGAAAACATCGGCCCGGGTCTTCGGAGCGGATCAAACGTATTACGTGCTCAACGGTACTTCCACCGCAAACCAGATCGTCTGGTCCAGCCAGGTGAAGGCGGCGGATACGGCTCTTTTGGACCGCAACTGTCATAAGTCGCTGTACCACGCCATGATCCGCACCCGCGCACGGCCGTCGTATATGATTCCGCGGCGCAACAGCCGTGGTATCATCGGGCCGGTGCGTCTGAGAGAGTTTTCAGAGCCCGCTGTCCCGGGAGAAATCAGTATGATGACGCTGACCAACTCCACTTACGACGGACTCTGTTATAATGTCAAAACGATTTTAGACGTTCTGCCGCCGCGGGTGCTGCGGATCCACTTCGACGAAGCCTGGTTCGCTTATGCGGCTTTTCATCCTCTTTACCGGGATCATTACGGATTGTTCCGGGAAGAATGGGAACGAACGGCCGGGGACCGGAGGGCGAACGGGACGGACCTCGAGGAGAGCTGTGGGCGGCGCGGACTACAGGAACCGGAGACTGCCGGGTCAGCTGAGGAAAGAGGCGACCGGAGAAAAAAACGGCCGCTGATTTTCTGCTCTCAGTCTACTCATAAGATGCTGACAGCTCTGTCTCAAGCCTCTATGCTTCATATCAGAAACGGAAGCGAACTTGAGGCGGTTTCCACAGCTTTTAATGAATCTTATATGATGTATTCCTCCACTTCTCCCCAGTACAGTATCATCGCCTCTTTAGACGTCGCTACGAAAATGATGCAGGATCAGGGGTATCAGCTGAACCATCAGGCGATCTGCAATGCTGTGGAGCTGAGAAAAAAACTGGCGCGGAGCTGCAGGGCGGTCATGGGTGATGCAGACCCCAGCGATTTGAAAAAGTCCTGCGGTATTTCCGCATCTTCCTGGGCTTTCGGCGTCTGGCAGCCGAAACGGGTATCTGTGGGCGGCGATAACATCGCTTTTGAAGACGCCGATACCGACTATCTGGCGTCTCATCAGGAGCCCTGGATTCTGTCCGCCGCAGACGACTGGCACGGCTTTGAGGATATCGAAGAAAATTATGTCATGCTGGATCCCGTCAAACTGACGGTTACCACGCCGGGGGTGTCAGAAGACGGCTCGATAGAAGAATTCGGAATCCCTGCGCTTATCGTTTCCCGTTTTCTGTCAGAGTATGGCATCGTCTGCGAAAAGGCCGACTGCTACAGTTTTCTCATCTTGAATTCTATCGGCGTCGACGAGGCGAAACAGAGTGCGCTGCTGGCCGCTTTGGCTCATTTCCGCTGGTGCTGCGAAAATGAGCCAAAGCGTGCAGACGGCACTGTTTTTCACGGCTATTCCATTGGCGCCAGAAGTGAAACTGCCGGAGAAGTTGTTTTCAACACTTCCATGTCGGGTTATCAGGAAATTCTGACTGATCCGAGCTACAGCGGCCAGATCGTCACCCTTACTTATCCCCATATCGGCAACACAGGTGTCAATCCTGAAGATGTCGAGTCCAGAAAAATTCAGGCAGCCGGTTTCATCGTCAAGGATGTCCAGCCGGTCATTTCCAATTTCCGGGCAACCCAATCCCTGCCGGATTACCTGAAAGATGAAAATATCGTCGCGATTGCCGGTATCGATACGCGAAAACTGACCCGTATCCTGCGGGAAAAAGGCTCTCAAAGCGGTGCTATCGTCGTCGGTAGTGACGAAAAGAGGGCGATCGAACTGGCAAAAGCCTGTTCAGGTCTTTCCGGTCAGGATCTTGCCAAAGAGGTCACGACGGACAAGGCCTACCAATGGACGGAAGCGGGTTGGGAATTGGGTACGGGTTATAAACAGCTGGGTGATTCAAAATATCATGTCGTCGCTTTCGATTTTGGCGTCAAACGCAATATTTTGCGCATGCTGACGGATCGTGGCTGTAAAGTGACCGTGCTGCCAGCCCAATCGACGGCAGCAGACGTCATGAAACTGTCTCCGGATGGGGTTTTCCTGTCGAATGGCCCTGGCGATCCACAGCCTTGTACCTATGCGATCGAGGCGGCGCGTGACCTGATTGAAAAGGGCGTTCCGACTTTCGGTATTTGTCTGGGTCACCAGATCATGGCGCTGGCTGCCGGTGCAAAAACTCAGAAAATGAAATTCGGCCATCATGGTGCGAACCATCCTGTGCAGGACGTCGAAACAGGCAAGGTGCTGATCACTTCACAAAATCATGGCTTTGCAGTCGATGAATCGACATTGCCATCCAATTGCAAGGTGACGCACAAATCCCTTTTTGACGGCTCCCTGCAGGGTTTTGCCCGAACGGACAAACCGGCTTTCTGTTTTCAGGGCCATCCTGAAGCATCCCCGGGACCGGGTGACGTTGATTATCTCTTCGACCGGTTTGTCGGTCTGATGGAAACAGCGAAGAAAAGCAAATAATCTAAAGCCGGACTGGCAGGATGCCGATCCGGCAAAGTAGTAAAAAGAGCAGAGCAACTCCTCACCGTATCCGGTGGAGTGACAACAGATACAAATGCGGAAAATATGCCAAAACGTACAGACATCAAGAGCATTCTCATTATTGGCGCCGGCCCTATTATCATTGGACAGGCTTGTGAATTCGACTATTCCGGCGCCCAGGCTTGCAAGGCTTTAAGGGAAGAAGGTTACAAGGTCATTCTGGTCAACAGCAATCCGGCGACGATCATGACCGATCCTGAAACGGCGGACGTGACCTTTATCGAACCGATTACATGGAAAGTCGTTGAACGGATTATCGAGCAGGAACGTCCGGATGCCATTCTGCCGACGATGGGTGGCCAGACGGCGTTGAACTGCGCGCTTGACCTCTATCGCAACGGCGTTCTGGAAAAATACAATGTCGAACTGATCGGCGCGTCGCCTGAAGCGATCGACAAGGCGGAAGACCGTGCGAAGTTCAAGGAAGCGATGACGAAGATCGGCCTTTCTTCAGCCCGCTCCGGCATTGCCCATACTCTGGAAGAAGCATGGGATGTCCAGAAACAGCTCGGTTTCCCGGTCATCATCAGACCATCGTTCACTCTGGGTGGCACCGGTGGCGGTATTGCCTACAACGAAGAGGAATTCGAAACGATCTGCCGTCGCGGCCTTGAAGCATCACCAACCAATGAACTTCTCATTGAAGAATCGCTGATCGGCTGGAAAGAATTTGAAATGGAAGTTGTCCGCGACCGCGTGGACAATTGCATTATCGTTTGCTCGATTGAAAACCTTGACCCGATGGGCGTTCATACCGGTGACTCGATCACCGTGGCACCGTCCCAGACACTGACGGACAAGGAATACCAGATTATGCGCAATGCCTCGATTGCCATCCTGCGTGAAATCGGGGTCGATACCGGTGGTTCCAATGTCCAGTTTGCGATCAATCCGAAAGACGGTCGCATGATCGTCATCGAAATGAATCCGCGTGTTTCGCGTTCTTCTGCACTGGCTTCCAAGGCAACCGGTTTCCCGATCGCCAAAGTGGCGGCCAAGCTGGCTGTCGGCTTTACGCTGGATGAGTTGCGCAATGACATTACCGGAGGTGCAACGCCTGCCTCGTTCGAACCGACCATCGATTACGTGGTTACGAAAGTGCCCCGTTTCACGTTCGAAAAATTCCCTTCAGCCGATTCCCATCTGACAACCCAGATGAAATCGGTTGGCGAAGTCATGGCGATTGGCCGTACTTTCCAGGAATCGTTCCAGAAAGCGCTGCGTGGTCTTGAAGTCGGCGTCGAAGGCATGAACGAAAAGACCCGTGACCATGAAGTCATCAAGGAAGAACTGGGTGAACCGGGACCGGAAAGAATCTGGTACGTCGGTGATGCATTCGCGCAGGGATTTACGCTGGAAGAAGTTCAGGCTTTAACGCATATCGATCCGTGGTTCCTTTCGCAGATCAAGGAAATCGTCGACATCGAATTGTGGCTCGACCAGCAAAAAATCGAGGATCTGGACAAGGACACCCTGTTCAAGCTGAAACAGAAAGGCTTTTCCGACAAGCGTCTGGCATGGCTGTTGAAAACGACCGACAAGGTCATTCGTGACAAGCGTCACGAATTCGGCATCCGTCCGGTTTACAAACGGGTCGATACCTGTGCGGCGGAATTTGCCACGAATACGGCTTACATGTATTCCACCTATGATGAGGAATGCGAAGCCGAACCGACAAACAGGAAAAAAATCATGGTTTTGGGCGGTGGCCCGAACCGTATCGGTCAGGGTATCGAATTCGATTACTGCTGTGTTCACGCTGCCATGGCGATGCGTGAAGACGGTTACGAAACGATCATGGTCAACTGTAACCCTGAAACCGTATCGACCGACTACGATATTTCCGACCGTCTGTATTTCGAGCCGCTGACACTGGAAGACGTGCTTGAAATCGTCGACAAGGAAAAACCTTATGGTGTGATCGTCCAGTACGGCGGCCAGACTCCCCTGAAACTGGCGCTGGATCTTGAAGCCAACGGGGTGCCTATCGTCGGTACGTCTCCTGATATGATCGATGCTGCGGAAGACCGCGAACGTTTCCAGAAACTGCTGAAAGATCTGGATTTGCGGCAGCCGCCTAACAGAACGGCCCGTACCGAAGAAGAAGCGTTGAAACTGGCTGAAGAAATCGGTTATCCGATTGTTGTCCGCCCATCTTACGTTCTGGGTGGCCGTGCGATGGAAATCGTTCACGATCAGGCCAGCCTTGAACGCTATATGCGTGAAGCGGTCAAGGTATCGAATGATTCTCCTGTCCTGCTCGACCGTTTTCTGAATGACGCGATCGAAGTGGACGTTGATTGTCTCTCGGATGGCGAACGTACTTTCATCGGTGGCGTGATGGAACATATCGAACAGGCAGGTGTTCATTCCGGTGATTCGGCCTGTTCCCTGCCTCCTTATTCGCTGTCGAAAGCGACGATTGAAGAATTGAAACGCCAAACCACCCTGATGGCAAAAGGCCTGAATGTGGTCGGTCTGATGAACGTCCAGTTCGCTATCCAGCATCAGGAAGTGAATGGCAAACTTCAGGATGTCGTTTACGTGCTGGAAGTCAATCCCCGCGCTTCGAGAACCGTTCCGTTTGTCTCGAAAGCAACCGGCAAACAGCTGGCCAAGATTGCTGCACGTTGCATGGTAGGCCAGTCGCTGGAACAACAGGGTATTGAAAAAGAAGTCATTCCGCCTTATTTCAGTGTCAAGGAAGCGGTCTTCCCGTTCGTGAAATTCCCGGGTGTGGATACCATTTTGGGGCCTGAAATGAAATCGACCGGTGAAGTCATGGGGGTCGGCAAGTCTTTCGGCGAAGCCTTCGTCAAGTCGCAAATGGCGGCTGGGGTCAATTTGCCGCGTACCGGCAAGGTATTTTTGTCGGTCAAGGACAGCGACAAACCGAGAGCGGTCAAGGTTGCCAGGGCTCTGGTCCAGATGGGCTTTACCATCATGGCAACGAAAGGCACAGCCAAAGTCATGCGTGAAGCAGGCATTGATGCCGAAACCGTCAACAAGGTTGCCGAAGGACGCCCGCATATCGGTGACGTGATCAAAAATCACGAAATCGTCATGGTCATCAATACGGTTGAAGAAAAACGCAATGCCATTTTCGATTCGCGGACGATCCGTACATCGGCTCTGGCGGCCCGTATCAATACCATCACGACGATTGCCGGTGCTGAAGCCGCCGTTCAGGGCATTGCATGCATGGACCAGATCAATGTGTACAGCCTGCAAAGCCTGCATCAGTCTTTACAGTAATTTGAATTAACAATCTGATATTTTTTCGCGAGGCTTTTTGACACGAAAGTGTCTTGGAAGCCTCGCCCGTTTTTTGAGAGAAGGAAAATGAGTTCCATACCTGTTACTGTTCGTGGTGCACAGATGTTGCGCGATGAGTTACAACGGTTGAAAACCAAGGACCGTTACGAAGTGATTGCCGCGATTGCGGAAGCCCGGTCGCATGGCGACTTGTCCGAAAATGCGGAATACGATGCGGCCAAAGAGCGTCAGGCATTTATTGAAGGGCGTATTGCCGAACTGGAAGGAAAGCTTTCATCGGCACAGATTATCGATCCGACAACCCTGAATACGAACGGCAAGATCGTTTTCGCTGCAACCGTTTCTGTTGAAGATCTGGAAACGGGCGACAGGGTAACCTATCAGATCGTCGGCAACGATGAAGCCGATTTGAAAGAATTCAAGATTTCGATCACCTCGCCAATGGCAAGAGCATTGATCGGACGGGAAGAAGGCGATGTCGTCGAGGTCAATGCTCCGGCAGGCGTTCGTGAATACGAAATTCTGGAAGTGATGTTTATCTGATGGTATTTATTTGGCGAGCGCTTTCTTTTTGGCGCTTGCCGGACGTGCTTTGCTGCGTTTGACCAGACCACCGGCCGTTACCCGCTCGTTGCCCTTCAAAACCACTTTTTTGACCCGGTTTTTGATACTTCCCGAACCCGGTTTGAATGTGGTCGTTGTCCTGAGTCCCTTGCCTTTTTTGTCAGTTGAAAGCGACTTTTGGCTTTCTTCTTTTTTGGGGCGGTAAATGACGAGCAACTTGCCGATGTGCTGGATGGGCGCGGCTTCCATTTGTGAACAAATGGATTCCAGCATATCGAGACGGGCCTGACGGTCGTCGCCGAAAACGCGGATTTTGATAAGCTCGTGAGCATTCAGGCTCACGTCGATTTCTTTCAAAACGGCATCGGTCAGGCCGGCATCGCCGATCATGACAACCGGGTCGAGGCTGTGGGCCAGCGATCTTAACTGGCTTCGTTGTTCAGAATTGAGTTTCAACATAATGTTCCTTTGAAAAACTGTATTTTACGCGAATGTCAAAGAATAAATTCAATAAAAGCTGGATGAAAAACCATTTGGACGATCCTTTTGTCAAAATGGCTCAAAAAGAAGGCTATCGTGCACGGGCAGCGTACAAACTGATCGAGATCGATGAAGATGCTCATTTGATCAAGCCGGGGCAGGTTATTGTCGATTTGGGAAGTACCCCGGGAAGCTGGTCTCAGTACGTCGTTCGCAAGCTGGGAAGCTCGGGTGCAAACCAGCTGAACGGAACGGTTATCGGGCTGGATTTGCTGCCTATGGAACCGATTGAGGGTGTTCATTTCTTTCAGGGCGACTTTCGCGAGGAATCGGTTTTGCAGGAACTGGAAAATTTGTTGCAAGGCAGAAAAGCGGATCTTGTATTATCGGATATGGCCCCCAACTTGTCCGGTATAGCTTCCGCCGACGCAGCACGTGTGGAATATCTGATGGAACTGGCGCTCGATTTTGCACAGGCTCACCTGAAACCGTCAGGCGCCTTGCTGGTCAAATGTTTCAATGGAAGCAGCTATAACGATATTTTGAAGAATTTTCGTGAAACGTTTGTGACGGTCACACCGAAAAAACCGAAAGCCAGCCGGGATTATTCTTCAGAAATATTTTTGCTGGGACGTCAATTGCGGCATCCTACCGATTAGAATAATGCGTTTTTGAAACTCTTTGTAAAATTGGATGTAACAAAAGTTTTCCCGGGTTATTGTCATCAATTTGAGAAGGTATGATCCCGTCTCCAACAGAGTTGGGCCGGATTGATCTCTGTGGATGGCAGATGTCTGAAAATGAATGTAAAATTATCTATCTATCTGAAACTGACGCATGGGCGTCTGAGGAGTCTTTGTGAATAACATGTTTGTCAGGGTAGGCATCTGGGCTGCCATCATTATCGTACTTCTTACGACATTCAAACATTTTACAGACCGTAATGTTGGGGCCGGTGCCGTCGCTATCAACTATTCCCAGTTTCTTGACGAAGTCAAGGCCAGGAAAGTGAAGGATGTTGTCATCGAAGACCGGACAATTATCGCGACAACGGCGGATGGCAAGAAGGTCAAGACCGGGGTGACATACCTCGATCGCGGCCTGATCGGCGATCTGGTTGACAGCGGTGTCCAGTTCGACGTCAAGCCACCGGAAGAACCTTCTTTCTGGTCCCAGATTTTCATTTCATGGTTCCCGATGCTCCTGTTGATCGGCGTGTGGATTTTCTTCATGCGCCAGATGCAGGGCGGCGGCAAGGGCGGTGCGTTTTCGTTCGGCAAGTCCAAGGCGCGCATGATCGATGAAAAGAGCAATACGGTTACGTTTACCGACGTTGCCGGTTGCGACGAAGCCAAGGAAGAAGTGATCGAAGTCGTCGACTTCCTGCGCGATCCGAACAAATTCCAGAAACTCGGTGGCCGTATTCCACGAGGCCTCTTGCTGGTCGGCCCTCCGGGTACCGGTAAAACCCTGCTGGCCCGTGCGATTGCCGGTGAAGCCAAGGTTCCGTTCTTCTCTATTTCCGGTTCGGATTTCGTTGAAATGTTCGTCGGTGTGGGTGCATCCCGCGTCCGTGACATGTTCGAAACGGCGAAAAAACATTCTCCATGCATTATTTTCATCGATGAAATCGATGCAGTCGGCCGTCATCGTGGTGCAGGCATGGGGGGCGGTAACGATGAACGCGAACAGACCCTGAACCAGTTGCTCGTTGAAATGGACGGGTTCGAGCCGAATTCCGGTACGATCGTCGTTGCTGCGACAAACCGTTCCGATGTTCTGGATAAAGCATTGCTGCGCCCGGGCCGTTTCGACAGACAGGTTGTCGTTGGTTTGCCTGATATCCGTGGCCGTGAACAGATTCTGAACGTCCATATGCGCAAGGTACCGATTTCGCCTGACGTCAATGCCAGCGTTCTGGCACGTGGCACTCCGGGCTTTTCCGGTGCCGATCTGGCCAATCTCGTGAATGAATCGGCCCTGTTTGCCGCCCGTCGCAACAAACGGCTGGTTGAAATGCAGGATTTCGAAGACGCCAAGGACAAGATTTTGATGGGACCGGAACGCAAATCCTTCGTTATGCGTGACGAGGAACGCGCCAATACGGCTTATCATGAATCCGGCCATGCCGTCGTCGCCAAGCTCTTGCCGAAAGCCGATCCGGTACATAAAGTTACGATTATGCCGCGTGGTCATGCTCTTGGCCTGACATGGCAGTTGCCGGAACACGACCGCATCAATATGTACAAGGACAAGATGCTGGAAGAAATCTCGATTCTTTTCGGTGGCCGTATTGCAGAAGAAATCTTCATGCATCAGATGTCTACCGGTGCATCGAATGATTTCGAACGCGCAACGAAGCTTGCCCGTGCTATGGTGACCCGTTACGGTATGTCTGAAACGCTGGGTACCATGGTGTACGAAGATACCGAACAGGATATGTTCTACGGTGGCCGTATGGCTGCTAAAACGGTTTCGGAAGCGACCCAGCAAAAAGTCGATAACGAAATCCGTGCCATTCTGGATCAGCAGTATGCGCTGGCTCGCAAATTGCTGGAAGAAAACCGCGACAAGGTTGAAAAAATGGCCCAGTTGCTGCTGGAATGGGAAACGCTCGATGCCGATCAGGTCAACGACATCATGGATGGTATCGATCCTCGTCCACCCAAATCGGCACCACCTTCACAGCCACCGAAGGATGAAGGCCCAGAGGTGACGGAAAGTGCGACGGCTCCGGTTTGATTGGCAGGTAAGCCTGATCAGAAAGGGTGAGCATAGTCTCGCCCTTTTTTTAATTCTGGAAAAATAATATGAAAGTTTTTCAATGCGGGTGTACCCGTTTTGCGCTGGCGCATGGCATGCGGGTGATGGTGGAAGTGGCACAGGGAA
>OGXI01003507.1_pt1 | contig 10489 bp, 15 predicted proteins | sample 1576221 | NCBI WGS metagenome assembly OGXI01 (sample SAMEA3541523, study PRJEB24748) | human gut metagenome | biome: human gut; feature: human-associated habitat; material: faeces | place: China | collected 2012
TTATTTTTGCTGACCCTGTTCGGTCAGATAGTCGCGGATTTCCTGGATTATTTTTGTCTGCAATCTGCTGCTTGCCGTGGTTGCGTTTGTCTGCTATTTCGGGGAGAGCAGCCAGCTTGGCTATCTGGCACCGGTCAGTTACAGCGTTCCGATGAACTGCTATATTCTGATGACGTATCTTCTGTTTATTCTCGTCGTCCTTTCAGTTCCGGCAGTTGCGGGAGGAAGCATTTCGCTGGAGCGTGAGAAAAAAACGCTGGATGTGCTGCTGACGACGAACCTGAACCCGTGGAGAATCATTACGGGAAAGCTGGAGGCATCGCTTGGCGTTGTTCTGATACTGACGGTTTCGGCACTGCCGGTGCTGTCCCTTGTTGTGGTGTTCGGCGGTATCGGCCTTGGCGGACTGCTTCTGATGGCGGGAGGCCTTCTTCTGACCGGAATTTTTGTCGGCAGTATCGGCATTTTCTGTTCGGTTGTTTTTAAGCGGACCACACTGGCGACCGTTCTTTCCTATGTCATTGTCGTTTTTCTGGTCGTAGGAATATGCGCCTGCACGGGGCTTGCCTACTACGCAGGACTGCTGCAGCAGGAGATGACGGCAGCTTATCAGCAGATCGATGTAGGAGGTGTAATTTACCTTCTTCTTTTCAATCCGTTTACCTCGTTTGCGGGGATCATCAGCCGCCAGCTTGGGAATGGAAGAGAGATGGAACAGCTCTGCTATCTGCTTGGAAATTACGGACAGAATCCGCTGATCCATTATCTGCCGGAGGCGAGTGCCGTTCTGCAGCTTCTGATATCAGCCGTTCTTCTTGTGACGGCGGGAAGAAAGCTGAATCCATTAAATAAATAACAGGAGTAAAAGAGAAGATGAAACCATTTTGTTTTAGCCTTTCCGGAATTTATGAGTCCGAAGGATATGCCTGGGAGCAGGCGGGAAAGATCTGGGATCTGAGAGAGCTCCGGGGAACTGACGGTTATCTCGATCCGGAGACGGAGCAGTTTCTGGAAGCGGAACTTGGCCGAAAAAAAGAAACGAAAGAGCTGCCGCGGATCCGCCTTCTGGATTCCGGCAATTATCACTATATGAGCAAATTGCTGCTGGGACTTGAAAAAGAAGATTTGTTTTTAGCCGTATTCGACCACCATACCGATATGCAGCCGCCGGCGCTTCTTCCGGTGCTCTCCTGCGGTTCCTGGATCCGGGATGCTGCCGGGGCGTATCAAAACATCAAAGGAATCTGTGTGATCGGCCCGCCGGAGGCGTCGGTGCGGGAAACAGAAGCGATGGAGCATGTCTGGTTTGTGACACAGGAAGAGCTCGACGACGGAAGCGGAGCGGCGAAGATCAAAGAGGTTTTTGCATCCCATGCGGGAACATTTCCGGTATATCTGTCGGTCGATAAGGACATTCTGTCAAAGGAGGAGCTTGATACGAACTGGGATCAGGGAAATGTGCGTGTGGATGAGCTGCTGTCCCTTGCAAAGGACTGTCTTGCGGGGAGAAAGGTGCTCGCGGTCGATCTCTGCGGAGAGCCGTCGGCGAACGCGCCGGAGGCGGAGTGCAGCGCGGCAAGTCTGGTAAACCAGAAGCTGTACGGCGCGCTTGCGGCAAAAATCGAAGATTGACAAAGCCTGGGCAAAAGAGTATCATAAATTCATACCCAGACGGGGTATATAGAGTGACGGAACACAAGGAGGAAACCTCATGGGTGAATGTTGTACACACTGTAGTGAATGCGACCGGAAAAAAGTGCGGGACGAAAAAGAATACAAAGATCTGATCCACCGTCTTTCGAGAATTGAAGGCCAGGTGCGCGGAATACGGGAAATGGTGGAGAGCGACCGCTACTGCGTCGATATCCTGACCCAGGTATCCGCGATCCAGTCTGCATTAAACAGCTTCAACAAGGTACTGCTTTCCAGCCACATCAAATCCTGCGTTGTGGAGGATATCCGGCAGGGAAAAGAAGGCGCCGTGGATGAGCTCTGCAAAACCATCCAGAAGCTGATGAAATAAGAAGGAGAAGAAGAAAATGAAAGCATATGAAAGATTACTGAATTATGTTAAAGTGCCGACACCGAGCAATGAGAAGAGCGGAACCCATCCGTCTTCCGAGTGTCAGAGAGTCCTGGCAGACCAGCTTGCAGAAGAAATGAAAGCGCTCGGCGTATCGGATGTCCGTGTAGAGGATAAATGCTACGTCTATGGAAAAATTCCGGCAACAAAAGGATACGAAGGAAAGACAAAACTGGGATTTATCGCACACATGGATACGGTATCTGATTTTGCAGATCATGCGGTAAATCCGATCGTACATGAAAATTATGACGGAAAGGATCTGAAGCTGGCTGACAGCGGAAGAACACTGGAGGTTTCGGTATTCCCGCATCTTCCATCCCTGGCCGGCAGAACGCTGATCACAAGCGATGGAACAACGGTGCTCGGTGCAGACGAGCAAATGGATCGACGTCATGCAGCGCGGCGTGAGCAAGGCCACCGGCGTGAGCCAGGTTCTCGACGCCCACGGCATACGGGCCGACGAGATGATGGCGTTCGGCGACTCCATGAACGACTACGAGATCCTGCGCATGGCCGGCATGAGTGTGGCCATGGGCAACGCGCGCTACGCCATCAAGCAGATAGCCGATCGCGTGATCGGCACGAACGTCGACCAAAGCGTGCAGGCCGAGCTACGGAGGATGCTGGGGGAGCGGGGCTGAGGGAGTGGCGCTGCTCCATCTTGCCGTTCCCCTTCGGTTCTGCTAGAATGTATTACAAGTAATACCTAAGGAGGTGACGGCATGGGAGAGAAGGGTTTGGAATCGGTTCTGACCGTTCGCTTGGATCGCAAGGTGAAGGAGCAGGGGGCGGCGGTCATGCAGCGTTACGGCTACACGCCCTCATCGGCCGTGCGCCGCTTCTTCGACTACGCGGTGAAGCACGATGCGCTTCCCTTCGAGCAGCAGGACAAGCCGAACCGGGACGAGATCAAGCGCCGCATTGCGGCGTTCGACGCCTGCCACACCAAGCGCTCGTCGGGCATGACGGACGAGGAGATACGCGACGCACGGTTGAGGGACCGCTATGGACTTGGTGCTCGATAACAACATTGTGATCGACCATATAGACCCCCGCGGGCATGCTCCACGCGGTGGATGACGTGACCTTTTCCATCGGGGAGGGCAAGACCCTGGGGGTGGTGGGCGAGGCCAACACGTACATCAGCGTCAACATGCTCACCGATATCTACTACCTTCTGCGCAAAGACTACGGAAGCCAGGGCGCGCAGGACCTTATCGAGAACAACTTGTCGTTTCTCCAGCTCATCGGCATATCGGCCGAAGATGCGCAGAAGGCGCTTGCTGCGCGGTGGGGCGATTTCGAGGACTGCCTGGTGGCGCGGTGCGCGGAGAAGATCAAGGCCGACTACATCGTCACGCGCAACGTGAAGGACTTCCGCTCGTCGTCCGTCGAGGCCGTCACCCCCGAAGAGCTGTTCGACCGGTTGGAGAAGCAAGGGTTCGTGTACGAGGAGGTTGACTGGTAAGGCGCTGGCCCTTTCGCCTCCCTTCGCCTACAACCCCGCGTGGCCGTCGCTGCTCACGCGTGCCTCGGGGTCGCGCAGCACTGAGCGGTCGAGGGCGCCCACCGCGTTCGATGCGGTGACGCCGGCCACCATGGAATCGCTCACGTTGAGCGCGGTGCGGCCCATGTCGATGAGCGGCTCCACCGAGGCCAGAAGTCCCACGATCTCGATGGGCAGCCCCATGGTGCCCAGCACGATGAGCGAGGCGAACGTCGCGCCGCCGCCCACGCCTGCCACGCCGAACGAGCTGATCACCACCACGGCTACGAGCCCTGCCACGAACGTGGGCGAGAACACGTCGATGCCCACGGTGGGCGCGATGATGGTGGCGAGCATGGCGGGGTAGATGCCCGCGCACCCGTTCTGCCCGATGGACATGCCGAAGCTGGCGGCGAAGTTGGCCGTGGCCTCGTCCACGCCCAGGGCGCGCGTCTGCGTCTCGATGTTGAGCGGCACCGCGCCCGCGCTCGAGCGCGCCACGAACGCGAAGCTGAGCACGGGGAACGCCTTGCGCACGTAGGCGAGCGGGCTCACGCGGTTCCCCAGCAGGACGAGGCAGTGCACCAGGAACATGAGCACGAGCGCCCCGTAGGACACGGCCACGAACTTACCCAGGTCGAGCACCGCCGCGTAGTCGCTCGTGGCCATGACGTGCGCGATGAGCGCGAGCACGCCGTAGGGAGTGAGGGCGAGCACCATCGCCACGATGCGCATGACGATGCCGTACAGGCTGTCCACGAGCCGCTTGAAGAAGTCGGCCTGGTCGCACGCGGCGGCGGTTGCGGCGGGGGAGACGTCGGCCGCGCCTTCGCCGCGTGCGCGAAGCCTGAGGTAGGCCACGCCCACGATGGCGGCGAAGATGACCACGGCGATGGTGGACGTGGAGCGCGAGCCGGCCAGGTCGGCGAACACGTTCATCGGGATGAACGAGAGGATCATCTGCGGCAGCGTGAGGTTCGCCACCTGCTGCTGGTCGGCCTGCAGCGCCTCGAGGCTCGCGGCGCTCGCGCCCGCTCCCGCATCGGTGAAGCTCGCGCCCGCGAGGCCGGAGAGCGCGACGGCCGCCCAGCCCGTGAGCGCCGCCACGGCCACGGTGCCCAGCAGCACCGCCAGCACGACGGCGCTGATGCGGCCGAGGTTCTCCGTCGCCAACGCGTTGGTGAACGCGCCCACGATGGCCACGAACACGAGCGGCATCACGAGCATCTTCAACAGCGCGATGTAGCCTTGGCCCACGACGGCCATTCAGTCGAGCGCCGTGGAGGCGGCGTCGCTGCCGCGCCCGAGCGCAAGCTGCATGCCCACGCCCAGCGCGATGCCCAGCCCCAGCGCCGTGAACACCCGAGGCGTGAAGCCGACGCCGCGGCGCTTCATCAGCCAGAGCGCCGCCAATAGGACGGCGAACACGGCCAGCGCGGCGAGGGCGGCGAGGATAGAATCGACAGACATGGGCGATCAGCTTTCTGGACGGCAGCGCCCTCCAGTATGCCGCGCGCGCGAAGCCGCCCGGCCCTCTACCTGCAACCGTCTCGCCCTTGTTGCCGAACCGATGGCTCGCCGCCTATTCGGGCCCTTCCGCGCCCAGTGCGCACGCGTGGCGTTCGCCGAAGCGCGTCACATGCTGGCGCGCGAGATCCACCAGGCGTTCGCGGTCGGATGTCTCGGCTGCACCGTCGGCGGCCTGGATGAGCAGCATGAGCGGCGCGAAGAACTCCAGCGCCAGCAGCCTTGGGTTGTCGCGCACGAACGCGCCCGCTTCCATCATGGAAGCGAACAGCCTCTCCTGCCACGCGAGCGGCGTCTCGATGAAGTAGCGGCGGTAGAGCGCGCCCAGCTCGGGCGTGCGGTACTGCTCGACGGTGAGCATCTGCCGGAACAGCGTGGCGAACTCGTCCTCGGTCCAGTAGCGGAACATCGCCTCGCCGAGGTCCGCCATCTGCGCGACCGGGGTGGCCGCGTAGCCGCGCGCCTGCTCGTCCATACCGCCCTCCGGCATTCCGATGGCGGCGGCCGTCAAATTGTAGCGCTCGTCCATGCGCTCGACGATGGCGTCCAGTATGGCCTGCTTGCCGGCGAAGTGCTTGTAGACCGAAGCCGGCTGGATGCCCACGGCGGCTGCGATCTCGCGCATCCCGGTCGCCTCGAACCCCGCGCGGGCGAACAGGCGCAGCGATGCCTGCAGGATGTCCTCCTTGGTGTTGCGGCGGGGCGTCATGCGGCATCCTCCCAAGTGCGGAGCGCGTGCCAGCTCGCGGCCGTCTGCAGCACGCCGAGCGCCAGGTAGAATGCGGAGATGCCGTTCGGCATGAAGGCGAGCTCGAACGCCGTCCAGGCGATGAGCAGGACGCCCGCCGCGATGCCCCACCGGTACGACGCCGCCCGCTTCCCGCGGAAGCGCATTGCGAGCGCGACGATGTTCGGCGCGCCGTTCACCAGCGCGAGCGCAACTCCCGGCCAGAACCACGTGGCGATGAGCGGCTCGGGCAAGGGCAGGACGCCCAGGAACTCGATGGGCATGACGTCGTTCCAGCTGACGGGCAAGGCGACGAGCCCGCTCAGCGCCATGAATCCTCCGCACACTATGGAGCATACCCCGTCGAACCAGTTCATGAACAGCGCGAACCCGCGCGAGACCCTTGCGAGGGGAGGCACGTTACGTTCCTGCCGAGCCGTTGTTGTCATGGTGCTCTCCTTCTCTCAAAAAGCTAACGAACGTTAGCCAATGAAAGCAGTTTAGCAAACGATCGTTAGCTTTACAAGCTCGACGAAGCCGTTGTTAGCTTGGAAGCACCTCGTCTTCTGCGCTTGGTTGACGGGAGTCGGATTTTGGAAAAGCAGGCAGGCAAAAAGTCTATCAATAGCCTCCTCAAAATGTTATCATTTGATAACATTTTGAGGAGGCTGATCGTGCATAGGGTAGCATCTCGTGCGAAGTAGCCCGCTACCTTATGCTCATGAAAACATATGCGGGCAACTGGCTCGAAGTGGCGCATCGCTCCCAAGGGCCTGACAAGAACTATGGCTTTCTTCGTCGTTACGGCTTGCTTCTCGAAGACGTGCGGGACATCTTGACCAGCCTCGTTGCCGACGATTATTCTGATGGCCCCTGTTGCGACGACAAGCAGCTTGGCCGTCCGGACGTGTGGAAGTTCGGCAAAACGGTTGAGCTGGAAGGCGAGGAGTTGGAGTTGTACATTAAGACCTCGTTTGGTTATCGAGCCGATGGCATGGGCTGCGTCTGCGTGTCAATACATCCTTGCGAGCGTCCGCTTTCCTATCCTCTAAAGGAGGGTCGATCATGACCGAGATTCTCGAAACCTATTGCTCCACCTGCGCGCGCGAGGTTTCGGCGTGCGAGGAGACGAGGGCCGAGCATCTGAAAGTTCGCGATGCCTGGGTCGATGTCGACCAGGTGGTGCTCACCTGTCCTGAGTGCGGAGGGCGCATCGGGGACGAGCGGGTCGAAAGCGCCAATCTGCGCCGCGCGTACGAGGCGTATCGGGAGGGTCAGGGCCTTCTTTCCGCTTCCCAGATTCGAGATGCCTACGATTCTTACGGCCTTTCGCAGGCTTCTTTCGGGAAGCTGCTCGGGCTCGGCGGCGCGACCCTGAGCAGATACGAGAACGGAGGCGTGCAAACCAGGCAGATCGATCAGGCGATTCGCGCCGCGTCCGACCCTCATGCGATGCTCGACCTTCTGGCCGAGAAGGGAGCCGAGATACCTGCGGCGCAGCGCGGACGCGCTGAGCAACGGGCACGGGAGAAGCTCGCTCGAGGTCGGGAGTCTCGCTTCGAGTATGCCGTTGTGCGAGGCGATTTCTCCCTCGTGCTCAACCCGGCGGATGCGTCGGAGCTCACCGGCTTTCGCGCTTTCGATGTGGATCGCGCTCGCGAGATGGCGGTGTTCTTCGCATCTCGTTGCAAGCACTTCTTCAAGCTGCGGTTCTTCAAGACAATGTTCTATGCCGACTTCACGGCGTTCGCGGAAACCTCCCGTTCCATGAGCGGCTTGCGGTACGCCCATGCTCCGAACGGCCCCATTGTCCATGGGCATGAGGCGCTTTTGGCTGCGCTCGTGGACGGGGAGTCGCTCGATGTCGAGGAGCATGAGATCGGGGAAACCTCTGCCGAGAAGATCGTCGCCTTGCGCGATGCCGACCTGGGCGTGTTCTCGGAGAGGGAGAGGATCATCTTGCAGAAGACCGCCGACTTCGTCAACTCCTTCCGGAAGAGCAGCGAGCTGAGCGAGCGATCCCATGACGAACCCGGCTGGCGCGGAACCGAGAACGGGCAGCTGATCAGCTACGAGTACGCCTTCGATCTAACCACGACCGATTGCATCAACGGGGAATGCTCGCTTAGGTCATCTCAATGTAAGTAATAGATGCTTACGATGCGCTTTGTGCAGGAAACGTGAAATCGGTCGAACATAGCGACATAATGTCGCTATGTTCGGCCGATTGCCATATAATCTGCTGCAGCGATCGAATCGAAGCAGAATCTTCTGGTCGTTCTCCCACACATTGGAGCGCTTCGGCGCTCGAGGGGCGCCGCGTGCGCCCTGCCCTTTGAAGCCCGGCTGCGGCTGGTGCCCGCCCTCTCTGCGCCCGCGCGGGGAGCCCGCGGGCGCGAAGGGTCGAGCGGTTGCTTTGCGTGGACCCGTTCTTTCTGGGGAGGCCCTAAAGTGGGGCAGAAAGGACATAGAAATGAAGAGTAATCGATTGCGCACGCAGAGCACTGGCCACCAGGAACCTGAAGGGAACCGGTCGAAGAAGCACCCGCCCAGGGCGCAACTCTTGAAACTGGTTCTTGAGGCAATCAAGCTTCTGGCTCCGATCCTGAAGGTCATCGCGATCATCCATGATGCGATGAAGGGGTAGGAGATGAGCACGGTAAAGGACCGCTCGGCTTTTTACATACTGCCTTACGGCTGGCTATATAGAAGGAGATCTTGGGCATGATAGGAGAGACGTTAAAAAAACTTCGGGGTATTTACGGCTACACCGCCAAAGAGCTGAGTGAGCTGCTCGGGATCTCGAGAAGCTATCTTTCCGAAATCGAGAACGGCGACAAGCAGCCGACGTACCGATTGCTCGAGAAGTATTCCGACATCCTCGATATCAAGCTGTCTTCTCTAATGCTCCTGGCGGAAGAGTACGATGAGACGGATTCCAAAACATCGGAACGTGCGTTGACTGCTCGTTTGATGGAGAAGGCCATCGGGCTTCTCGCCAAGGATGCCAATGGGCGCTAATCGAAAAAAGTACGCCATTGAACAATGCGCGCTTTACAACCTAACCACTAAGAGAAGGCTCGAGGAAAAGCTGCTCCTGCAGTCGGGCGAACTCAAAGGCGTAATGAGGGGTGTCACCTACCGTGACTTTCAAATCCCGAAGAAAAGCGGGAGCTTTCGTCAGGTCTCAGAGCCCAACAAGAGGCTTAAACTGGTACAGAAGCGCGTGCTGTGGCTTCTGAGCGCGGTGGAGAAGCCCGACTGGGTGATGTCGGCCACGCCCGGCAAATGCCACAAGGACAATGCCGTGTTCCATAGGTCCAACGCCTACATGGTCACCATGGACATAGAGAGCTTCTACGACAAGTGCGAGAGAGAGCGGGTTTACCAGTTCTTCAAGAGGAAGCTGCGGCAGCCCGGTGACGTGGCGAAGGCCTTAACCGACCTGTCCACGTACCGGCAGTCTATCCCGACCGGCGCTCCGACCAGCCAGATCGTTGCTTACTTTGCATATGAAAGCATGTTTGCCGAAATAAATCAGGTGGCGAAAAGCCACGGTTGCATCTTTACCCTGTATGTTGACGACATGACTTTCTCGAGCGGAGAGCCGTTTTCTCCCGATAAGCTCGCAAGTGAAGTGGATGCGGTTCTGCGCAAGTACGGGCACAAGTCCAAAATGTCTAAAACCAGGTATTATCCGAAAGGTACGTGTAAGTTGACGACGGGTGCGGCGATTTCAAGACAGCTGCTCCTCGTCGCTCCGAACGACCTCCGGAAGCGGGTGCTCGAGAACTACGACAAACTTAGAAAGACTGGCGATAAGAGCCTTGTTGCCGTCATCCTCGGGCAGATCGGAGCAGCAGAATTCATTGAGGGTCGTGATATGTTTCCTGGGATCAAGCAGGCAGTCAGAGCTTTTGGCAATGCTTCATAACTAGCGTGGCTTCTGAGGTGGCGATGTAAGACGCTCTAACAACGCGGCCGGTGAGAACATTGCGCATACGAAACGCGTGTAGATGATCAAAGTTTCTAGCTGGATTGACGCGCCCGGCCCGGCGCGGTATGCTGGCCGGCGTTGCAACCACCTCGTTGGGGGAACCAATGATACTTTGCAGAGCTGCCGCTCTGTGCGTGATCGCCGATGAAGCATCGCACGGAGCAGGGATGGACAGGACCATCGGCATCGGAAGGCGCGCCGCCTAAGGGCACGCCTTGTCGTCGATGCCGGGATGCCGGGAACCTCGAGCGCCGCGGATGACTTCGTCCGCGGCGCTTTTTCATGCGCTGGGCGCATCGCGCGGCTGCGGCCGCCGCGATCCCCTGCCTCCTTCCGTTTCCGCATCCCGATTCTCCGAGGTGAACCTATGGCTTCTTCTGCATCGACCGTTTCCTTCTCCGAGGGGCCGCTGTTCCGGCAGCTGCTCTCGTTCGCCCTGCCGCTCATGGCGGTGAACATCTTGCAGTACGTGTACCAGGCCGTCGACATGGCGGTGGTCGGCCAGGTGGTGGGCGACGTGGGGCTCGTGTCCATGAGCAACGCGGTGAACGCCGTCTTCCTGGTGAACGCGTTCGTCATCGGCCTTTCGGCCGGAGGCGGCGTGGTGGTGGCGCGCGCGGTGGGCGCGGGCGACGTGGGCGCGCAGCGACGGGCCTACGCGGCCAC
>OGXI01003516.1_pt1 | contig 10471 bp, 7 predicted proteins | sample 1576221 | NCBI WGS metagenome assembly OGXI01 (sample SAMEA3541523, study PRJEB24748) | human gut metagenome | biome: human gut; feature: human-associated habitat; material: faeces | place: China | collected 2012
GTCGAAGCCGGGAGCAACGATGAAGGAAGCACCAGCTGCCATTGCACGGTCAGCCTGCTCGGTGGTCAGGACAGTACCTGCGCCCAGCAGCATCTCGGGCATCTCCTCGTGGATCTTGCGGATGCACTCCTCAGCGCATGCGGTACGGAAGGTGACCTCAGCTGCGGGCAGACCGCCGTCAGCCAGAGCCTTGCACAGGGGCAGGGCTTCATCAACGCTGTTAAAAGCGATAACAGGGATAATGCCGATCTGATAGACCTTTTCTACGATGGGATTCATAACGCATTTCTCCTTTTAGTTTGAACTCTCTTGGTGCGCGTGGGCTGCCGTTTGGGCATGGTACACCCATCGTGCGCTTGTAATATTAGTATAAACGACGGAAACAAGTTTGGTAATGCTCAACAAGCACAATGTTTTGCATAAGAGCTTGTATACATTGCACAAAAATGCCGAACGCTCACAACCCCAGCCGCTCAAACAGCTCGGCCACGCCGTCATGGTCGCAGTCGTTCGTGCTCACAAGGTCGGCCAGAGCCTGGATGTGGGGCATTCCGTTGGCCATCACAGCGGCAATGCCAGCCTTTTCCAGCATGGCGCGGTCGTTCTCGCTGTCGCCCACGGCAAGGGTGTTCTCGTGGGGGATGCCCAGCAGGTCGGCCAGAGCCAGCAGGGCACTGCCCTTATCCACACCGGCAGCGGTCACTTCAATGTTATCCGGCGAACCCTGCACCACGGCCACGCCCGGGATAGCCTGAAACTTTGGCAGGGCAGCGGCGGTCTTTTCGGTGCTGTCGAAGAACATGCACAGTTTTTCGATCTCGTGCGCATGGCGGGACATCCAGCTCTCGATGCCGGGAATGACGGTAAAGCGGCCGTCGGTCAGGTTCTGCCGCGCCTCGGAGGAGAGAAAGTGGGCGGTGCGGGAGGTGAGCTTTGCAATGCCCTCCGGAGTCTTGATGGCAAGGCCGTCGCTGAATACGCTCAGCTCGCCATCGTACTGCTGGAACAGGTCAAAAGCTTCCCGTGCCACTTCTGCCGGCATCAGGCGGTGCAGCAGGCAGGCGCTGGCGTGTCACTGCTGATTTTACGCATCAGCGTTCATGTATCTGCACTCTGATACAGAATGCTTCACAGCGCTCTGTTACCGGAGAGATTTACTCTCTTAGCTTACTCTGGCAAATCCTTTACGTTACTCTCTGATGACTTCTTATATTTATAATACCAATCAGACAGCCTTATCCCATCGGTGATATCAGTCTCCTGCTCGCCAGGAACGGGCTGACTCACTGTAACCACCTCCGAAAACAACTCTGCAATTATCAGAACGCCAGTTTTCCCCTCTTCCTCACGAAAATCATCCCTTCTTTATCGCGCGCGCGTGCGGAAGCATCGTTTCGTAACAACCACCCGGCATACCGGTACGGCTCAGCCACCGTAACCTCCCCGTTTATCTCCTGGCGGTCACATTCCCGATTATTTTTTACGTTTCTCCCCGGTTGTTATGCCGGTGAAGGTGGCGCGCTGTTTTCATGACCACACCGGCTGGTTTAACAACATCCGGAGGAACATTCTCATGGCTACCCCTGTTTCGCTGATGGATGACCAGATGGTCGACATGGCGTTTATCACTCAACTTACCGGCTTAACCGATAAGTGGTTTTACAAACTCATCAAAGATGGGGGCTTTCCTGCCCCCATCAAAATGGGGCGCAGCTCCCGCTGGCTGAAAAGTGAAGTGGAAGCCTGGCTGCAGGCGCGTATTGCACAGTCCCGTCCGTAATTTCTGACCGTTATCCGTTCACCCGCAGCAGACGTAATCTCCGGCCTGCCGGCGGCATTCTGCTGCCTGTTATATCCCCGTGAGGAATATGAAAATGAAACCACAGTATCAGACCCGTTACGAGCTGCTCCACGAAAGCTACCAGAAATGGCTGACCGGCTTCACCCGGCACGCCGTATTCTGGGGCGTGTGTCATCCGAATATCTACTACTTCCATAATCTGACGCCCGGTTGGGTGTCATTCAATGGTGAAAAACCGGAGATTGCCATCGTACCCCAGAGCCTGCACCGGCTGATTTATGGCCCTGACAAACGGGCCACACCGCCCCTGGATGATGATCTGATAGTGAATTTATGCACCAGTGAACATCTGCTGGTTCATCATCCGATGCTGGAAGGCATTCTCCTGTCTGAATGTGAACGTCTGAGGCAGCGTTCTCTGGCAAATAAACTGATCAGCCTCTTCCGTCAGTTTGGTGGCACGGAGTTGCGCCTCAAACTGGTCTGGCTTTGCTGGCTTGATTTAATGACCGGAAACTGCCTTGACGACTGGACGGAGAATCTGAAACGGAAATCAGAAAAAGAGCTGGAGGAATGGATCATCAACCGTCAGAAGCAGAGCGCAGCACTGACGGATCTGATGGATCAGTACGTGCTCCTGTCATACCGCACAACGGTTGACGATAAGCGCACCTGATGCCAGTTGTTTCAGGGAAGCTGGTATCCGGGCAGGGTGCCAGGGCTGACTGAACGGCCTGTCTGCCTGCCGTTTCGCTCTCCGTGCGTTCTGTCACACGCTGCACCTGAACGCCGGACTGCGGGCACGCAGACAGGAAAGTCGCAGGCTGGAACTTCTGACCGGCGGGTATCAGTTATATGCCTGTTGATTCATCACCACCACGCAACTCCTGAGCTTTAGTTCATCACCGATATTCATACATCTGAATATCGGTGATGAAATCCCCATAATAATCAATCATCTAAGTCTGAAGCATAATGGAGAAAAACTGCTCACCGGTTACTTCGCTCTCAGCTTATTGTAGTGATAACCCGAGGTAAAAATACCAGAGACATCAGACAACTTTAAACTGGCTATCTGGGGAAGCAGAACATACATGGTTTTTCCTTCCGGCACGACAGAAAGCCTGAACTGAGATTCAAGAATGTTCAGCAATGCGTTCAGTTTTTTCCTGTTTCTGAACCGGCCCGGGCCACACTGGAGAATATAATTTTTCCTGACACGGGGCGGGCATTCTCCGCGGCACTCCTCAATGAGCCAGTCGAACAGCTCCTCGGCGTCCTTCTGCTGCAGTTCAGATTCATCAGGTAACGCAAATAATTTTTTATATTCATCTGTGTACCACGAACTTATTACGACAGCAGACGTCATGATATCGGCAGAGATTTTCCCTTCACCATAGCTGAAATACTGAAATAACGCTGCAATTCTTGCAATGTTTTCTGTTTTTTTTGAAACATGTCCCCGAAACGGGCTTAAGGGTCCGGAAGGGGATAAATCCTGCTCCAGAACATTATAGTGCTCAATAAATATTTTTTGCGCTTCAGGCGAAAAATGCAGACAATACCGTTCATCCTCACTGGATTTTTCAATACTGCCTCTGGCCAGTTCCATTAATCGTTCATGAAATGCCGTTAATGATCCTCCCGGAATCACAGCTCCGTTAATAAAGCGTTTCCCCTGCGTGGTTGCAGGTTTACTGATAAGACAACGGGCAAGAAAACCACTGTCCCTGGCAACAGAACCTTTTCGCTCCATATATCGGTCAAAAAGACCGGGTTGCACCATGAGGGATAACGTCATTCTGGCATTTTCAATCATCTGTTCGGGTTCATTCTTTCTGTCCACAGACAATACAGAGCCATCCCACATTTTGTTAATAAAAGGCAACTCAGACAGGGTATATCCATCAAATATAATACCGGCTTCATCTGACATAATACCAACTGAACGCCATTTACCACAAAGCTGATTCTTAATTGCCGCAGTCGTGGCATCATTAAAAATGAATTTATACCTCACAGGTTCTTCCGCACTGTTTTTCTGAAGTACTTCCAGTTGTCTGAGGGTTTCTGACTCATCCGCGCCTTTGCGGAGTTCTTTATTCAGTTTTGACAACAATGCTTTTTTCTGAGCCTTTAAAAGCTCTTCCTTGTTTTTCCAGACAGCCAGTTCACTTTTGTATCTGGAATATAACTGCATCTCCTGCTGGTACAGGGGCTTCATTAATAATTTGTCCACTGCGGTTTTTCGTTCTCCGGACTCGGCAAGCGTCAGGAAAAAAAGAGAGACCGGCCCCCGCAGTGTATTCAGTCTGCAGACATCAATCAGATTCTGGCAGACAAGTGAAACAGCGCCCAGGGCAGACGCTGCCACAAGCCCAAGGGGAGCCTGCGTAATTTGCTGAGCTTCAATAACGGCATCACGAATGAGTGGAGGCAGCGAACTCAGGGGAAACTCATCACAAGGCTGACCGAATGACATAGTAACCTCACTATACACAGATATAAAAGCACTGCAATTCTGGCTATTAATAGCAAAAATAGCAGTCAAATCAATATGAGGTAAAATTTTTTGTTGATTTAATGGTTAAATAATAACCACAGTGTGTTTTGCTGCTGAAGAAAGACAAAATGAATCTGTGTGTCCCCTCCTTCCCTTCAGAGCACATCCACTATTCAAATTTTACACAACCACGTACGAACAAAAAGCATCATCCCGGGTATTGCAGATACCGGTTTCCTGCCGGGAAGAATCATAAACAGAACACCGGGAATAACGCCTTCAGGAATCACCCCCCCTCCTGAAGAAGAATAAAATAAAGAAGACTACAGTTCCTGCACTGAATGCTGAGTACAATATTTTATGGACAGGATGACATTTTTATAAATAACAAAAACCATTTAATACTGATACATCAATAAAATACTTCTTCCCTGCTGACACAGATAAAATGCACCATTTTTTCTTCAAATACTTCTGTATAATCGCCAGCCAATGATGAGAATGGATTAAAATAACACTTCTTCGACAAACACAAAAACAGCCTTCATTTTACATCATCATCCAGTTTCAGTTAACCCCGGACGAGCGACAGTGTTTCAGTACAGGAATTAAAAGCCAGCTTTTGCTCAGTAAAAACACACTCAACTAATAATATCTCAGCAGATATTATCCTGACCAGGACACCTCACATTACTGAATTCTCTTCCGACAGTATCACTGCACAAATAAAAAGAACGGGATAAATATTCAGACCGGAAGAATGGTGTCACAAAAGCATTTAATCATTACGCATGACCAGGAAGGGAAACACTTAACCACATGGTATCAACAGATATCATTACGTGTGCACTCTTATAAACAACACACAGAAGAAGTAAGATAATTATAAACGTAAATTTAATATCTCCCACTGACATCTCCCCCACAATACACTAAAAAATACTCACAGCAGTAAACACAGATACACCTGATAATCATACAGCCGATAAATATTTTCCCCTTTACGGAGAAATCAGCCTGCTGTTTAACAATAACGGCGTATTTTCATGGAAGGAGATCACCCAGTAACGGATAAGTCCTGATCTCCTTCATGTTAATACGCAACAATCCCATCGATTCAAAACAATTTCAGACAGATATTATCTCCGTGAATCCCCCGCCACCTTTCCGGTGCGCGGGGTTTTGTCTTTTTTCACCGGGAATACATGTATGAATCCGTCTGATGCCATTGAGGCAATTGAAAAACCGCTCTCCTCCCTGCCTTACTCACTTTCCCGTCACATCCTGGAACATCTGCGCAAACTCACCAGTCACGAACCCGTGATTGGCATTATGGGTAAAAGCGGGGCCGGTAAATCCTCACTCTGTAATGCACTGTTTCAGGGGGAGGTCACCCCGGTCAGTGATGTTCACGCCGGCACCCGGGAAGTACGGCGCTTCCGTCTGAGTGGCCACGGTCACAGCATGGTTATCACTGACCTGCCCGGGGTGGGCGAGAGCCGGGACAGGGATGCAGAGTATGAAGCCCTGTACCGTGACATTCTGCCTGAACTTGACCTGGTACTGTGGCTGATTAAAGCCGATGACCGTGCCCTGTCTGTGGATGAGTATTTCTGGCGACACATCCTGCACCGGGGACATCAGCAGGTGCTGTTTGTGGTGACGCAGGCCGACAAAACGGAGCCCTGCCATGAATGGGATATGGCCGGCATTCAGCCTTCTCCCGCACAGGCACAGAACATTCGGGAGAAAACGGAGGCGGTATTCCGTCTGTTCCGGCCCGTACATCCGGTTGTTGCCGTATCGGCCCGCACCGGCTGGGAACTGGATACGCTGGTCAGTGCGCTCATGACAGCGCTTCCCGACCATGCCGCCAGTCCCCTGATGACCCGCCTGCAGGACGAGCTGCGCACGGAATCTGTCCGCGCTCAGGCCCGTGAACAGTTTACCGGTGCGGTGGACCGGATATTTGACACGGCGGAGAGCGTCTGTGTTGCCTCTGTTGCCCGTACGGTTCTGCGTGCCGTCCGTGACACGGTGGTCTCTGTTGCCCGCGCTGTATGGAACTGGATTTTCTTCTGAACAGTCCGCCAGGGAAATGCCTGATAACATTACGTTAACCAACTGAAAACATGACACAAACCCCTCATACTCCTCCTGTTTCTCTTGCGTGACCGCCTTGTCGTTAATAGAATAAAACGATCGATAAAACAGGTATCGATCGTTGCTATCGATCGTTTATAGTGGTTAATGGTCTGCGAAAAGGCAGCTGAATCTCTTCATCATGCAGAACGGAATTGCACACAACGGACTGATACTTCTCTGGCGGATGAGAGAGGGGAAGCATTTATGTCCGGGAAAAACCACTTTATCTGAGCATGCTGTTTTGTACCTGCCGGTATCCACATTTGTGGGTACCGGCTTTTTTATTCACCCTCTGTAAGGAAAAGCTGATGAAACGACATCTGAACACCAGCTACAGGCTGGTATGGAATCACATTACGGGCGCTTTCGTGGTTGCCTCCGAACTGGCCCGCTCACGGGGAAAACGCGCTGGTGTGGCGGTTGCGCTGTCTCTTGCTGCTGTCACATCAGTCCCGGCACTGGCTGCTGACAAGGTTGTACAGGCGGGAGAAACCGTGAACGACGGAACACTGACAAATCATGACAACCAGATTGTCCTCGGTACGGCCAACGGAATGACCATCAGTACCGGTCTGGAGTATGGGCCGGATAACGAGGCCAATACCGGCGGACAATGGATACAAAATGGCGGTATCGCCAACAACACTACTGTCACCGGTGGTGGTCTTCAGAGAGTGAATGCCGGAGGAAGCGTTTCAGACACGGTTATCAGTGCCGGAGGCGGACAGAGCCTTCAGGGGCAGGCAGTGAACACCACTCTGAACGGCGGTGAGCAGTGGGTACATGAAGGCGGGATTGCAACGGGTACCGTCATTAATGAGAAGGGCTGGCAGGCCATCAAATCCGGCGCAGTGGCAACCGACACGGTTGTGAATACCGGCGCGGAAGGGGGACCGGATGCGGAAAATGGTGATACCGGGCAGACCGTCTACGGAGATGCCGTACGCACCACCATCAATAAAAATGGTCGTCAGATTGTGGCTGCTGAAGGAACGGCAAATACCACTGTGGTTTATGCCGGCGGCGACCAGACTGTACATGGTCACGCACTGGATACCACGCTGAATGGGGGATACCAGTATGTGCACAACGGCGGTACAGCGTCTGACACTGTTGTGAACAGTGACGGCTGGCAGATTGTCAAAAACGGGGGTGTGGCCGGGAATACCACCGTTAATCAGAAGGGCAGACTGCAGGTGGACGCCGGTGGTACAGCCACGAATGTCACCCTGAAGCAGGGCGGCGCACTGGTTACCAGTACGGCTGCAACCGTTACCGGCATAAACCGCCTGGGAGCATTCTCTGTTGTGGAGGGTAAAGCTGATAATGTCGTACTGGAAAATGGCGGACGCCTGGATGTGCTGACCGGACACACAGCCACTAATACCCGCGTGGATGATGGCGGAACGCTGGATGTCCGCAACGGTGGCACCGCCACCACCGTATCCATGGGAAATGGCGGTGTACTGCTGGCCGATTCCGGTGCCGCTGTCAGTGGTACCCGGAGCGACGGAAAGGCATTCAGTATCGGAGGCGGTCAGGCGGATGCCCTGATGCTGGAAAAAGGCAGTTCATTCACGCTGAACGCCGGTGATACGGCCACGGATACCACGGTAAATGGCGGACTGTTCACCGCCAGGGGCGGCACACTGGCGGGCACCACCACGCTGAATAACGGCGCCATACTTACCCTTTCCGGGAAGACGGTGAACAACGATACCCTGACCATCCGTGAAGGCGATGCACTCCTGCAGGGAGGCTCTCTCACCGGTAACGGCAGCGTGGAAAAATCAGGAAGTGGCACACTCACTGTCAGCAACACCACACTCACCCAGAAAGCCGTCAACCTGAATGAAGGCACGCTGACGCTGAACGACAGTACCGTCACCACGGATGTCATTGCTCAGCGCGGTACAGCCCTGAAGCTGACCGGCAGCACTGTGCTGAACGGTGCCATTGACCCCACGAATGTCACTCTCGCCTCTGGTGCCACCTGGAATATTCCCGATAACGCCACGGTGCAGTCGGTGGTGGATGACCTCAGCCATGCCGGACAGATTCATTTCACCTCCACCCGCACAGGGAAGTTCGTACCGGCAACCCTGAAAGTGAAAAACCTGAACGGACAGAATGGCACCATCAGCCTGCGTGTACGCCCGGATATGGCACAGAACAATGCTGACAGACTGGTCATTGACGGTGGCAGGGCAACTGGAAAAACCATCCTGAACCTGGTGAACGCCGGCAACAGTGCGTCGGGGCTGGCGACCAGCGGTAAGGGTATTCAGGTGGTGGAAGCCATTAACGGTGCCACCACGGAGGAAGGGGCCTTTATCCAGGGGAATAAGCTGCAGGCCGGTGCCTTTAACTACTCCCTCAACCGGGACAGTGATGAGAGCTGGTATCTGCGCAGTGAAAATGCTTATCGTGCTGAAGTCCCCCTGTATGCCTCCATGCTGACACAGGCAATGGACTATGACCGGATTCTGGCAGGCTCCCGCAGCCATCAGACCGGTGTAAACGGTGAAAATAACAGCGTCCGTCTCAGCATTCAGGGCGGTCATCTCGGTCACGATAACAACGGCGGTATTGCCCGTGGAGCCACGCCGGAAAGCAGCGGCAGCTATGGCTTCGTCCGTCTGGAGGGTGACCTGCTGAGAACAGAGGTTGCCGGTATGTCTCTGACGACAGGGGTGTATGGTGCCGCAGGCCATTCTTCCGTTGATGTTAAGGATGATGACGGTTCCCGCGCCGGCACGGTCCGGGATGATGCCGGCAGTCTGGGCGGATACCTGAATCTGGTACACACGTCCTCCGGCCTGTGGGCTGACATTGTGGCACAGGGAACCCGCCACAGCATGAAAGCATCATCGGACAATAACGACTTCCGCGCCCGGGGCTGGGGCTGGCTGGGCTCACTGGAAACCGGTCTGCCCTTCAGTATCACTGACAATCTGATGCTGGAGCCACAACTGCAGTACACCTGGCAGGGACTCTCCCTGGATGACGGCCAGGATAACGCCGGTTATGTGAAGTTCGGGCATGGCAGTGCACAACATGTGCGTGCCGGTTTCCGTCTGGGCAGCCACAACGATATGACCTTTGGTGAAGGCACCTCATCCCGTGACACCCTGCGCGACAGTGCAAAATACAGTGTGCGTGAACTGCCGGTGAACTGGTGGGTACAGCCTTCTGTTATCCGCACTTTCAGCTCCCGGGGTGACATGAGCATGGGTACAGCCGCCGCCGGCAGTAACATGACGTTCTCACCGTCCCGGAATGGCACGTCACTGGACCTGCAGGCCGGACTGGAAGCCCGTGTCCGGGAAAATATCACCCTGGGCGTTCAGGCCGGTTATGCCCACAGCGTCAGCGGCAGCAGCGCTGAAGGTTATAACGGTCAGGCCACGCTGAATGTGACTTTTTGATAATCAGGTCACTCTCCTTCAGGCCCCGGTCATCATGACCGGGGCTTTTTACTTTCAGGGAGCAACAGATATGCCGGGTTGTACATCTCGTTTATTGCCCGAAGGCCCTTTCTCACGCGAACAGGCTGTTGCCGTCAAAACAGCTTACCGCAATGTGTTTACTGAAGATGACCAGGGAACATATTCCCGGCTGGTTATCCGTAATGCTGAAGGTCAGTTGCGCTGGTGATGCCGGAACACAGCTTAATACTCAGCTCGCCAGTTAAGGGCTTCTCAGACAATAAACGTCATTCATTTCATCTGTCAGGCCGCGTCTTCTCCGGGAGACGTGGCTTTTTCATTTATTACACCAGTAAATCGTAACCACCGATAAGGAGCAAATTATGCGACTAGCCAGTCGTTTTGGTTATGCGAACCAGATACGCCGTGACCGTCCGCTGACACACGAAGAACTGATGCACTATGTTCCCAGTATTTTCGGTGAAGACCGGCATACTTCCCGCAGTAAACGATATGCGTACATTCCCACCATCACCGTACTGGAAAGCCTGCAGCGGGAAGGCTTTCAGCCATTCTTCGCCTGCCAGACCCGTG
>OGXI01003522.1_pt1 | contig 10456 bp, 9 predicted proteins | sample 1576221 | NCBI WGS metagenome assembly OGXI01 (sample SAMEA3541523, study PRJEB24748) | human gut metagenome | biome: human gut; feature: human-associated habitat; material: faeces | place: China | collected 2012
AGCGCATCTCCATCAAGGATACCCGCGGCATCATCTGGCTGTTCAGCACATTCGGATCCATAAAAGATGCGATCACAACATATAAAAGCGGAACCAGAATGGAAAGTACAAATGCACCCAGAAGTACGTATCCGATTCCTAAAATGGCTTTGTCAGATGCCGAATATTTCTTTTTCTTTGCTTTTGCCATAACAGCACCTCCTATAATCCCTCTCCGTCATTCAGTTTCTTGACTACCCAGTTTACAAAGATCAAAAGAATTACATTGATCACTGAATTAAACAGCCCCACTGCTGTAGAATATCCATAGTCTCCATTCAGAAGACCGATTCTGTATACATAAGTAGAAAGAATCTCAGATGCAGGGAGGTTCATATCTGTCTGCAGTGCATATGCTTTTTCAAAACCAATACTCATAATATTTCCGGCCTGAAGAATAAACTGGATCACAATGATGTTTTTAATAGCCGGAAGCTGTACATACCAGATCTGCTGCAGGATATTTGCTCCATCCACCACTGCTGCCTCTTCCAGATCCTTACTTGCATTGGCAAGTGCTGCTGTATACATAATGGACGCCCATCCGGCTGTCTGCCATATTCCGCTGGCTATGTAGATCGTACGGAACGCCGCCGGCATGGTCATCCAGTTGGCATCAGAACCGATCAGTTTATTCAGCGGACCTACCGGTGAAAGAAACATACGAACCATACCACAGAGTACGATAACGGAAATAAAATTCGGCGCATAGATCAGAAGCTGAATTTTTTTCCTGATCCCGGCTCTCCGGATCTGATTCAGAAGAAGTGCCAGGATGATCGGAATCGGAAATCCCCACAGCAGTCCGTAAATACTCAGTTTCAGAGTGTTCACAAGATAATTCATAAAATCCGGTGATGCCAGAAATCTCCGGAAGTATTCCAGTCCTACCCATTTGCTTCCAAATACACCATCAATGACATTGTAGTCCTCAAAAGCGATCAGTACGCCACCCATGGGCACGTATTTGAAGATGATCGTCAGAAGAAGTGCAGGCAGCAGAAAAAACACATACAGCTGCCAGTTCTTTTTCACATACTGAAGCTTTTCTGCGGCAGTTCTTTTTCCTGCCGGAACAGCTTTCGCAGAACCTTTTTTCATTCTCTTTTCCTCCCTTTTTTGTTCTTTCGTTCTTGTTTAGTAACCGGTAAAGTAACCGGTTACTTTATAAGTTGATACTACTATATGACATAGCTTCTGTCAACCTTTTTTGTTAATTTATTCAAAAAAAGTAACCGGTAACTTAACTGGTTATTTTTTTATTGCTATTTAACGTCTGTATTGTTATACTTAATTATATCAATCCAATCATCCTGTACGGTCTGCAGATTTCTCTTATATAATTGCATCTGCATTCCGTATCATAACTTTCTGCTGTTAAAAGGAGAATATTTTTTTATGGCTAAAAAACAGGTAACATTTGCCGATATTGCAGAATACACGGGTTTTTCCAAGACCACGATCTCGAGATATTTCAATCATCCGAATTCTCTGACTCTGGAAAATCAGGAAAAGATCGCAAAAGCCCTTGATGAGCTCGGCTACAGAAAAAACAAGCTTGCCAGGGTTCTTGCCAATGGAAAAAGCGAATTTGTAGGGATCATTGTCCCGAACCTTTATCTTCATTATTATTCCGAAATGCTGACACAGCTTCTTCGAAGTTACTCCGACTATCATTACAAATTTCTGGTTTTTGTCAGTGATGGCGGCCCGGAGAAAGAAATGCAGTATCTGGACGAGCTGATGGCTTATAAGATTGAAGGACTTATTGTTCTCAGCCATACTCTTTCCTCTAAAAAACTGGCTTCCTATAATATTCCTGTGATCGCCATTGAACGGGAAGCGGAACGTATATGCAGCGTTACAACAGACAATTACATGGGCGGCATGCAGGCTACTTCTCTGCTGATACGTAATCAGTGTGATGTACTGATCCACATCAATGTCCATGTACCTGAGAATATTCCGGCTTATGACCGTATCCGTGCCTTTGAGGAAACATGCCGGGAATATCATGTTCCTTATGAACTGAACCTTAATGTTTCCGGTGATTCCTATCAGGAGCTTTTTGAACAGATGCGTGTGATCTTTCAGGATATTGACAGTAAATATTCCGGTCAGAAAAAAGGCATATTTTTATCCAATGATACTTACGCAAATATATTTCTCAATCTGATCTTCCAGAAATACAACTGTCTGCCGGATGAATATCAGATCATCGGATTCGATAATTCGCCCATTGCTGCGGAGTCCATCATCCCGATCACTACTATCGGACAGCAGATTGATGTGATCGCACAGACTACCATGGAACTGCTTGTGGAACAGATGAACGAAATGAAAAAAAGAAAACCGGCACCGCTTCAAAAACCGATTCACAAAAAGATCACTCCTGTTCTGATACGACGACAGACAACAGGAGAGTGAAAATACTTACATAAATATCTATTCAGGGAGGAAATCATGAAAAAAGATCAGGAAATTTTTCAGGAACGCTTAAACCATCATCACGACGAGCTTCGATGGCTGTACACAGAGCTTTATCACAATGACGATATGTTTGCGGAGCTCTGCGACCAGATGTACCAGTATTTTACAGCACGCCGCCGCGCGCTCAAAAACCGCGACCTGGAAAGAGAAAAAAATCCGGACTGGTTCCGCCAGAAGGATATGCTGGGCATGATGCTCTATATTGACAATTTTGCCGGCAACATCAAGGGAGTTTCTGACAAGCTTCCATATCTTAAGGAATGCAACGTGAACTGTCTGCATCTGATGCCGTTCCTGGATACCCCGAAGGGCCGCTCCGACGGTGGTTACGCAGTAGCCGACTTCCGCAAAGTCCGCCCGGACCTTGGTACCATGAAGGATCTGGCTGCCCTTGCAGATAAATGCCACAAAAACGGAATGAATCTGTGTATGGATTTTGTTATGAACCACACTTCCGAGGATCATGAGTGGGCCAGAAAAGCACGCCAGGGTGACGGCGAATATATGAGCCGTTATTTCTTCTACAACAACCGTGAGATCCCGGACGAGTACGAAAAGACCGTACCACAGGTATTCCCAACCACTGCTCCGGGGAACTTTACCTGGCTTCCGGATATCGGTCACTATGTCATGACTACCTTTTATCCGTACCAGTGGGATCTGAACTACGGCAATCCCCGTGTTTTCAATGAGATGATGTACAACTTCCTCTTCCTTGCAAATCAGGGAATGGATGTGATTCGTATTGATGCGGTTCCGTATATCTGGAAGGAGCTGGGAACTCCCTGCCGTAACCTGAGGCAGGTGCATACGATCGTTCGTATGATGCGTATGATCGCTGAGATCGTCTGCCCAAGTGTTGTACTTCTGGGTGAGGTTGTTATGGAGCCGGAAAAGGTTGTTCCTTATTTCGGAACCGTAGAGAAGCCGGAATGCCATATGCTTTACAATGTAACAACCATGGCTACAACCTGGAACAGTATTGCCACCCGTGATATCCGCCTTCTTAAAAAACAGATGGACATTGTAAACAGCCTTCCGAAGCAGTACACCTTCCTGAATTATCTCCGCTGTCATGACGATATCGGCTGGGGACTTGATTTCGCCACCCTGAAAGAATGGGGCATGGATGAGCCCTCCCATAAGCGTTACCTGAATGATTTCTTTACAGGAAAGCATCCGGGAAGCGACAGCCGCGGAGAGCTCTATAATGATGACCCTGTAACTCAGGATGCCCGTTTCTGCGGAACTACTGCTTCCATGTGCGGAATCGAAGCTGCTCTTTTTGAAAAAGATGACGAGAAGCTGAAAAGAGGTATCCGTGAGGATCTGATGCTTCACGCATATATGCTTACCCAGTCCGGAATCCCGATGCTTTACAGCTCCGATGAAATCGGACGTCTTAATGATTATTCCTATAAAGAAAATCCTGATAAGGCTGCAGATTCCCGCTATATCCACCGTGGTGCTTTCCAGTGGGAGCTTGCCGAAAAAAGAAAATCCAAAGCCTCCGTTGAGGGACATATCTTCCAGACTCTGGACCGCATGGAACAGATCCGCAGCCAGGAATCTGTTTTTGATAAGGACTGTGACGTGTATACATACGATGTTCATGATGACAGCATCCTCTGCATCCTCCGCCAGAAAGGAAACGAACGTTTCATCGGAATCTTCAATTTCAGTGACAGCGAAAAAACTGCCTGGATGCAGGAGGAAGGAACCTTCCGCGATCTTATCACTGACCAGACACTGGAGCTTAAGGACGTGGAGCTTCCGGCTTATGGATTTATGTGGTGTAAGAGGATATAATGGTCTTGTGGCAGTTTCCAGAATCATGAAATCACTGACTTACCTTTAATTTGCTATTCATGTAAATAAAAAAGACGTGGCCTTATGGATCGATATGTTTCGTTCATTAACAACTCAGTAAATGAACGAACCTGTCAATCCGGGTCCACGCCTTTTTATTATGTAATATCTTTATTTTTTATAAGCTGTTCTGACATTCAGAAATTACTTGCAGAGCTCCTCTGCCATTGCATCGATCTCTGCCACATTCTCATCACTGAGGGAGGACATGATCTTTACATTGTTCTCAAGCCATGTGATATTTTTGCTCTTCTCGAACATTCCTTTCATGACTTTGGCTGCAGTCGGTGCCCAGCTTCCGTTCTCAATGAGGCCGATGGTTCGGTTCTGGTAATTACGCTCTGTCAGGTTCTCGATGAATGTACGCATAAACGGGAAGGCTTCTCCGTTGTATGTAATGCTGGCCAGTACCAGCTTGCCGTAGCGGAAAGCGTCTTCCACTGCCTCTGCCATGTCTTCTCTTGCAAGATCGCAGACAACAACCTTCGGGCAGCCCTTTTCTTCCAGCTTCTGTGCAAGAAGCTCTGCTGCTTTCTTTGTATGTCCGTATACAGATGTGTAGGCGATCATTACGCCTTCGCTCTCTACTTTATAAGAAGACCAGATATCATATTTCTCCAGATAATGTCCAAGATTTTCGGTAAGGATCGGTCCGTGAAGCGGGCAGATGGTCTGGATATCAAGAGTTGCTGCTGCCTTGAGAAGCTTCTGTACCTGCGGACCGTATTTTCCGACGATTCCGATATAGTAGCGACGTGCTTCGCGGTCCCAGTCCTCTTCTACATCGAGAGCTCCGAATTTGCCGAAGCCATCAGCAGAAAACAGCACCTTGTCTGTGCTGTCATATGTAACCATGACCTCCGGCCAGTGAACCATCGGTGCAAATACGAAGGTAAGGACATGTTTTCCAAGTGTCAGGGTGTCACCGTTGGCTACCACCAGCTTCTTTCCCTCCAGGTTCATTCCACGGAAGAAATTCTCCATCATGGTAAAGGTCTTTGTGTTGGCAACAACAGTTGTATCCGGGTATGCTTTCATGAAATTCTCAATGTTTGCTGCATGATCCGGCTCCATATGCTGAACTACAAGATAATCCGGTTTCGCACCATCCAGAACTTCTGCAACTTTTCCCAGCCACTCTTCTGTGAAGCCGGCATCTACAGTGTCCATAACTGCGATCTTCTCATCTTTGATCACATAGGAGTTGTAGGACATTCCATTTGGTACTACATACTGTCCCTCGAACAGGTCTACCTGATGATCGTTTACGCCTACATAATAAATATCATTTCCGATTTTCATTGTATTGGTTTCCTCCTTAGTCTGCTGTATTTTATTTTTCCAATATTTCTGAAAATACTTTCTTATTGCTCTCATTTATTATATCATTGTTCGTACTGAAATCAATGCAGAATCTATAAATAAAAACAAACCTCCGCGCCTGGTGAAAGAGCCATTTTCCCCTCTTTACAAACCTATTTCAACATAGTATTGTATACCTTGGATGAAGGATTTTTTTATAATTTTTTATGAGGTAAACTATGTGTGAAAATGAAAAAAAGAAAACGCATTCCATTGAGATGACCTCCGGCTCTCTCTGGAAAAATCTCCTCCTTTTCAGCCTTCCCCTGATGGGGTCACAGGTGTTGGAGGTTCTTTTTAACTTAAGTGATGTTGCGGTTGTGGGGCGATTTGCAGATTATATGGCACTTGGAGCTGTCGGTTCCACAACTCTGCTGATCACTTTATTTACCGGAATCCTGATCGGCATGGGCGCCGGAGTCAATGTTCGTGTAGCACACGAGCTTGGTGCCGAAAACAGAAAAGGTACCGAAGAAACAATCCATACATCTCTTCTTCTCTGTGCCATCGCAGGACTTCTGGTCTGTGTCGTCTGTCTTCTGTTTTCCGGACAGATGCTGTCCATGATGAATACGAAACCGGAACTGATGGAGCAGGCTGTTTTATATATGAAGATTTATGCTCTGGGTATGCCGGCCATGGCTGTATACAATTTCGGTAACGGCGTATTAAGTGCCCGCGGCGATACGAAGCGACCGCTGATCTATCTTTCCATTGCCGGAGTGATCAACGTTCTTCTGAACCTGTTTTTCGTTATCGTCTGTCATATGGCCGCCGCAGGTGTGGCAACTGCCAGCGCAATCGCCCTGTATATATCCGCTGCTCTGGTAATGATCCACCTCCTCCGGAGAAAAGACGAATGCAGGGTATCCCTGCATAAGCTCCGTCTTCACCCAAAGGCCTGTAAAGCAGTACTGCTTCTTGGTATTCCCACAGGTCTGCAGAACGGAATTTTTGCCATTGCAAATCTGTTCGTACAGGCCGGCGTCAACTCCTTCGATGCAGTCACAGTTTCCGGAAATGCTGCCGCTGCAAATGCAGACTCCCTGATCTACAACGTCATGTTCGCCTTCTATACTGCATGCGCAAGCTTCATCGGTCAGAACTGGGGTGCCGGAAATAAAAAACGTATGCTGAAGACTTATGGGATCAGTCTTACATATGCCTTCATCGCAGGCGCGATCCTTGGTGGACTGCTTCTTGTTTTCGGTCCGCAGTTTTTGTCACTGTTTGCCACAGAACCGGCCGTCATTGATGCCGGCATGGAAAGGATCCGGATCATGGGCTTCAGCTATGCCTTCAGCTGTTTTATGGATTGCAGCATCGCCGCTTCCCGTGGCATCGGAAAAAGTATCCCACCGACCATCATCATTATTCTGGGATCCTGTGTATTCCGTGTCATCTGGTTCTATACGGTGTTCGCACACTTCCAGACCATTTCTTCGCTTTATCTCCTGTATATTTTCTCATGGGGAATTACAGGCTTTGCGGAGGTTCTGTTCTTTGCTGTAAGCTTCCGGAAAATCCGGGCCTGAAACTTCAAATATATAGCGCCAGACGAAGCATTGATCTGGCGCTTTTTTTATATCTTTTTCGTGTTTTATGTACATTTGTCTTTACAAGGCGGACATGATTGTATATAATTATCCTGTTGTGCTTTTACATGATGCAGTAGTAGCAGTTTAGAACGATCAGCCCTTTACACCGGATCGTTGCTTTGCGGCTCAGCATTTTTCAGCACACCCACACAATAGGAAAGAGGAAACTAGTTATGAAAAAACTGATTCAAAAATGGAACAGTATCAACCTGATCAAGCGTATCATTTGTGGTCTGATCGTTGGTATCATTCTCGGACTTGCGATCCCTCAGGCATCTGTGATCTCCATTCTCGGTGATCTGTTCGTCGGTGCTCTCCGTGGAATTGCTCCGCTTCTGGTGTTCTTCCTGGTAATGAGCTCTCTGTGCCACATGGGAAAAGGCCAGAAAACAAACATGAAACTTGTTGTTGTACTTTATCTTCTGGGAAATGTACTCTCAGCACTGGCAGCTGTGATCTCCAGCCGCCTGTTCCCGATCATGCTGACTTTTTCCGAAAGTACAAATACTTCCGACGTCACTCCGCCAAGCGGTGTTGCAGAGGTCCTCAAAAACCTTCTGATGAACATTGTTTCCAACCCGGTTGACGCACTTGTCAACGCCAACTATATCGGTATCCTTGCATGGGCCATCATCTTCGGTATCGCACTGAAGGCCGCAAACGAAACTACCAAAACTGTCATCGAAAACATTTCCGATGCAACCTCCACGGCCGTAAGATGGATCATCAGCCTTGCTCCATTTGGTATCATGGGCCTGATCTTCACAACCATCTCCGAGCAGGGACTTGGCGTACTGTTAAGCTATGGCCGTCTGATCTGTGTACTGGTGGGAACCATGCTCTTTGTTGCACTGGTGATCAACCCGATCGTTACTTTCATCTGCACACGCCAGAATCCGTATCCGCTGGTTCTGCGCTGCCTGAAGGACAGTGGTATCACAGCCTTCTTTACAAGAAGCTCTGCCGCCAACATTCCGGTAAACATGGAGCTGTGCAAGGATCTCGGACTTGATGAGGATACCTACTCCATCTCCATCCCTCTTGGTGCGACCATCAACATGGGTGGTGCAGCGATCACCATTTCCATCATGGCTCTGGCTGCTGCACATACACTTGGTATCAGCGTAGACTTCCCGACCGCCCTGATCCTCTGCATCCTGGCTGCTGCAAGTGCGGCTGGTGCTTCCGGTGTTGCCGGCGGTTCTCTTCTTCTGATCCCGATGGCCTGCAGCCTTTTCGGAATCCCCAATGATGTTGCCATGCAGGTAGTTGGTGTCGGTTTCATCGTAGGTGTGATCCAGGATTCCTGTGAGACAGCACTGAACTCTTCCACAGACGTACTTTATACAGCATGCGCCTGCAGGATCAGAAAGAATAAATGATCACACTTATAAAACGTCTGGCGGATATCCATGATCCGCATCTGAGTCAGGCAGATATTCGTAATTGAAGCAGGGGACTCCCTTGATTCGGTTAAAAAGAGCAGATCTTCCGTATTTGGAAAATCTGCTTCTTTTTTGGCTTAACCCTCAGTTCCTGCAATATCTGCCCCATTTGACACTCCCCACAGCTAAAGCAGGGGGATTCTTGCTTCTCCCACTACTACATTGGCAAACACCTTACGGTACTGCAATGTCTTACACAGTGTCCACAAGCTATATTTATACTGTTCCCGTATGCCCTACGGTACAGTTTTTATCTTTATGCAGACTGCATCTGCAGTCCTTTTTTCAGAATATTGATACTTGCATTCGTATCCCGGTCATGAACCGCATGGCATTTGGGACACTCCCAGATACGAATGCCCAGATTTTTTATCCGTGGATCTCTGTAGCCACAACAGCTACAGGTCTGACTGCTCGGATACATCGTTGGTACTCTGTGAATTTCATTTCCATACCAGCCAGCTTTATATTCCAGCATTTCAAAAAATTTTGCCCAGGAAACACTCGCTATCGATCTTGACAGTTTATGATTCCGGATCATCCCCTTAACATTCAGATCTTCAATACAGATGGTTTGGTTTTCGCGCACCAGCATCGTTGACTGTTTCTGCAGGAAATCATTCCGCTGATTGGTTACTTTCTCATACACTCTTGCCACCCTGATCCGCTGCTTCTCGCGGTTATGGGAATCTTTTTGTTTTCGGGAAAGCCTGCGCTGTTCTCTTATGAGTTTTCGCATTGAGCGTTCCAGATATCTGGGATTTGATACCGTATTTCCATTACTGTCGGAGTAGAACGCTTTGATTCCGACATCAATCCCTATCGTTCCGCCAGCATTTGAGCGTGGTTCCGGTTCAAAATCAACATTTAAAACCGCAAAATATTTTCCAGCCGGTGTGTGCTCAATGATCACGTGATTAATCTTTTCCACTTCCATCGACTGCCGTATTTTAACAAATCCAAGTTTCGGAAGTTTGATATATCTTCCCACAATACGAATATTATCTTTTTGATTTACCGTTCTGTATGACTGGAACCGGTTATGTTTACTTTTGAAGGTTGGATAGGAAGCCCGTTACATCTGATTTGCTTTTCCCGATCAGCTTATTCTGTCTCCAAAGTGAATGCAACATTTTTGTGAGATAGTCTGTTTCTCTACCGCTGGAAAACATCGCCTGTATGCGTGCAATTTGATATTCCGCCAGCCTGTTTCTCAGGTACATATCCAGGAAAGCTGCTATGGGCGCGGTCAAAAACACAGCCCAGATTCCACAGATAATTCTTTTCTTTCTGACAGTAAATTTCAGATTTGTATTTCCAGCATCATATTGCATTTTCCCATTCATAATCTTCTAAGATAAGGCCTTCAAGATTAAGCAAACAACTCGTAGTTTTACTATGATTCCATTTATTAACTCCCGTGTTTACTGTAAAAAACACATTCTTTTTTGCTCTTGTAATTCCAACATATAAAATACTCAGTTCTTCTTTAAATGCTTTTTTTAATGATTGAGCATGTCATATATTTGATTACCCGTCATGACATACCCCAATGACTCAGATCTTACAGATTTTCAAACGGTGTGAATGCCTCACTACTGATAAAATGAAAAGCCGGAAAAACGGTCTTTTGTTACAGAGCCATTTTTCCGA
>OGXI01003524.1_pt1 | contig 10454 bp, 8 predicted proteins | sample 1576221 | NCBI WGS metagenome assembly OGXI01 (sample SAMEA3541523, study PRJEB24748) | human gut metagenome | biome: human gut; feature: human-associated habitat; material: faeces | place: China | collected 2012
AGGCGTAAATCAGCGCCCCCAGCATGCCCGCCCCGAAAGCGGCCAGCAGGGCCAGAGGCAGGCTGCCGGGGGTCAGGCCCACATAGAAGCCGGTAAAGGCCCCCATGTACATCATGCCTTCCACGCCGAGGTTCAGGTTCCCCGCCTTTTGGGTGACGATCTCGCCGGTGGTGCCGAAGAGGAGCGGGGTGCCGGCCTTGATGGCGGCAAACAGGAAGTTGATAATCGCCGTCATGCCTGTTCCTCCTTTCCGCCGCGGATCACCAGCGCGTACCGGGTGAAGAAATCCACCGCCAGCACTACGAACAGGATGATGCCTTGCAGGATATCGGACACCGCGGAGGAGAGCCCGAAGGCGCTCTGCATCACGCTGCTGCCCTTTTCCAGGATGCTGAACAGCGCGGTGATGACCACGATGACGAAGGGATTCAGCCGGGCCAGCCAGGCCACGATGATGGCCGTGAAGCCGCGGCCGCCCGCGCTGGTGGTCGAGATGGTCTGGTCCTTACCGGCCACGATCAGGAAGCCGCACAGGCCGCAGATCGCGCCGGAGATCAGCATCGTGCGCACCGTTACGCGGCGGACGTTGATGCCCGCATACCGCGCGGTGTTCTCGCTCTCGCCGACAACGCTGATCTCATAGCCCTGCTTGGAGAAGCGCAGATAGGCGTACATGACGAAGGTCAGCACGATGACCACAATGATGTTGATGGTGTAGCGCTGGCCCATAATGACGGGGAACCAGCCGGCCTTGGTTGCCTTGTTCAGCGTGCCGAGGCTTGACGCCTGGCCGCGCATGATGTTGGTCATGCAGGCAACAATGGACGTAGCAACGTAGTTCATCATCAGGGTGAACAGCGTCTCGTTCGTGTTCCAGCGGGACTTGAACCACGCGGGGATGAAGCCCCACAGTGCGCCCGCGGCAATGCTGCCCAGCGCCATGGCGGCAAACAGCAGCGGCAGCGGCAGATTGTTGCCCTGATACACCATGATGAGGGCGGCAGTCAGGCCGCCGATCAGGATCTGGCCCTCGCCGCCGCAGTTCCAGAAGCGCATCTTGAAGGCCGGGGCCAGCGCGATGCCGACGCAGAGCAGCGTGGACAGGTCGCGCAGCATCCAGCTGAAGCGGGTCATGTTGGCGAAGGTACCGCTCCACATGACGCCATAGACGGACAGCGGGTTCAGGCCGGTGACGAAAAAGATAAACAGCGCATCGACGACCAGCGCCAGCAGAATGGCGATGGCGCGCACGGCGATCTTCTGGGGCATCGTCGTGCCCTCACGCTTGGCAATGCGCAGCAGCGGCTCGCGGGCCGCAGTGGCAGTCTGACTCATGCCTGCTCCTCCTTTACCAGGTTGGTCATTCGCAGACCGACCTCCTCCTTCGTGGTCTTGCGGCCATCGAGAATGCCGTTGACCTTGCCGCCGCACAGCACAACGATGCGGTCACACAGCTCCAGCAGCACGTCGAGGTCCTCACCGACGTAAATGACCGCCACACCGCGCTTTTTCTGCTCGTTGAGCAGGTGATAGATCGTGTAGGACGTGTTGATGTCCAGACCGCGCACCGCGTAGGCGGTCATCAGGACGATGGGGTCGGCGGCCAGCTCACGGCCCACCAGCACCTTCTGGACGTTGCCGCCCGACAGGCGGGAGACCGGGGTGTTCAGGTCGGGCGTGACGACGCCCAGCTCTTTCTTGATCGTCTCGGCCAGCGCCAGCGGGGCCTTGCGGTCCACGATGGGCGAATGGCCCTTGCCGTAGCTTTTCAGCATCATGTTGTCGGTCATGCCCATCGAGCCGACCAGACCCATGCCCAGACGATCCTCGGGCACAAAGGACAGGTGGATGCCCGCCTCGCGGATGGCCTTGGGGCTTTTGCCGACGAGCTGCACGGGTGCGGCAGCGTCGGGCGCGTAATACTCGATGCTTGCGCCGCTCTCGGCGGGCTGCAAACCGGCAATGGCCTCCAGCAGCTCCTTCTGGCCGTTGCCGGAGATGCCCGCAATGCCGAGGATCTCGCCGCCGTAGACCGGGAAGGACGCATCGTCCAGCACGGTAATGCCCTCGGCGCTGCGGACGGTCAGATGTTCAATGTCCAGCCGCTTGACCGGGTTGACCGGCTCGGGGCGTTCAATGTTCAGCTCGACCTTCTCGCCGACCATCATCTCGGTCAGCTTGGCCTCGTTGGCGTCCTTTGTGGCGATGTCGCCGACATACTCGCCCTTGCGCAGGATGGCGACACGGTCACTGATGGACAGGACCTCGTGCAGCTTGTGGGTGATGATGATGACCGCCTTGCCGTCGGCCTTCATGTTGCGGATGACGCCGAACAGCTTCTCGGTCTCCTGCGGGGTCAGAACTGCCGTAGGCTCGTCGAGGATCAGGATGTCCGCGCCGCGGTACAGCACCTTGACGATCTCCAGCGTCTGCTTCTGGCTGACGCTCATCTCGTAGACCTTCTGGTCGAGGTCAAGGGCGAACTCGTACTTTTCGCAGATGGCGCGGGCCTTGTCGTGGACCTTTTTCAGGTCGAACTTCTCGCTGCTGCCCATCGACAGGGCGATATTCTCCGTCGCGGAGAACACGTCCACGAGCTTGAAGTGCTGGTGGATCATGCCGATGCCCAGGTCCAGCGCGTCGCGGGGGGAGCGGATGGTCGCCGCCTTGTCGCCGACATAGATCTCGCCCTCGTCGGGGAAGTAGATACCGGCGATCATGTTCATCAAGGTCGTCTTGCCGCTGCCGTTTTCGCCCAGCAGGGCCAGAATCTCGCCGCGGCGCACGCCCAGGGAAACATCCTTGTTGGCCACGACGGGGCCAAAGGTCTTGGTAACGTGCTCCAAGCGCACAGCATATTCGTTCTGCGCCATTGTGCAGGCTCCTTTCGGATGGTATTTATAAATAGGGTAGGAACAATTTTGTGATCCGTAGGGGCGGATTCTATATCCGCCCGCGGTACCTGCCGTAAGCTGCACGGGCGCATATAGAATGCGCCCCTACGGCCTGATTTGCAACGACAGATATAACCACCAAAAGGGAAGGCTGCGGTTCCACCGCAGTCTTCCCTTTAGATTCAGTCAGAATCAGGCGACGGGGTCAGCGTCCTCGATGATGCCATCGATGCGCAGGGCAAACGTCGGGGCTGCACGCAGCTCACCCTCGTGGAAGTAACCGTCGGAGATGGCCTCCTTGGTCTCGCCCTGATAGACAGCCACAGGAGAACCGGTGCTGAAATCGTAGTAGGTCAGGTCGATGGGGGCGGTGGTGACCTCCGCGCCGTCGACGGTGAACTTGCTGGTGTCGAAGACATGCAGGCTGCCGTCCTTCAGCGCAGCCTCCACCTCGGCGACCTTCTCGGCGGTGCCGTCGGCAACCTCGGGGCCAAGGTCGGTGATGGCGACAGCGCCATCCTCATAGCCCTTGCACCAGTCCTGCAGGATGCTGCCGGCCTGCGCACCCTCGAACAGCTCCTTGTAGTAGACCTTCCAGACGTTGGTGGCGGAGGTCAGGGCAGCGGTGGGGGCGGTGTCGAGCATGTCGATGTTGTAGCCGATGGAGTAGCAGATCTTGCCGGAGTCCTTCAGCTTCTGGGTGGCAGCGGGGGCACCGGTGGAGTCAGCGTGCTGGCCGATGATGACCGCACCGTTGGCGATCAGGGCCTCGGCGGCAGCGCCCTCCTTGTCGATGTCGAACCAGGAGTTCGTGTACATGACCTCCATCTGGACATCGGGGTAAACGCTCTGGACGCCCAGGAAGAAGGCGGTGTAGCCGGAGACGACCTCGGCGTAGTTGTAGGCGCCGACGTAGCCGATCTTGACCTTGCCGTCAGCGGTGAAGCTGTCGGGCTGGGTCTCGGGGGTCAGGGTGCCGGACTCGACCAGATCCTTGATCTTCATGCCTGCGACGACACCGGAGACATAGCGGCTCTGGTAGACGGCGGTGAAGGCGTTGTAGAAGTTGTCGCAGCCGGAGATGGCGGCGAAGTCGCCGGTCATGGCCACAAAGTTGATGTCAGGGTACTTCTCGGCTTCCTCCTCCATGTAGGTCTGATGGCCGTAGGAGTTGGAGATGATCAGGTTGCAGCCCTGGCCGACAAGGTCCTCGGCTGCGTCGGCGGTGACGCCGCCCTCAGCGATCTTGTACTTCCAGACGATCTGGTCATCGGACATGCCCAGCTCGGCGGCAGCTTCCTTGATGCCGTTGATGTGCGCGGCGCTGTAGCCTTCGGTCTCGTCGCCCAGAATGATAGCACCGACCTTGACGTCGGGGGCCTGGTTGTTGCTGCTGCCCTCTGCAGTAGCGGTGGTACCGGCGGCGCTGCTGGCAGCAGTGTCAGCGGTGGAACCACAGGCAGCCAGGCTGAACACCATAGAGGCGGCCAGCAGAATACCCATCAGTTTCTTCATGTGTGTTGTTCCTCCCTGTTATGTGTGCATAAAAACGGCAAAAATGCGTCGATTCTTCCTGACTTTTGCCGGGGAGTGACGCATTTCGTTACTTTGCAAGACCCATTGTAACCACTTTACAAACGCTTTGCAATGATTTTTAAATTTTTGTAAAAACTTTGGCGAAAGGCGTAAATGTTTTACCCACACGCACACGCCAATAGGCAGGACGCACAAACAAAAAAAGCAAAAGTCATACTTTACTTGTGCAAAAAGTATGACTTTTGCTGTTTGCTTGCAGTTTGCTCTTTTGCTTTGTTTTGCGGCTGCTCCGGGGCCGGGTGTGCTGCTTAGCGTTTGTGGATGTACTTGCGGTCCAGCCCGTAGTTGACGGCGGCGTTGAGCACCGCCCACATCAAAAAGACTTCCACCGGCAGCATCAGCGTGTTTTTGATGGCGCCGGAGGTCAGGTAGTAGAGATAGCCCTTGCCGTAGAGCATGGCCTTCCACACGCTGCCCAACAGCACGTTGCTGCCGTAATTGATAATAAGCCGCACCACAATAATGCGCAGCAGCGTTGGTTTGCGCTTGTACAGCAGTACGCCGTAGATGAGGCCCGACAGCACCGCCGTGACGAGGTAGCCGGGGAAATACGGCTCGCCGTAGCTGGAGAGCAGAAACCCTACCGAGTCGATGATGGCACCGGCCATCATGCCCACGCAGGGGCCGTAGCACATGCAGCCCAGACCGACCACCAGAAAGCTGAAGTAAATTTTAAGGCTTGGCCCCAGCAGATAGATGGGCAGACCCTCCAGCACGATGGCCATGGCGCAGACCAGGCCCGCAAAAGCCAGCACGCGGACGTTGCGGAACTCCGCCCGGGCAGTGCGCCAGTAGGTTGGTGAAAAGACGGACAATTTTGCTTCCTGCATACAAAAAACCTCCTTGCGTATGCGGATGCCGCACAAGCAAGGAGGCAATAATAAGGTGTGCCAGGCACACCCGCCGTTGCACACCGTTTATGCAGCAGTGGGATGCGGGACCCGCACCGCAGGCCTCTTCGGCCTTTCGTCCTGCCACAACTCCCCGTTGGTCAGGCACTTTACGCGCGTGTCCCTACTCTGCGAAAAAATATTGGGTTACAAGCCTATTATACACGGGATGGATAGAAATGCAAGCACGCCTTTGCAAAAACAAGTTGCACGGGCGCTGCCCTACCCCTGTAGGGGAGCATTCTATATGCTCCCGCGGGCGGATGCAAGCATCCGCCCCTACGCATTCCCCATAGGTTCGCTTTGCTCGCCCCTACCCTTTCTTTACACGCCGCTGGCACCGTAGTTGGACAGCACGCGGGCGCTGGGGTCATCGACGTTGCAGCCGGGCCAGGCCTTGTTGGGCATCCAGTAATCCACGATCATCTCCGCCTGGCCGGGATAGTACTTTTCAAAAATTTCACGGTACAGCAGGCTTTCCTTGGTAAAGGGGCGGCAATAGGTATACTGGCCGCACTTCTCGGCAAATTCGCGGTCGGTATACACGGTCCCGGCGTATTCTTTCAGGTCGTCCACCATCGAGTGGCCCACAGCGTCGCTGAAGGCAGCCTTTTCACGCCAGAGGATGCTCTCGGGCAGCCAATCCCCCTCAAAGGCCTTGCGCAGCAGATACTTGCCCATGCCATAAGTGTTCAACTTCTTTTCGGGGTCGATGGCCATAACGTACTTGACGAAATCCAGGTCACCGAAGGGCACGCGGGCCTCCAGGCTGTTGACGCTGATGGAACGGTCGGCGCGCAGCACATCGTACATATACAGTTCGCGGATGCGCTTCTGGCTCTCGGTCTGGAAGGCGGCGGCGCTGGGGGCGAAGTCGGTGTACTTGTAGCCGAACAACTCGTCGGAGATCTCGCCGGTCAGCAGCACGCGGATGTCGGTGTGCTCATGGATGTACTTGCAGACGAGGTACATACCCACCGAAGCGCGGATGGTGGTGATGTCCCAGGTGCCCAGCATGGCGATGACTTTTTCCAACGCTTCAAGAACGATTTGCTTGTTGATGATGACCTCGGTGTGGTCGGCATGGAGGTAATCGGCCACCTGCTTGGCGTATTTCAGGTCGATGGCATCCTCGCTCATGCCGATGGCGAAGGTGCGGATGGGCTTGCCCAGCTTTTTAGCTGCAATGGCGCAAACGAGGCTGGAGTCCAGGCCGCCGGAAAGCAGGAAGCCCACGGGGGTGTCGGCATCCAGCCGCTTATCCACGCCAGCCACCAGCTTTTCGCGGATGTTCGTCAAAATTTCAGGCAGTTCATCCTGGCTGTAGGCCGGGGTATCGGCGATGTCGCAGTAGCGCACAAACTGGCCGTTGCAGTAGTAGCTGCCGATGGGGAACGGATAGATCTTTTTGCACAGTCCAATGAGGTTTTTGGCCTCGGAGGCAAAAGCAATATGGCCGCTCTCGCTGTAGCCGTAGAACAGCGGGCGGATGCCGATGGGGTCGCGGGCAGCGATAAGCAGCTTTTTGCGGCTGTCGTACAGAATCATGGCAAACTCGGCGTCCAGATGCTTGAACATGTCCAGGCCGTACTTGTAGTACAGCGGCAGGATGATCTCGCAGTCGGAGTCCGACTCAAAGGTGTAGCCTTCAGTTTCCAGCTCGGCCTTGACGGGGCGGAAGCCGTACAGCTCGCCGTTGCAGGCAACGCAATCGGTACCGCGGAAGAAGGGCTGCATGCCCTCCGGCGTAAGGCCCATAATAGCCAGGCGGCCGAAGCCCAGCAGGCCGAACTCGGTCTCGGCGACGCGCTGGTCGTCCGGGCCGCGGCTGGTGGTGCGCAGCAGATACTCAGTAAACGTTTCCTTGGGCAGATCATGCCCGGCATAACCCATGATACAGCACATTTTGGTGACACTCCTTTAGATTTCCAACACCTGTTATTTCCCCGAACGGCAATAAAAAAAGACAGCCCATTCGCCCTGCATTAGGACGAATCGCTGTCTTGGATCCGCGGTGCCACCTAAATTACCGCAGCCGAAATAACGGCATACGGTCACTTTTTCCGTACACGTTCACCTTTGAAACGCTGCCGCTGTAACGCACGGCCTGCGGCATCCCCTACTCCCCTGCGGTTTCAGTTTGCAGCTGTCGGGTGTTCTTTCGCGCCCCGTCCCCGTCCCGGCTTACACCAGATGTCGGGCTCTCTGTGCGGATGTTGGGCGGTACTTTTCCCGGTCATCGCTTTTATCAGCTAAAGCATAGCACCATTTTGGGGCCGTGTCAAGCGTTTTTGGGTAGTTTTAGCTAACAGACCGTTTGGATTTTATTTTGCCTAAAATCCACCTTTTTATAGGGTTTTATCTTGTTTTGGGCGTTTTGGCATGGTACAATAAACCGCAGAGCATTATTTATTAACGGAGGAATCACCTTTTTATGTTAGAGCTTCGTCATGTCGGCTTTGAGACCGACGACAATAAAGAGATTCTGCGGGATGTCAGCCTGACTGTGCAGGACCGTTTTGTGGCCATCACCGGCCCCAACGGCGGCGGCAAATCCACGCTGGCCAAAGTCATTGCCGGTATCTACCAGCCCACCAGCGGCCAAATTTTGCTGGACGGCGTGGACATTACCCACATGTCCATCACCGACCGCGCCAACCTGGGCCTGAGTTACGCCTTCCAGCAGCCGGTGCGCTTCAAGGGGCTGCGGGTCAAGGACCTGCTGAGCCTGGCCGCCGGCAAAAATACCAGCGTCAACGAGGCCTGCAGCTATCTGAGCGAGGTCGGTCTGTGCGCCCGTGATTATGTGGACCGTGAGCTGAACGACAGCCTGTCCGGCGGCGAGCTGAAGCGCATCGAGATCGCCATGGTGCTGGCCCGCGGCACCAAGCTGTCCATCTTCGATGAGCCGGAGGCGGGCATCGACCTGTGGAGCTTCCAGAACCTCATCCGCGTGTTTGAAAAGATGTACGAGCAGACCCGCGGCAGCATCCTGATCATCAGCCATCAGGAGCGCATTTTGAACATTGCCGACAAAATTGTCGTTATTAAAAACGGCCAGGTGGAAAAAGAGGGCGCCCGTGCGGACATCCTGCCCGCCCTGCTGGGCAGTGCCGACGCCGGCAGCCCGGCCTGCAGTGTGCTGGCCGACAAAGTGGAAGGGGTGCGCAAATGATCGACGCAATTGAACAAAACCTGCTGCGGGAGGTCGCCGACCTGGACAGCCTGCCCGTAGGCGCTTACAACATCCGCGCCAATGGCCAGCTGGCGGGCCGCAACACCACCGCCAACATTGACATCGTGACCAAGGACGACAAGCCCGGCATCGACATTTACATCCGCCCGTTCACCAAAAACGAGAGCGTGCACATTCCCGTTATCCTGAGCCAGACCGGCCTGACCGATCTGGTGTACAACGATTTCCACATCGGCGAGGGCGCGGACGTGACCATCATCGCCGGCTGCGGCATCCACAACTGCGGCGGCGGCAACGCCCAGCACGACGGCATCCACACCTTCTATCTGGCCAAAAACGCCAAGCTGCGCTACGTGGAGAAGCACTACGGCGAGGGCGACGGCCGCGGCAAACAGGTGATGAACCCCACCACCATCGTGCACCTGGCCGAGGGTGCGCAGATGGAGATGGAGACCACCCAGATCGCCGGTATCGACGATACCATGCGCAAAACCAGCGGTGATCTGGCCGAGGGCGCCAGCCTGGTCATCCACGAGAAGATCATGACCACCGGCGACCAGCATGCTGTGACCGATTTTGACGTAGACCTGAACGGCGAGGGCTGCTCGGCCAACGTGGTAAGCCGCAGCGTGGCCAAGGACGTGAGCAAGCAGGAGTTTATCAGCCACATCAACGGCAACTGCGCCTGCGCGGGCCACTCCGAGTGCGACGCCATCATCATGGACCATGCCTCAGTCATTGCCAGCCCGGCCCTGACCGCCAACAGTGTGGACGCCAGCCTGATCCACGAAGCCGCCATCGGCAAGATTGCCGGTGAACAGCTCATCAAGCTGATGACCCTTGGCCTGACCGAAAAGGAAGCTGAGGATCAGATTGTAAACGGATTTTTGAAGTAAGTTTTCACAACAAAAGCAGCCGCCCGGCGCAGAACCGGACGGCTGTTTTTGTTGACGATGCGTAGAAAATTGCGTATACTGTGAAGCAGGCAATTCGGAAATCGTAGCACATCCGAAATACAAGTAAGAAACTTGTTGCTATACCATAGAATAAAAAGGAAGGGGTTCTAGCATTAGGGATATGAAGATTAAAAGAAAACATAGTTTCCAATTTATGACAATATTATATTTTATAATCGTGTTCTGTATGTGTATCACTCGATTTAATATCATCATGACTCTTGTCGGCGGTCCACTAACAAGAATTGATGCAGTCAACATGATACCCTTTCATAGCATCAGAGAAAATTTAAAGTATGGACACAGTCCTATTTCATGGGATATGCTTTATAACATAGTCATGTTTGTGCCATTCGGAATTATATATTGCTATTATCAGAAAACATTTTGCATATATAAAGCAATCGGCTTGTCGGTCTTAACAACATTTTCAATTGAAATGGCACAGTTTATTCTTAAAACAGGCGTTGTGGATATAGATGACCTTATTGTAAATACAATTGGCAGTTTAGTTGGTATCTTCTTTTATATTGCACTACAGAAAATATTGCAGCGGGCACAAATGTTGGATGTACACGAAGTAATTGATACAGTTGCAACAATACTGCCTCCGTTATTCATCACCTTCGTTTTCGAAATGTTTTTTGGCGATGGTTCACCAAAGCTGCTTTTTATTCACAATATAGTTCTAATAAGCTATGGTATTTTCGACTATACATTTTTAATAAATGATTTTTCCTGGAAATCCAAGCTGTTTTACGCAGCATTTTATGTTGGGATTTTCTGGTTGCTCCTTGCCATACTATAGAAAATATAGTTGCAGGTAAAATCATTTCTGCATACCATGCACGGATTGCTAAACTCTAGGGCAACACCGCACAATTCCCGCTTTACAGCTTAAGCACCGCTGCTGCGGCTGCGA
>OGXI01003530.1_pt1 | contig 10439 bp, 7 predicted proteins | sample 1576221 | NCBI WGS metagenome assembly OGXI01 (sample SAMEA3541523, study PRJEB24748) | human gut metagenome | biome: human gut; feature: human-associated habitat; material: faeces | place: China | collected 2012
CCTCTATCCCGCGATGGAGGACTATGCCATCGACATCATCATCGGCAAGGGCCCTTCGGCCAACTCCATCCGGCTCGATCTGCCGAAGTTCACGCTCATCGGCGCGACGACCCGCGCCGGGCAGCTCTCGGCTCCGCTGCGCGACCGCTTCGGCGTGACGCTGCGGCTCGAGCTCTACACCCCGGAGGAGCTGACGCGGATTGTCACGCGCAGCGCTGGAATTCTGGAGGTTCCGATTGAGGAGAGCGGCGCGCTCGAGATCGCCCGCCGCTCGCGCGGAACGCCGCGTATCGCGAACCGGATGCTCCGCCGCGTGCGCGACTTTGCGCAGGTTGTCGCCGACGGCACCATCACGCGCGAGGTGGCCGACCACGCGCTGCAGGCGCTGGAGATCGACCAGCTCGGGCTCGATCCCATCGACCGGCGGATGATGCGCGCAATCATCGAGAATTACGGCGGCGGCCCCGTGGGGCTGGAGACGCTCGCGGCGACGATTGGGGAAGATGAATTCATTGTTGCCGAGCGGCTGCACCTCGAGATAATCGTAATAATCGGCAATGCGGAGCAGCTGTTCGTAGGGCTGACCGGCCACGATCGCCCTGTAAAGCTCACCTGCTTCACAGGCCGGGGAGAGCAGCAGGCCCTCGCGGTACTGGTTCAGCAGGCTGCGCGGCACGCGCGGTTTCTTAAAGAAATACTGCGTGTGGGCGGCGCTGACAATGCGGTAGAGGTTCTTTAAGCCCACCTGATTCTGCACCAATATAATAAGGTGGTAGTATTTCTTTTTCAGCACCTCTTTGTTGCCGCCGAGGCCGGTGTTGATAGACTCCACCGTATGGATGTCCTTTTCCTCGAGGTCGGTCAGCATGACCTCATAGATGCGGGCCAGCGCCATGGCGTCATCGACGGCGCGGTGATGGTTGAAGGGCGGAATCTCGAGGTGCTTGTTGATGGTGTCCAGCTTGTAGTTGCGCAGCCCCGGAAAGAGTGCCTGCCCCATCGGCAGTGTGTCGATATAGGTGTTCTCGTCCCAGCTGACGCCCGCCTTCTCCCCTGCTTTGCGGATGAACAGCATATCAAAGCTGTGGGCGTTATGGGCCACAAGAATGTTGTCCCCGCAAAATTCTTTAAAAGCGCGGATGGCCTCCTCGGGCGTCGGGGCGTCGGCGACCATGGCATCGTTGATGCCGGTCAGGTCAACGACCTTCTGCGGGATCGGCTTGCCGGGGTTGACGAAGGTGCAGAACTTCTTTTCCTCGTTGATCTTGCCGTTTTCAACATAGACTGCGCCGATTTCGGTCAGGCGCTCGGTGTTGGAGTCGAGACCCGTCGTCTCGGTGTCAAAGACGACGAATGAGCCGGAGAGCGGCATCTCGGCGCTGCCGTAGACTGCGGGGATCATGTCATCGACGAAGTAGGCCTCACAGCCGTAAATCAGTTTAAAGTTCGGGTCTGTTTCGTGGATGGCATCGGTGGCCAGCATCGCTTCGGGGTAGCCCTGGCAGACGCCGTGGTCGGTGATGGCAATGGCGCGGTGGCCCATGCGGTGAGCCAGACGCACGATCTTGCCGGGGTCGTTGAAGCCGTCCATCGAGCTGGACTTGGTGTGCAGGTGCAGCTCGACGCGCTTTTCGCCGTCGGGCGCGGTATCCTGGCGCTGCTCACGCTCGACCTGCAAAACGTCGTAGGGCATGATGACAAAGTCATGCTCGTACTTGTCGTACATATAGTTGCCGCGGACAATGAGGGTCGTGCCGGGCTTGAGGCCCTCCCACTTGGACATATCCGTGCCTTCTTCCCCCATGACCTTGAGGTTGACGGAGCCGGAGTAGTCGGTGATGGAGGTAAAATAAATCTTGCGGCGGCTGCCCTTGACCTCGGTAGCAAAGACGTCGCCCCAGACCGTGACCTTGCCGCCGTCGCCCAGATCGTTGAGGCGGCGGGTGTCGGTGGGCTTGAACTGCTTGCCGTAGAACAGCTTGACCGGCTTGTTCGTGAGGGCGAGACCTTCAATCGTAAAGTCGGGCGGTGTCTCCTTGGCCTCGAACTTGACAACGGGGGCCTTCTCCTGCAGGTACTGCTCAAACTCCTCCTCGGTGCGCGCCTTACCGGAATCGGCCAGGCGGACGACAGGCAAACTTCCTGTGCGCTCCTGGATCATCTCGGCCAGCACGCGGGGCAGCTCGACGCTCTCAAGGATCTGGCGGCCCGCGCTGACGTGGACCGTGATGCCGTCCTCGCCAAAGGTAACGGGCTCGGACTTATCGAGGAAGCCGTTGACCGGCATTCCCTTTTCTTTCAATTCCTCGATCATCAGGCGCACGGCCTCGGGGGTGATGTTCGGGTAGGCAAAGTAGCTGCGGACTTGCAGCTCATACCCGGCGAACACCTCGGCAAGGGACGCACAAAGACGCCCGCACAGCGCCTGATCCAGAGGTTCAGCACTGCGCAGGCAGATGACGACCTGTCTTTTTGTGCGGTAAAGCTCCACGCGGTCCACAAGCACACTGCCGAACGCCGCGCAGAACTGCTGGTCCGCCGTAAACTGCGGCCAGACCTGGGTGACAAATGGTTTCAAGGGAATTTTACCTCACAAGTGGATAGCATGTTGTAGGGGGCTGCGTCCCCGACGCCCCGCGGGCGGATGCAAGCATCCGCCCCTACGAGGGTTGGCTTCCCCCTCGGGGGAAGCTGTCCGCGAAGCGGACTGATGAGGGCGAAGTTTCCGGGTATTACCCGCAAACGAATTGCCGAGGACAGCTTGCCCCTCATCCGGCCCTGCGGGGCCACCTTCCCCCGCGGGGGAAGGCTTTATTGGTTACATCTTATGAATTTCTTCCAGCAGCTGGCCGACAATATCGCCCTTGAGCATACGGATCTTCTCGCCGCGGATGAAAAGCAGGGCCTCGTCCTTACCGCCGGCAATGCCGATGTCGGCGTCGGATGCCTCACCGGGGCCGTTGACAACACAGCCCATAATAGCGATCTTGAGCGGCTTCTTAAAGCCCTCGTCCCGCAGACGCGCCTCGACCTCGTTGGCGATCTCGATCATCGGGTACTGGGTGCGGCCACAGGTCGGACAGCTGATGATCTCAGGACCGGCGACGGCGTAGCCCGCCGCGCGCAGGATGTCATACCCGGCGTAGACCTCGCTCTCGGGTTCATCGGTCAGACTGACGCGCAGCGTGTCGCCGATGCCCTCCATCAGCAGACCGCCGATGCCCATACCGGACTTGATGAGGCCCATGCGGTTGCCGCCGGCCTCGGTCACGCCGACGTGCAGGGGGTAGTCCGTCTGGCCGGCCAGCAGACGGTACGCCGCCATCATGCGGGGCACGTTGCTGGATTTGATCGAAATAACGATATTATCAAAGTCGTATTTTTGCAGCAGCCGCACATGGTACATGGCGCTCTCCACCATGGCCTCGGGCACGGGAGCGCCGTACTTGGCCAGGATGTGCTTTTCGAGGCTGCCGCCGTTGACGCCGATGCGGATGGGCACATTTCTGGCGTTGCAGGCGTCGGCCACGGCCTTGACACGGTCATCATCCCCGATGTTGCCGGGGTTGATGCGAATTTTGTCCGCACCGGCATCCAGCGCTGCAAGCGCGGCGCGGTAGTCAAAGTGGATGTCCGCCACAACGGGGATGTCCACCTTCTCTTTAATGGCAGCCACGACGGCGGCGTCCGCCGGGGTGGGCACGGTCACGCGGACGATCTGGCAGCCCGCCTTGGCGACGCGCTCTGCCTGGGCCACGTTGCCCGCAATATCCTTGACGGGCACATTCAGCATCGTCTGGACGGCAATGGGGTTCGTGCCGCCGATTTTAATGCTGCCGATCTTTACTTCTTTTTTTAATTGACGCTGCATCGTAGTTCTCCTTATAAGAATCGTGAAATATCGTGCATCGTGACCAGAATCATCAGCCACACCAGCGCCACCGTACCCGCCGTGTTGATCACGCCCTGCACGCGGGGCGGCACAGGATGGCCGGTCAGACCCTCCCACGCAAGGAACAGCAGCTTGCAGCCGTCCAGCGCCGGGATGGGCAGCAGGTTAAAGATGCCGACGTTGATGGTCAGCAGAGCCAGCAGGGACAGTACCTCCCGCCAGCCGTAGTGCACGGCCTGGTTGACCGCCGACACCGTGCCGAGGGGGCCGGACAGTTCCTCCACGCCCACCTTGCCGGCGAGCAGGTCAAAAAAGCTGCCCAGAATAGCCCTGCTGTAGTAAATATACATATCGCAGGTCATGACAATGACGTGCCGCAGGTCCTTTTTCATCGGCTCAACGCGGAAATCCATGCCGTACAGCACATTGCCGTCCGCGTCGCGCGTCGGGGTGAAGGTCACATCCTGCAGTTCCAGGACCTCGCTGCCGCGCAGGACCACCACGTTGTAGGTTTCCTCCTCACCGGTGTAAAACATATCGGTTATGTCGTAGAGCGTCCAGCAGGGGTTGCTGCAAATCTGCAAAATCGTGTCGCCTTCCTGCAAGGCTGCGGAGCTTGTGGCGTTCTCGCTGAAATCCGCAATCGTCGTGCTGCCGACCTTGCCCATGGTAAGGACGAGCACCAACAGCACCGCGACGCCGAGGATAAAGTTCATCAGCGCACCGCAGAGCGTGACAAAAAAGCGCTGCCAGGCGGTGGCATCCTCAAATTTCTGGCCGCTGACGACCAGCGGAAAAAGCGCGGTTTTGCGGGGCTTCGGGACGGGCGGCGGTGCGCTCTCCCCGCTCTCGTCCACCTCGTCGTCCTCCTCGTCAGGCAGGGGGCTGAACAGATTATAGCCGCCCAGCGGCAGCAGGCGGACAGAATAGGTCGTTCCGTCACGGGTCGTGGACCACAGGCACGGGCCAAAGCCGATGGAAAATTCCTCGACATGGATACCGCAATGGCGCGCCGCCATAAAGTGGCCCAGCTCATGCACCAGAATGACGCTGCTAAACACGAGCAGCGATGCCAGCCCGGTCAGCAATGCAGTCATAGGCACCTCACAAGTAAAGTATTGGACGTAGATCTGTAGGGAGCGGGCATGCCCGGCCCGCGTCTGTATGGCAGGCAGGAGTCTGCCGGAAAGCTGAGGGCCGCACATGTGCGGCCCCTACCGGGCAGTTCCAATCAGATATGCGCCTCCACATAAGCGCGGGCCATGCGGTCACACTCGTGGACGTCGGCAAGCGTGTAGTCGCCGCCGAAGGAATCACTGTCGACGATGCCCTCGACCAGGCGGCCAATGTCCAGGAAGCCGATCTCGTCCCGCAGGAAGTGCGCAACGGCGGCCTCGTTCGCACCGTTGGCGGCGCAGGGGGCCAGACCGCCCTTGCGGATAGCCTTTTTGCAGGCTTTGAGGCAGCGGAAGGTCTCGTCGTCCGCCGTTGCAATGCTCAGCTTGGTCAGCGCGGTGAAGTCCAGCTCCGGCACGGGGCTGGGCAGGCGCTCGGGCCAGGTCAGCGCATACTGGATGGGAATGCGCATGTCGGGCACACCGAGCTGCGCAATGATCGAATGATCCGCAAACTGCACGGCGGAGTGGATGATGCTCTCACGCTGGACGACGATCTGAATCTTATCCTCGGGCAGACCGAACAGCCACGCGGCCTCGATCAGCTCCAGACCCTTGTTCATCAGGGTCGCAGAATCAATCGTGATTTTGGCGCCCATATTCCAGTTCGGGTGCTTGAGCGCGTCGGCCTTCGTCTTGGTGCGCAGCTGCTCGGTGGTCATGCCGAAAAACGGGCCGCCGGAGGCCGTCAACAGGATCTTCTCCAGCGTTTTGGCGCTGTGCTGATCCTGCAAGCACTGGAAAATAGCGCTGTGCTCGCTGTCCACGGGCAGCAGGTGGACGCCGTGCTTTTTGACAGCATCGGTCACAAGATGGCCGCCCGTGACAAGGCTTTCTTTGTTGGCCAGCGCCAGATCGTGGCCGCTCTCAATCGCAGCCAGCGAGGCGTCGAGGCCCGCAATGCCGACAACGGCGTTCAGCACCGTGCCCGCGCCGTCCATACAGGCCAGCGCACGCAGCCCCTCCGCGCCCTTGAGCAGCTTCGGCGCGTCGGCCTGCCCGGCCAGCGCGGCGGAGAGCTTGTCAAACGCGGCGGGGTCGGTGACGGCGACGTACTTCGGGTGGAACTCCGCGATCTGCGCCAGCAGCTTATCGACGCTGGAATTGGCGGACAGGCCGAACACCTCATAGCCGTGCATACGGCAGACGTCCAGGCTCTGGGTGCCGATGGAACCCGTGGAGCCCAAAAGTGTGATGACTTTACTCATTTTTACGATTCCTCACAGCAGATAGAAGAAGTAGCGTACCGCGATGGAAACAAAGGGCGCGATGAACATGACGCTGTCAAAGCGGTCCAGAATGCCGCCGTGCCCCGGGAAGATCGTGCCGTAATCCTTGATGCCGACCTGGCGCTTGACGGACGACGCAAACAGGTCACCCAGAATGCCCAGCACCGATGCCACGGCACCCATGCCCAGCAGCACCAGATAATGCTTCGGCTGCACCTGAATGCTGATGACGTTGTATTTGGCCGACAGCAGCGAGTAGACGAGCGTCAGCACACAGCCCGCAGCCATGCTGCCCAGCACGCCGCCCACAGCGCCCTCCACGGTCTTGTGGGGGCTGACGATAGGAGCCAGCTTGTGCCTGCCGAACGCACGGCCCGCAAAGTAGGCCGCGGTGTCGCCGCCCCAGGCAAAGCAGAGGATCAGCAGGATGAAATAAATCGCGTCATAGCGATATTCTGCGAAGGGCAGCATCCGCTTTAAGTGGATGAGCGAGTAGAAGCAGAACGTGATGACGCCCGAGAAGTAGATAAACCCCGTCAGCTTACCGAAATCCAGTGTTTTGACGTGGGCGATCTGACAGACGTTGTAGAACAGCACCGTCAAAAAGGCCGCGGGCAGCAGCAGGCCGCGCACCATCTGCGATGTGCTCAGCATGACCAGCAGCGTCAGCGGCACAGCGGCGGCATAGAGATACCACTGCTTTTTGCCAAAGCCCATAGCGGAAAAAACCTCATGGATGGCAATCAGGCAGACAGCACTTAATACCAAGTCAAACAGGAAGGTGTCAAAAAACGCCAGCACAACGGCCAAAACGCCCAGGCCGACAGCGGCGGTGATGATGCGGGTCTTCATAAACGGTGGTTTCCTTTCGCGGAATCGTTTTATTCAATGATGCAATAACAGCCTATGCGGGCGTGTCGCATGACATGCCCGCACAGGCTATCGTTCATGGAGAGATCAGACCTCCATGATTTCCTTGTTCTTGTCGGCGCAGGTGTCGTCGATCAGCTTGACATATTTGTCGGTCAGCTTCTGGGTCTCTTCCTCCAGCTTCTTCTGGTCGTCCTCGGTGAGCTCGCCGGCCTTCTTCATGGCCTTGAACTTGTCCATGGCGTCGCGGCGGATGTTGCGCACGGCAGTCTTGGCGTCCTCGCCCTGCTTCTTGACATCCTTGGTCAGCTGCTTGCGGCGCTCCTCGGTGGGGGCCGGGAACACCAGACGGATGACCTGGCCGTCATCAATGGGGTTGATGCCGATGTCGCTGGTCTGGATGGCCTTGGAGATGGGCTTGAGCATCGAGCGGTCCCACGGGGAGATGGTCAGGATACGGGCCTCGGCGACGGCGACAGCCGCGATCTGCTGGATGGGCGTGGGGCTGCCGTAGTAATCGACCGTGACCTTGTCCAGAATGGCGGGGTTGGCGCGGCCTGCGCGGATGGAGGCCAGCTCATGGATGAGGTGGTTGACACTGGCATTCATTTTTTCTTCAAAGGGTTTCGTCGTGCTGCTCATAATGAAATTCTCCTTATTTTAAGATAGTATAGGGGGAAAATATGAATTTTTCAATTTGTGCTTTTGCGTCTTATTCCCTGACCAGGGTACCGACGCTTTCGCCCTTGACAGCCTTGGCAATGTTGGCGGGCTGGCCCAGATCGAACACGAGGATGGGCAGACCGTTGTCGCGGCAGAGGGTCGCGGCGGTGGAGTCCATGACGGCCAGGCGTTCATCCAGCACGCGGGTGAAGGTCAGCGTGTCGTAGCGCACGGCGTCGGCGTACTTGTGGGGGTCCTTGTCATAGACGCCGTCGACCATCGTGGCCTTGAACATGGCATCCGCGCCGATCTCCAGCGCGCGCAGGGCGGAGGCCGTGTCGGTGGAGAAGATCGGGTTGCCGGTGCCACCGCCGAACACGACGATCTTGCCGCTTTCCAGCGCGGCAATGGCCTTGTCGCTCGTGAAGCACTCGGCGACCTGCGGCATGAAGGAGCTGGTCATGACGACGGCGTCCACGCCCTGCTGGCGCAGCGCGTCCTTGACAGCCAGCGCGTTCATAACGGTGGCCAGCATACCGATCTTGTCGGCGTCCATACGGTCCATTTTGCCGCTGGAGCGTCCGCGCCAGAAGTTGCCGCCGCCCACGACGATGCCGATCTGGGCACCGAGGTCGTGCGCAGCCTTGATGCCCGCGCAGATGGAGGCGATGGTCTCCTCATCAAAGCCCGTGCCCTTGGGGCCGGACAGAGCCTCGCCGCTGACCTTCAGAAGAATACGTTTATACTGAATTGCCATAAAAAACACCACCTGTAGTTATTTTGGCGGTCCGCTGTGCCGTGCAGGCATAGTAAACCATTCTTTTGTATAACATTTTACAATAATTTGGGCTTAAAGTAAAGCGGTGTGGAAAAAAAATGGGGCTGCCCGTCTCCTTAAAGCTTTCCCTCGTGGGGAAGGTGGCCCGCAGGGCCGGATGAGGGGCAGGTTTGCCACAGCGATCCGTTTACGGGCAACAGAGGCAAGGTTTCCCCTCATCAGTCAGCGGGCGGGGCCGCTGACAGCTTCCCCCGAGGGGGAAGCCATGCAGCAAAAAAGCGCCGCCCCCTTCCAAGAACAGCGCTTTTACTTACTGTATCGAAGTATCCGCTACCAGAACCGCCAGCTCCCGGCGTATCAGTCTGCGGCGGTTCTGCCGGTCAGCGAGACGCTCGGTGGGCGAGGTCAGCACCATGCCGTCAAGCGGCGGCGCGGCGGGCAGCGTGAACTGCAAGCTCATACCCGGCCCCTCCCCTACGGTCAGCGCCCAGCCCATGGCGCTTGTGTAAGCGGCAACCAGCGGCAGGCCCAGCCCGCCCGCGTGGAGCAGACGTTCGCTCCATTGCCCCTCGGTCAGCAGGGCGGCGGCATCGGGCGGCAGACCCGGGCCGTTGTCCCTGTAGCAGAGCCTGCCCGGCGTGCAGAGCAGCATAATGTGCGCCGCACGGTCCGCGGCCAGTGTGTTGGAGACAAGGTTCGTCAGCAGACCGTTGAGCAGCGAGACATCCCCCGTCGTGGGCAGCACGTCCAGCCCGTCGGCCTGCAGCGTCACGGTAAAGGGCAGCGCGTACTGCGCGGCCTCCTCCTGCAAAATACTGCAAAATTCCCGCAGCTGCCCCAGCAGGTCGATGGGCTGCGGCACACAGGTGCCATGCAGCAGCGCCGCCGTGGCGGCATCCGACGCCTGGTCCCCCAGCCGCCGCAGGCAGATCAGATGCGTCTGCAATTCCTCAAGCAGCGGCATCAGCTCGGCGCGCTCTGCCGGGTTTACCGCGTGCTGCAAGCGGTCCTGCAATACCTCAAAGGCGTTCTCCATGCTGTCAAACGAGCGCCGGAACCGCCCGCGCAATCCCCCGCGCAAGGCCAGCAGTGCTGTATCCTCGTTCCTTCTGTCCATGGAAAACGCCTTCTTTCCTAATTTATACAGTCGGTTCCAGTCGGCGGCGTGCTTGAGGTAGATCACGCCGCCGTGCATGCCGGTGGCCAGGTGGCGCCCCGGCTTGCCCAAGAGCACGATGACGCCGCCCGCCAGGTACTCGCCGAGGAAGCTGCCTGCGTCGCCGCCGATGACGATGGCGGGGCGCTTGTCCTCGAACTGCTTCATATGGATGCCCACGCGCCAGCCGCAACCGTCGCGCACGAAGATCTGCCCGCCGCGCATACCGTAGCCCGCCGCGTCGCCGCAGCGCCCATGCACCACGATGCAGCCGCCGTCCATGGTGTTGCCCACCTGGTCCTGAGCGTTGCCGAACACCTCGATGCGGCCGCCGTCCAAATAGCACGCCAGGTCGTTGCCGGGCACGCCGTGGATCTCGAGCGTCTTGCCCGTCGGCATCGCGCAGCCCAGGTAGCGCTGGGCGAACGCCTCGCGCACCACCACCGTGTCGGCGCGCAGCAAAGCGTCGCGCACCGTCTCGTTCGCCTCGGTGAAATGCTCGGTGCCGAGCGTCACGGAAACCCTCTTCCCCATCATCGTCCCCCTCACTCTCCCGCGTGCTTCACGCCGAGGATCTCGAGCTCTTTCTCGGTGAGCCCGATCCCGCGCAGCATGAGGCGGTTGCCCCGCAGGCTGTCGATGGCGTTGATGCCCATGCCGCCCATCATCTCCTGGA
>OGXI01003540.1_pt1 | contig 10420 bp, 7 predicted proteins | sample 1576221 | NCBI WGS metagenome assembly OGXI01 (sample SAMEA3541523, study PRJEB24748) | human gut metagenome | biome: human gut; feature: human-associated habitat; material: faeces | place: China | collected 2012
GCCGTCTGCAACAAGTCATCCTCACGAATATAGTACAGCGGACGGATCAGCTCCATTCCTTCAAAGTTCGTACTATGGAGCTTCGGCATCATCGACTGGATCTGGGCGCCGTACAGCATTCCCATTAAGATCGTCTCAATCACATCGTCATAGTGATGTCCCAGCGCGATTTTGTTGCATCCCAGTTCCCTTGCAAACGCATAAAGATTTCCGCGGCGCATTCTCGCACACAGATAACAGGGGGACTTCTCCACGGTATATACCGAATCAAAAATGTCACTTTCAAAAATCGTAATCGGGATCTGAAGCGCTCTGGCATTGTCCTCAATTACCTGACGGTTTTCCTTATTATAGCCCGGATCCATCACCAGATACTTGACTTCAAAATCCACCTTGCTGTATTTCTTCAATTCCTGAAACAGCTTTGCCATCAGCATGGAATCCTTACCGCCGGACATACAGACCGCCACCCGGTCTCCATCCTTGACCAGTTCATAGTCTTTCAATGCCTTAATGAACGGACTCATCAGGGAGGTACGGAACTTCTTCTGCAGACTGTGTTCCACCTTCCGGCAAAGCTCGTCCTCCTGCTGGTTCTGCATGTCATAGCGCAGCCATCCAAGATACCCTTCCTGCAGACTGTAAGCTTCGTAGCCCTGATCGCACAAAGCCTGTGCCAGATCCACACTGATAATTCCCCGGGCACAATACAGAATGATCTTCTTTGACTTATCCTCCGGCGGGTTCGACACAAGCTCCTGCGCATCCGCCCAGACAGATCCCGGAATCAGTCCATAGTTCCGGTCATATTCATTCCGGATGTCGATAATCAGAAGCTCCTCCGGGTTCATTTCCATAAGTTCTTTTGCTGTTATTTCCATTGCTGTTTCTTCCTGCTCCAATCTATAATCCTGTAAATGAATCGTAACTGTTTCTTACGGCTTCTTCCTCTTTCCGGTTCTGCGACAGCGTACCGATCGTAATTCCTAAAAATACGATAGCAAGCAGCAGCATCGGCGCCACCACATAGCCATGCAGCGAATCCAGTATGGTGATTCCCGTAAGATACTTTACGCCTTTCATTCCCATATAGCGGTTCATGACAATCGCACCAACTCTCACTCCCGCATTAACCAACAGATTTAAAACCAACGCCACAATGCTCATGACAAAGCCGGTTCTTTTTGAAGCACACATCAAAATGATGCAACTCACCAGATAAAGAAGGAAAATCAAAATCGTTGACCCGAGATTCACGGTATGAACCACCGGCTCATCCAACTGAATTCCTGCGGTAAACAGCGTGAAAAATTTTTGCTGATTGCTATGAAGCAGGATTTCCAAAACAACTCCTAAAAATGTGAATACGGTTGCAATTACCATTAAAATCTTTGAAGTCCGTATGACCATAACTACCTCCCTTTCGATTGTCCCTTTTTCTCTGAGGCTCATTATACAATAAATAAATGAAAAAGTCACCGTTCCTTAGCTCCTAATCCTAAAGAACGGTGAACTATTATATATCTATATGGCAAAACAAACATTATCTCTATTTATCCATAATAATCTTCATGTATATATCCGTTTATATATTTTCCTGTTATGACATCATCCCCCCTGCATATACCCACGGTCCAATGCCTGCATCTTGCATGAAAGATACATCAATAATCTGTCCATTCCTAAACTTCATACGCTGATCTCCTTCACACCTTTTCAAAAATAATCTGTCCGTTTTGCCAATAGCCTGCAACTCCATGATTCACACTGAATCCCAACTGCACTGCCTTTTCCACATCTTCAAAAACCTTTCCTCTTTCATACCCTCCTTTCCATGAGATTTTAATCAGTGCACATTGTTTTCCATCTTCTACAAATCCGTAAAGATAATCTGTATCATATGTCCCATAATTTATTGCTTCCGCATGATGTTCCCTGCTTTCATAAAGCACATCTTCCTGTTCTGCGTTCCATCTCAACAAATAAATATTTTCTGCCAGGTCCTTATATACCACACCCCGGTTACTTAACAGCACATCACTTTGTACATCTGTAATTTCTTTAACCCATTTTCCGGTATCCGCATTATAAATACAAACACGTTTCTGCGAAGCATCACGACATATTAGTTTATGATATTGAAACAGTACATTGGTATATCCGGTCGGAAGTGTTGCTGCATCCTTTTGTGAATATCCACATTTCTCCAATACCTGATAAACCATATTCTGATCTGCCGGTATTTTCCTGAATGTATTTCCATCCTCTTCATATGCTTCACAGGAATCCGAAAGTTCAAGATAAATTTTGTTTTCATAGAAAAATACGTTCCTGCAGGTCCACATTTCCTCTGACCAGCTGGTCACCTGTTCTTCTCTGAGATCTGTGACATTCATCCGAACAATTCCACTTGCGCTTTCCCCTGCCCCGGGATAACGAATATAATACAGAAATTCTTTATTAAAATTCCCCAATTTTACATTTCCGTCTGCCAACCGCTCAACTTCTGATGTTTCCTCGGAAAACCGTTTCAAGCCTTCCATATCCGAGAAATAAAAGAACCCATCCTCCCATTTCATCACATTATATACAGAATCTTCGATATCACTGTTGCTTTTGTTCTGTATCGTCAGGTTTCCATTTTCTGATTCACCTTTTTCCAGTTCAAAATACATCTGAGCTACCGGATTTACAAGTTCTTCCTGATTGCTTTTCCCATCATTTTCCGTTTCACTTACATTCCGTGTCGTTTCTGCTCCCTCTGTAAAGGTACAGCCAACCAGACATAGCATAATAAGAAAAATCAGAAATGACACAATTCCACTTGTCTTTTTTGTACTTGAAATCATTTCGATTCGCTCTTTCAGTCTCTTTGCGCCGCCACTCATAGATGTAGTAACTGTAAAGTCCAGTACCCTGTGGTTCTGTCTCTTTGCCAGAGCAAGCAAAGTATACCCATACTCCTTCCTCTGGTGTTCTCCTTTCAGAATGTGCATCACCGCTTCATCGCAGGCAAGCTCACAATCCTGCTTCATATACCTTACTGCGATCCATACAAATGGATTATAAAAATACAGCACCATACATATATTTCTTAACAGTACCCATAACCAGTCACCATGCCGGTAGTGACAATATTCATGTAATACCATATAATGAAGTCTCTGCTCATTTTGAACCATCTCTTCATCCACATAAATCCGGTTTCCGAACAGAAATGGTGAAGGCAGGTCTTTCAGCAGTCCGGTTTCTGTATCCCTTTTATACAAACTTCTCTCTTTCAGACAGTATCTGTAAAACCGCAAATTGAACCAAAGCAATCCCAATCCCAGTAACAACGTTCCACACCACCGGAAACCGTATACATAAATACGGTTTCTATGCTGCCAAAGGTCTTCTGTTTGCTGTGCTGTGCCATCTGTCGTTTTCATTTCTGTCTGTGTTGAATCCCGTACCGTTTCCTTCCCCTCTAAAGCCATAACATTCTTCCCCGGTTCCGAACTCACTTTGATTGGAACAGAAACGGCCTGGGCACTGATTTCTTTCTGTTCCCGGAAGATTGCTCTTCCCGAAAGCACATTCTCAATACTCCATCTGCTTTGCACCGGAACAAACGGTTGAAGCATGAATAATATCATTGCGACAATCCATATTCCATACTGCATTCTTCGTGTAATTCGTCCCCAAGCAATCTTTCGAAGAATTAAAATTCCGGTCACTACAACTCCCCATTTTACGATTTCCAACCTTATTCCCCCTTACGTTTTTCCAATATGCGAATCAATTCGTCGATATCCTCATCGCTAAGCTTCTCCTGCTCCAGCATGGATGTCATCATGAGACCACGATTTCCCTTGAACACTTTGTTCAGAAAATTCTGCTCCTCCTGAACAACGGCCTCTTTACGATCCAGATCTGTATAATATAATTTGGCTCTTTCCCCTTCTATGTAATGAATGATCTTTTTGCTTTCCATCCTTTTTAAATATGTCATGACGGTATGCTTAGTCCATCCGGTTTCCTCTTGTAATTCTTTCGTAATCTGCATCATCGTCCTGGGTTGTTCCTCCCACAATACATTCATAATTTTCCATTCTGCATCTGATATTCTGATCATAATTCCCTTTCCGAATCCTTTTCCTGCCGCACAGGCCGTAATGTCCAGTGCAGCGTAGTTCCTACTTTATTTCTTTGCGCAGGTAGACATCTGTACACCAATAAGATAACATTGAGGTTGACATTTGTCAACCTTTGTTTGTCAAATATGCCTGGATACAAACACTCCTGTCATACTGGGCAGGATTTGCAAGTCTCTGAATAGCTGGCTGCAAAATAAAAAGTCAGGAAACTCTACCTGCGGCTTTCCCGCAATCGTTTCCTGACTTTTCGATCTTATGATATTTCATAAATCATCGTATCGTGCAAACCATCCCTCCACAATCAGCTTCGGGCTCATTAATGCATGGGCAATGGCGAACGGATCGTCTGCCTCACAAGCGGCATCCGTGTCAAGAATGACGCGAATTCTTTTCTCGTCACTTACCTCATATTGTAATGACATCTGTGTATCCTCCTATTTCAACTCCATACTCTCTGATTTTCCCATCTGAATCGTGTATTCCATCTCGCCTCCATCATCCGCAGGCATTCTGCATACTACAACACATTAGCACTTACCATCTGCCCCCAATTATTGTGTCCGATCGGCAATGTCTGATACCCCGGATTCTCTCTTTCATCCAACACGAATCTCTCCACCTCCAGTTCTGGAATGGAGTCTATGTTATTCTGAAGATACTGGTCAATGGTCCATTCTGCCCTTCGGACGCGTTCCTTCAAGCCTCCGATTCTCAGATCAAGGACATCCATGCCAAAGGGTTTATTCTCCCGATACCATTGATCCGAAAGTTTCGTATGAAACACTTCTATACGGGATAACAAGGTACCGAGCCTTTCCTTTAATTCCAATAGTTTTTCTCTATCTTTTTCATCATACGCTTTTTTCAGTTCTATTCCAATGGTACATTTCATCTCGAGAACCCGGGAAAGTGCCTCCAGATTTTCAAAAATGTACGCATACTCTCCGGCACGTTTTCCCGCCTCAGCCAGGTGCTGTGCACACTGCCTGAAATGAGCCGGATAGGTTGCCGCATCCACGTGCCGGTCATAAAGTCCAAGCAGAATATCCTGATAGAACAGATACTTCTGCGGTCCGACCGATACTCGTCCCGGACTCGGGTTATCCGGAGTAAGATTTAAAGAATCCAGCCACCGGAAATCCTCAAGCTTCATATGACAGCAGGTCTGCAATCTTCTGGAAATCACTTCATCCGGCTCAACATATCCCTTGTAGCAAAATTCCGCATAAATCTGAAGAACAGGCATGGTGACAAAGCTTGAACATTCCGCTCCGTTATCTCCCCATGCGGTTACCAGAACATGTTTGATTCCATGCTCTTTGCAACAGGGTAATGCTTCCCTCGAAGCATACGCCGAATGAACGCATAAAGGTGCAAAGCCATTCCATTTCCAGGCTCCGCCCGCAAATCCGATATGATCCGTAAGCAATTCGTGTTTTTCCAGCATACGATGATATTTTTCTTTACTTCTGCTGTAATAATCCCAATAGATCAGTTCCAGATCTTCCGGAATTTTTTCTCTCACCTTATCGATTCCGGTTAAATCCTCTTCATGATATCCACCGTTATTTAGCATTTTGAAAAACATATCTGACCACATCATTGGTGCAAATCCATACTTATGGCAGATTTCCATGACCTTATTCAAATGCGTCATCATAATTTCCCTGACCGGAAGATATCCATTACGGTTCAGATATTTCCCGCGCCCGGTCAATTCCGCTTCATCCATACCAATATTTATTTTTCTGGAAGAAAAGCATTCCGAACAGGTTTTGATCATTTTTTCCAGCAATTCATAGGTCTTTCCCTCGCCGCACAGCAGAATATCGCCAATATCCCGTACTTCCTGATAGGCATCCCATTTAAAAATCTGGTTCAGATGAGCCAGCGTCTGAATGCATGGAACCAGCTCTATTCCGAACATCCTGCCATACTGATCCAGTTCCTTCAGTTCCTCACCGGTAAACCGTCCTCTCATATAGCCCCAAAAGGGTTCCCCCGGAATTTCATAGGTGTCCTCGGTATAAAGCAATAAAGAATGAAATCCCATAAGCACCATCTGTCGAATCTGTTTTTTCAGCGTCCGCAGATTTACGACTGCGTTTCTGGAATTATCCAGCATATAAGACAAATCGTTAAAACAGGCATGTTCTTCCACATCTTCTATCGTCTCCGGATGCTTTTTTGCTGCCAGTTGTTCGATGACAAGCCCCAGCCCACGATAAAATTCAACTTCCCGTTCATAGGAAAGTACTGCCTGTTCCCGTCCGAAACCAATCCTCAGTCCGCTTTCGTTCTTCCGCACGACTACCGGAAAGCCCTGATCGGATTGTTCAAACTCCAGTTCTTTTTCTAATTCTTTCACGCCGTCCTGCTGCCTCTTACTTAATCCCTGCAGCCGGATATTGATTTTCGTTTTCACACTCATCACTGTTTCTCCTGTCCATCCATTCGAACACCGGGTACTGCTTTCATTGCTTCATGATATCGTCAATTACTGTGACCAGCATTTCGGCCTGTTCCCCAAGCCTCCTTGCTCCTATCGATACCGATGCCGTAATCCGCATTCTTCTGCCTCTTTGATGAGGCGCGATCATCCGGATGTCGCCTTCCAGTATATCAACGCCCTCATCCTTCATAGCGATTTTTCTGAATTTCCCATCCTTTTCTATCTTCTGTCCAAATTCAAATTCTTCACATTCGATTCCAAATCCCTTTGGGACTTTTATTCTCAGGTGTACCTTCTCATTGATTCCGTGCAATATACGAATGCGGACTCTGACGCAGAATGTTTCGTTGGTTTTCACCGTTTTCTGATAGGGATAAAATCTGCAGATGAAATCATCGGTCTCATCCGATAACCAGTTTTCCGGCAGTAACTTTTCATGGTATTCCGATACCTGTCGTCCGACATCCTCCAGTTCTTCATAGAAGTTCTCATCCGGATCCACAATCCACGGCCAGTGTCCCGTAGCAATAATATCCGGCGCAATCTTTCGGTACAGCATGGCGGATTTGATGAAGTCATCTTTATGAAATAGATTCTTGTATACAAAATTAGGCAATGTTCTTTCTGCGTACTGATCCCCTCCGAACAGCACCTTTTTACCATCGATCAGCACCTCGATCGCTACGCTGTACTTAGTGTGGCCGGACAACGGATGCAGAATTATTTCATATTCCTCCCACGGGACCGGAGTTTCTAACGGCAGCCGGATATCAACGGGTATGGAATCATACCAGAGACAGGGAACATCATAGTAATCCGGATGTTCCAGCACATCCGCATAATTCTCGGCACACATAATTCTCGTTTGATAATGATCCCTTAACAAATGAAATCCGGCAACATGATCATCGTGGTAATGTGTAGAAATGCAGGCATCGATAGCCGTCACTCCGAACTGTTCCATGAGTGCCGGAATATTATACAGCCATGGTCTTCGTGCACTCTGATCTGTCCCCGCTGCCAGTCCGGCCATGAAATCATATCCGTAATCGATCAGAAGGGCTTTTCCCGAATCCGACAGGATCACATAGGAATTGGCCATACTGGTCCGATTAAAAAGCAAATGTTCCGTTATCCTTTCAAACGGAGTATCTCTCAGCAAAAACAATCTTGGATTCTGATGTCTCATTTCCCTTAAATGAGCCAGATTCTCAATGGTTTTCGGAAGAGCCTCTTCCACAGATATACTGTCTCCATGAGCCGGGAGAAGCCGATCAAAATTTCTTCTCTGTACATCCAGCATGGAAAGAATGGAATATGCAACCCCCTCCCCGCCGTTGTAGGACCACTGTGTGGCAGCAAGTGACCAGACTTTTCCCGGCCGGTATACCAGATCTCCGCTAAACAGAATATGTTCTCCTCCCATCTCCATTCCGATGGATACCGAGCCAACGGTATGTCCCGGTGTCGGGATAATTTCAAACTCATATCCCATAAAGGAATACTTATGATAATCTTCCAGTGTTCCGGCAACCGGGATATCATAACAGGAACTGAAACGATCCTGACGGTTATTGTAATTATTATAGATTTCTCTGGACTGCCAGAGAATTTCAACCTCATCCAACAGCCGTCTCTCCATATGCGGCACATAAACCGGAAGTTCATACCTATACAGACCTTCTACCTGATCCCTGTGATGATGGGTGACCAGAACAGCCTCCACGCAGCTGATCTGTAAGTCTTCCAGCACCTTCATTACTTCACCGGATCCAAAGTCAATCAGAACCGCTTTCTGCCCCCTCTTGATCACATATACATTACAGGTATCCCGATAAACATACAGGGATTCTCCGATACGCTGCAAACGCTCTTTTTCTCCCCATTTATCGTTCTCGATCAACTGCATGACCTATATCCTCCTGTTTCTTTCTATCCTACTCTCTCTGTTCCTTTTTTACAAGGCGGACATGATGCCTGAGCCACTTTCCACTGGCAATGCGGTATATGAAGCAGACTGCACGGAATACCCAGTCAACGGACATTGCTACCCAGACACCTAATAATCCCATACCCATATTCCGGCCGAACAGATAACTTAATCCGACACGGAATACCCACATGGACAGAATGGAAACCACCATGGAATACTGGGTATCATCCGCCGCACGGAGTGCATTTGGAAGGGTAAACGCCAGTGACCACAATAAAATAGCTGCAATGCTGTGATAGGTGATCACCTGCTCTGCCATCATGGTTCCTTCCGGTGACAGATGATACAAACCAACCAGATTGTGATTTGCCAGCAGAATGATCATATTAAACACTGCCATAACCCCGATAGATACCGAAACCAGTTTCACAACATATTTTCTGGCACTTTCATAGTCTCCGGCTCCAACCAATTGTCCGATAACCGTCAGAAATGTAATTCCCACCGCATTTCCCGGAATATAAGCACATCCGGCGACCATTCCGACAATTGCATTGGCTGCGATTGCTGCTGTTCCGAAACTGACTACCAGACTTTGTACTAAAATTTTACCAACCTGGAAGATGACATTATCAATTCCGGTCGGAATCCCGATCTGCATAATCCTTTTGATTACAGCAAAGTCAATCCTCCACCTGAGTGGGTTACCAAAATAGATATCCCGCTTTTTATTTTTGAGGATGATCCATAGAATAAGTGCACCGGTCATCCGTGAAATCAGGGTAGCTGTTGCAACACCAGCCGCATTCCAGTGTAACACCAGAAGGAAAAAAGCATTTCCGGCAATATTAATCAGATTGAGAACAAATGAAACATACATGGTAATCCTGGTATTTCCCATAACTCTCAAAAGTGCCGAAGCTCCGTTCTGAATAGCCATGAACGGAAAGGAAAGAACCGTAATATAAAAATATATACTCGCATTTTGCATCACCAGTTCTTCCACATTTCCGAAAACGGCTCTCAGAATCAGGGAATTTCCAGCAAGAGAAAGAATCATAATTATCGTTGCCAGACCGGTAATGGATAAAATCAGCTGGCTTGCGGCATGTCTGGCTTTTGCCGGATTTTTTTCTCCGAGCGCCTGTGCCGCCACAACTGCCCCTCCCGTGGAAAAGGCAAGAAATATATTGGTTAAAAGAATATTGATGCTGTCCACCAGTGAAACACCGGACACCGCTTCTTCCCCAACTCTAGCCACCATCAGCGTATCTGCCATGCCGATGGTTACGCTAAGAATCTGCTCTAGAATAAGCGGTATGATAATCGCTGCCAGCTGCTGATTGGTAAAAGTAATCTTCTTCTCATCTGCATTCATCATTTATTCCCCCGTTTCATTATCCTTTACGTAAGGTTTCTCAGCCACTTACCCTTTCTTACTCTCGGTCCGCAAATAAGCAGCTTCCCCGCTTCCTCCATAACAGCCATAAGATACACCATATAAATCGGCCGTTTCAGAACCACTGCCGTCAGAAATACCAATGGCAGTCCTACACCCCAGACACCGGTCAGATTCGCCAGAAAGCAATAGATATTATCGCCCCCGCTTCGAAGGATTCCGCAGATATCCATATAAACAACCGTCCGCAGCGGGATGGCCGCTGCCATAATAAACAACATGATCCTGATCTGCTCCTTGGATTGCATGCTGACCTGAAAACCACTCAGAATAAGCGGCGACAGCAGCAGTACGAATCCTCCCATAACTATACCGGTACAGACTGCAGCCCTCGTAAACAATCTGCTCACCCTTTTGGCCTTTTCAAAATCTCCTCTTCCAAGTATCATGCCAAGCATGACACTGGTTGCTGTGCCAAATCCTCCGCAGAACAATAA
>OGXI01003544.1_pt1 | contig 10411 bp, 8 predicted proteins | sample 1576221 | NCBI WGS metagenome assembly OGXI01 (sample SAMEA3541523, study PRJEB24748) | human gut metagenome | biome: human gut; feature: human-associated habitat; material: faeces | place: China | collected 2012
AATGGGCATGGCTGAACGTCTCTCATCACACTGTCTTCGGGCATCCAGTGCAGCCGGCACAGCCTCTTTGCATCACATCCTCACTCTGCAGTCCCAGAGGTGTTGTCAGCAGACAGATTGCCTGGGAAGAAATCCCCTCTCCGCTTCCGGTAAAGCCAAGCCCTTCTTCCGTCGTTGCCTTGACATTAACCTGGGACAGATCAATATGCAGTGTGTCTGCAATGTTCTTCCGCATCGTATCAATAAAGGGACGCATCTTCGGTGCCTGTGCAATAATGGTCGCATCAATGTTCTCAATGAGGAAATAATGCTCCTCCAAAAGCGCTCCTACATGCTCTAACAGCTTTAAAGATGAAATTCCCTTATAAGCAGGATCCGTGTCCGGAAAATGCTTGCCGATATCGCCAAGTGCCGCTGCTCCAAGCAGCGCGTCCATAATGGCATGTAACAGCACGTCCGCATCCGAATGTCCGAGCAGTCCCTTTTCATAAGGGATCTCGACACCACCAATAATCAGCTTCCGCCCTTCTGTCAGTTTGTGTACATCATAACCCATACCGATTCTCATATCGTTATTGTTTCCTCCTGTAATCCCTTTATTCTGTAATTTCTAGTAACAGTTCAGCCATGCAGAAATGATTGTGTAAGATGACCGTGGGAGCTTGCTCACTAAGGGCAGCTTACACAATCATTTCTATAGGGCGGACGCCCGACATGAAATAAGTTGGCGGAAAGCACGAATATATGTCAGCCAAACTGTACAAACCGCCAACTTATGAATGAGCAAGGCTGAACTGTAAAAAGGAACGAGGTACGAGTGAACAGTAACGAACTGTTACGGTTGTAGTAAGAAATTTCAGATTAGGACTTGCACTTTTCCGATAAATTGGGTAAAATGAATCTGCTGATAAAATTTTGTCAATCTTGACAAAATGATATAAAATTTATTTTTATTTTAGGAGGAAACTAAAATGGCAGTAAAAGTAGCAATTAATGGTTTTGGCCGTATTGGTCGTCTTGCATTCAGACAGATGTTTGGTGCTGAAGGATATGAAGTAGTTGCAATCAACGACTTAACAACACCTTCTATGTTAGCACACTTATTAAAATATGACTCTTCACAGGGAAGATATGTAGCAATCGGTGAAGAAGATCAGGTTACTGCTGATGACGAAGCTGGAACAATCACTGTTAAGGGTAAGACAATCAAGATTTATAAAGAGCCCGATGCAAACAATTGTCCTTGGGGCGAAATCGGTGTAGACGTTGTTCTTGAGTGCTCCGGATTCTATACCTCTAAGGCTAAGGCACAGGCACACATCAATGCTGGTGCTAAGAAGGTTGTTATTTCTGCACCTGCAGGAAATGATCTTCCTACCATCGTTTACAATGTAAACCATGAAACTCTTACAAAAGATGATAAGATCATCTCTGCAGCTTCCTGTACAACAAACTGCTTAGCTCCTATGGCTAAGGCATTAAATGACCTTGCACCGATCGAGTCCGGTATTATGTGTACCATTCATGCTTACACAGGTGATCAGATGATCCTTGACGGACCTCAGAGAAAGGGTGATAAGAGAAGAAGCCGTGCAGGCGCTGTTAATATCGTTCCTAACTCTACAGGTGCTGCAAAGGCAATCGGTCTTGTTATTCCTGAACTGAATGGCAAGTTAATCGGTGCTGCACAGCGTGTTCCTACCCCTACAGGATCTACCACACTGTTATTCGCAGTAGTAGACAAGACTGTTACTAAGGAAGAAGTAAACGCAGCTATGAAGGCTCAGGCTACTGAATCCTTTGGTTATAATGAAGAAGAAATCGTTTCTTCCGATATCGTTGGAATGAGATTCGGTTCCTTATTCGATGCTACACAGACTATGGTTAGCCCTCTTCCGGATGGAAAGACTCAGGTAGAAGTTGTTTCCTGGTATGACAATGAGAACTCTTACACAAGCCAGATGGTTCGTACCATTAAGTACTTCGCAGAATTAGGCTAATTTCGTAATCTGAAAGAAGACCTGTCGAAAGGTCCGGTCTTATGGACCGGACCTTTTTTGCTTTATAAGAAATTCCGTAGGAATTTCTTAATAAAGCAAAAAGCTCCGCATGGATGCGCAGCAGGCAGAGCATTTAGCAAGTTTTTTAAAAATAGGAGGATAGAATCATGGGATTAAATAAGAAATCCGTAGACGATTTTAATGCAAAGGGAAGAAGAGTCCTTGTTCGTTGTGACTTTAACGTTCCCCTTAAGGATGGCAAGATCACAGATGAAACACGTATTGTGGCTGCACTTCCTACAATCAACAAATTAATTGCTGATGGCGGCAAGGTAATCCTTTGCTCTCATCTTGGAAAGGTTAAGAATGGCCCTAACGAAGGCGAATCTTTAGCTCCTGTAGCAGAGAGACTTTCCGAGAAACTTGGCAAGAAAGTAAAATTCATCGCTGATTACAACGTAACAGGTGCAGATGCAACCGCAGCTGTGGCAGCAATGAACGATGGAGATGTGATCTTACTTCAGAATACCCGTTTCCGTGGTGCGGAAGAAACCAAGAACGGCGAGCAGTTCTCTAAGGAATTAGCAGATCTTTGTGACGATTATGTATGTGATGCATTCGGATCTTCCCACAGAGCACATGCTTCTGTAGCCGGTGTTACTGATTTTGTACGTGCTAAGGGCGGTAACTGTGCAGTTGGATACTTAATGCAGAAGGAAATCAACTTCCTTGGCAATGCAGTTGAGAATCCGGTTAGACCTTTCGTAGCAATCCTTGGTGGTGCTAAGGTAGCTGACAAGCTTAACGTAATTAACAACCTTCTTGAGAAGTGTGATACTCTCATTATTGGTGGTGGTATGGCATTCACCTTCTTAAAGGCTAAGGGATATGAAATCGGTAAGTCTCTTGTAGATGATGAGAAGATTGATTACTGTAAGGAAATGATGGCTAAGGCAGAGAAGCTTGGCAAGAAGCTTCTTCTTCCTATTGATACTACCGTAGCTGCAGAATTCCCGAACCCGATTGATGCTCCGATCGAAGTTCAGGTTGTAGACGCTGACAAGATCCCTGCTGATATGGAAGGCCTTGATATCGGAACCAAGACAGCTGAATTATATGCAGATGCTGTAAAGAGTGCTAAGACTGTTGTCTGGAATGGTCCTATGGGAGTATTCGAGAACCCGATTCTTGCAAAGGGAACCATCGCAGTAGCAAAATCTCTTGCAGAAACAAATGCAACCACAATCATTGGTGGTGGTGATAGCGCAGCAGCAGTTAACCAGCTTGGATTTGCTGATAAGATGAGCCACATTTCCACAGGTGGTGGCGCTTCCCTTGAATTCTTAGAGGGTAAGGTACTTCCCGGCGTAGCAGCAGCTGATGATAAATGACCGAAAGCAACTTAACGAATGCGAGTGAAAACGAAGCATGAGTTTAGTGCGAGGTCGTTCCCGAATCTTAGTGAATCCGAGCCAGAGGCGAAGGATGAGCTTAGCTGAGGGAACCGAAAGCAACATATATGAATGCGAGTGAAAACGAAGCATGAGTTTAGTGCGAGGTCGTTCACGAATCTTAATGAAATCGAGCCGAAGGCGAAGATTGAATTTAGTTGAGGGAACCGAAAGCAACATTATAAAATTTGAAAGAGGACAATGAAATGGCAAGAAGAAGAATTATTGCCGGCAACTGGAAGATGAACATGACTCCCAGTCAGGCAGTTGAACTTTGTGCAACACTGAAAGATTTAGTTAAGAACGATGCAGTAGACGTTGTTTACTGTGTACCTGCAATCGACATCGTACCCGTGGCAGAAGCAATTAAGGGTACGAACGTAAAGCTGGGTGCTGAGAACTTCTATATTGAAGATAAGGGTGCTTATACCGGAGAAATCTCTGCTCCGATGCTCAAGGATGCCGGTGTAGAATATATCATCATCGGACATTCCGAGAGAAGAGATATTTTCGGTGAGAACGATATTCTCATCAACGCTAAGGTTAAGAAGGCATTCGCTGCCGGACTTAAGCCGATTCTTTGCTGTGGTGAATCCCTTGCTCTTCGTAAGGCAGGCACCTACAAAGAGTGGATTGCAAGACAGATTAAGTGGGATCTTACTGATGTAACAGCAGATCAGGTTAAGGAACTGGTTATCGCTTATGAGCCGATCTGGGCGATTGGAACTGGCGAGACAGCTACAGCTGATCAGGCACAGGAAGTATGTAAGATGATCCGTGAGGTTATTGCTGAGATGTACGATGCTCCTACAGCAGAAGCAGTTCGTATCCAGTACGGCGGTTCCATGAATGCAGGCAATGCTGCAGAACTCCTTTCCAAGGATGATATTGATGGCGGTCTGATCGGTGGAGCAGCTTTGAAGCCTGATTTTGGTCAGATTGTTAACGCATAATTCCATATGGAATAGCATGTGTTGAATTTGGGACACCACAGAAGTGCAGAAAGAACAAATGTCGGCTTCTGTGGTGTTTTTGATGTTACTGTTTATTTCTGAATCATACTATTACACAGCCTGACAGCAAGTGTCTGAATGTTGTGTGAACAGTAACCATTCGTCCTTTTGTTTATATTGCCCCGGAGCCATTGCCATATCCGGTATTCTGACTTATAATAAAGCAAGCGGTTATGGGGGAAGATGCATGGGTGTACGGATTATATCATTGATAATTATGGGATTGTCCCTGATTTTCTTACTGGTTACCTTGTGTAACCGGACATATCGTAAATATTATCTGCCAGTAAAGATGGTCTGCAGTCTGGAATTCCTGTTGTTTTCTTTTACTATGGGTTTATTATACGGACAATTACTCCAGACCTTGAAGCTTTTACCGGGATTACTGTTATGTCTCATTGGGGATCTGTTTATGGGAATGAGGCATAAGTCACAGAAAAACACCTGTTTTCTGCTGGGAACGATGGCATTTGCACTGGCCCATATCAGTTTTCTTGTGATGCTTTTGATTTCATATCCATTCCAATGGGCAGATCTTACGGTTGTAATTGTGATGCCCATAGTCATTAAGCTGCTAAAGCAGACCGGACAGTTCCGGTTTGGAAAGTATGAGGGAATGGCAATTTTATACAGTATTCTGGTGGCAGGCTTTGCGTGGAAAAGTACGGAGATTGCCATAGGAACCATGCAGAGTGCGGATATCTGTCTGGCGGCAGGAGCAGTCTGCTTCTTTCTTTCCGACAGCCTGATTTTTCTGATTTCCTTCTGGAAAAAGAGAGTATGGCCATTACATGGAATGGAAATCAGTGCCTACTATATTGCCATGTGCCTTATTGGACTGTCGATTTCCCTGCGGTGAGATTCGATTTGAAAAAGGAAACCGTCATGCACTGCAAGGGTAGTAAACTGGGATGAAATAAGAGATGACCAATAGAAGGTCAATGATTAATCGAAAGAATAGATAGAAGCCAAGAACAAACAGATAAAAATAAATTGATAAAGCAAACAAGTAGGAATAAATTGAAAAGCATTTTATATATAAATCAGAAATAGAAAAAGGAAAGATCAGGTGACAGAGGACAGATTATGGAAAATAAATTATATGTTGTGATCCCTTGTTATAACGAAGAGGAAGTTCTTCCGGAAACATCGAAGCGCCTGAAGAATAAATTGGAAGAGCTGATGGAGAAGGGAAAGATTGACAGGAACAGTAAGATTGTATTCGTAAATGACGGATCAAAGGACCGGACATGGGAGATTGTCGAGAAGCTTCATGAAGAAGATCATATCTTCAGTGGAATCAATTTAAGCCGGAACCGGGGACATCAGAATGCGCTTCTTGCCGGACTGATGACGGCGAAGAATTATGCGGATATGGTGGTTTCCATGGATGCAGATCTGCAGGATGACATTAATGCAGTCGATGAAATGGTAGAGAAATACCTGAATGGAATTGATATTGTCTATGGTGTCCGGAGCAGCCGTGCGAAGGATACCTTCTTTAAGAAGGCAACTGCAGAAGGCTTTTATAAGCTGATGAATGGCATGGGTGCTAACACGGTATTTAATCATGCGGATTACCGTCTGATGAGCCGCAGGGCATTGGAAGGGCTGGCACAGTTTGGTGAAGTGAATCTGTTCCTTCGTGGAATTGTGCCGATGATTGGTTACCGTACCGATGTCGTTTATTATGAACGGGGCGAACGTTTTGCAGGTGAAAGCAAGTATCCTTTGGGCAAAATGCTTTCCTTTGCGGTAGAAGGCATTACCTCCCTAAGCACAAAGCCGATCCGGATGATTACCGGTCTTGGTTTTTTTGTCTTTCTGGTGAGTCTGATTATTCTGGTATACAGTTTTGTACGTCACTTTATGGGAGCAACCATTGTTGGCTGGACGACGCTGATGGTTTCCGTATGGGCAATCGGTGGGCTGATTTTGTTATCACTTGGGGTTGTTGGCGAATATATTGGTAAGATTTATTTAGAGACCAAGGCCCGTCCGCGATTCCTTATTGATGAATTTCTGAACGAGGAAGATGAGGAGTAACTGTTCAGCCTTTCCTATTATAAGCTGGCTGCCGGCATAAATTGAGTGGCGTAAATTGAGTGGGAAAATAGTACTTGCAGTCCGTGAAAATTGATGTTATCATAGGAATGTTTGTCGGAGAGCTCCAAATCAGAAAAGATACAGAGAATATATGACGGAAGATTTAGGAATGAGCTTCAGACAGGAAATTATGATCAGAATAGGATAATAGAAATCTATGGAACAACAGGTAAAATATAGTGATACGGAAATCAATGCCTACATTTTGAAGGCTGTCCGGGAAATGGGCTTTGAATATATGACTCCCATTCAGGAGCAGGCAATTCCGGTATTATTAGAAGGAAAAGATGTGATTGGACAGGCGCAGACAGGAACCGGTAAGACGGCTGCGTTTTCCATTCCGATGATACAAAAGATTGACATCTCCTGTAAGAAACCGCAGGGGATTATTCTTTGTCCGACCAGGGAACTGGCCATGCAGGCAGCAGAAGAGATTCGTAAGATTACGAAATATATGCATGGTTTAAAGGTTCTTCCGGTTTATGGAGGACAGGATATCAGCAAACAGATCCGGGCACTCAGTCAGGGAGTACAGATTATTGTCGGTACACCGGGACGTGTCATGGATCATCTGCGCAGACATACGATTAAGACTGCGAATGTTCAGATGATTGTTTTAGACGAGGCAGATGAAATGCTGAATATGGGATTCCGTGAGGATATGGAAACGATTCTTTCCCAAATGCCCGAAGAGCATCAGATGGCATTGTTTTCGGCAACCATGCCGCAGGCAATCCTGGAGATTACCGATCAGTACCAGAAGGATGCCGTATTTATCAAGGTGACACCGAAGGAGGTTACGGTTGCGGCAATTGAGCAGAGCTATTACCGGATTGCCAGGAAGGATAAGATGAATGCCCTGTGCAGACTGATTGACTTCCATCAGCCCAGGCGCAGTCTGATCTTCTGCAATACTAAAAAGATGGTCGATGAAATGACTCAGGAGTTAAAGGGAAGGGGCTATGAAGCAGAAGGACTTCACGGAGATCTGTCCCAGTTTCAGAGAGATACGGTAATGAATCTGTTCCGTAGCGGACGCTGTGCTATTCTGATCGCGACTGATGTGGCAGCCCGCGGAATTGATGTAAGCGGTGTTGATGCTGTCTTTAATTATGATGTACCGGAGGATATTGAATATTATGTTCACCGGATCGGACGAACCGGACGTGCCGGAAGAGAAGGCAAATCCATGACCCTGGTGTCCGGAAGAGAAGTATTCAAGATCCGTGATATTGAGAGGATCTGTCATACCAGGATTGAAGAAAAGAAGCTTCCAACCGGCAAGGATATTGTAAAGGTGAAGTTCCGACATTCGGTTGACAGCGCATTAGAGGCTGCTAAGGATCAGAATCTTGAGGGCCTGAAGAACCGGATCGAAAGCGTCTGTGATGAAATGGGAATTTCGGAACTGGATCTTGCAGCGGCGCTTCTTTATCAGAGTATGGGAGAGGAACCGGAAGAGATCGAAGAGGAGCGTTTCTACTATGACCGTAACCGTCGTCAGGACAACAGCCGCCGGGAAGGAAAGGGCGGTTATGGAAGAGAGTCCCGTTATCGGGGAAAAGAAAGCCGCTATCGTGATCAGAAGGGGCGGAGCCGAGCAAGAGAGGATCAGGGAGGCAGAGGCCGCTACAGGGAAGAGCGGGGCAGCCAGAGAACGCGGGATGCAGCCCACAGAAATGAGAATGGAAGAAGAAAGAAACCGGAGGAGCGCAGGGAGAGAATCGCAGCGAGAAATGAACAGGGAAATGCGAGAACTGGACAGATGGCGGTTCTTTCAAAGAATAGAAAGCGTGGAGTGTTTTAAATGAGTAAGTCCCATTCATCAGGAAAGAAGAAAACATCAAGAGAAATGAGGAGACGCCGTCGGGCATGTATGGTCTGGCTGGAACGTGGAATGATTGCGTTCTGGATAATTGCATTGGCAGGTGGTATTGGAACGGCTGTTTATCTGAATGTGCCGGGATTAAAATTAAACCGTCAGCTTCACAAGGCGGAAAGCCTTATGGAGATCTCGGATTATGATGGTGCGATAGCACATTATCAGGAAGCGTTGAATATTGATTCTACATCCGTAAAAGCATATCAGGCCATGGCAGGTGCTTATTGGAATAAGGAAGACAAGAACTCCGCAGAACTGACTTTGCAGCAGGGCTTTGAAGCAACGCAGGATGATGAATTATTGCAGGAATACTGTATTTATATGTTGAATGATGCAGTTGCGGATATCAATGCGCAGAGCTGTACCTTTGAGACACTGGAGAAGTGTCTTACAGTTCTGGAAACAAGTGCGGATAACACAGAAGTTTATTCTCCATTGGATGCCTGCTACGAATGGCTGATTCATACAGAGGATGAGAACCTTTTTACCTCACTGTCTGAAGGAGAGACTTATTTTGAGCAATATGTGAAGGCTTTACAGCGGATGATCCGTGTTTATCAGCAGTCTCCTTCGGACAGCTTAAAGAATGAGATTGTGAAGTATGCGACGATCGACCGTGATCTGCTGTGGCTGGATGTGCCGAAGCTTACAGAATATCAGGAATTGCTTGCTTCGGTTCAGACAATCGGAACGAATGACTCCATTAACTCCCTAAGTGCCTGTCTGGAAAAGGCAGCATGGGCACAGGAGTATTTTGCAACGGCATTTACGATTTTTGAATCCGGAGAATATGCGCCGATCCGCGATTTTATTCAGGAGGATACTTACATTTCCCTGCGGGATCAGTTCATGGCAGGAGCGACGGAGTACTGGAGCGGACAGACCTATATTCCGGTCAGCCGTGAAAAGATGAAGCTGATGAATGCAGATGGCGCATGGACCTTTGCCTTTGCAGACTTTGAGGAATATCCGCAGACTAAGGGAGTGGTAAATCTGTGGGCAGCGATCCAACAGGATGATGGGGTACAGAGAATTTGTATTTCCTATGAACCTGAGGCTGTGCAGGAGGACTACTATCCGCATACAACATTTGAATTTATCTATCTTTACAGTAATGTCAAGATTAACGGAGAACTCGTACCCAAGATGAATTATCGTTTTGAGACGCGTGTGGCGACAAAAGAAGGCACCACCACGCAGCTCATCGGAGACTGGGGCGGTGCCAATGAATGGACAACCACATTCTGATTTTATATAAATCAACTGAATTTCAGCTGTGCGTTATGGAGCCTGTAATAGGCTCCTTTTTTTGCCAGCAATTCACTGGCAGAGCCTTCCTCAACAATGCCGCCGTGATCGATTACAAAGATGCGGTCCGCCTTCTGGATCGTAGATAGCCTATGTGCAATGACAAAGGAGGTACGTCCTTTTAACAGGGCATCAATACCTTCCTGGACAAGGAGCTCGGTCTGGGTGTCGATGCTCGAGGTTGCTTCGTCCAGAATGAGGATGTTTGGATTGGAAACCATGGTTCTTGCAAAGGCAAGCAGCTGCTTCTGACCGACGGATAGTCCACCACCACGCTCGGTGAGCATCGTATCATAACCATCCTTCAAATCCATAATGAAATCATGTGCGTGAACAGCTTTGGCCGCAGCAATAATTTCTTCCTCGGTGGCATCAAGCTTTCCGTAGCGGATATTGTCGCGGATCGTTCCGGTGAACAGGAAATTGTCCTGTGTCATAATCCCCATCTGCTGACGGAGGCTTTCGATCGTTACCTGCCGGATATCGTGTCCATCAATCAGTATATGGCCGTTCTGAATATCATAGAAGCGGCTGATCAGATTGACAATCGTTGTTTTACCGGCACCGGTAGGTCCGACCAGCGCAATTGTTTCGCCCGGTTTGATATCGAAACTCACATCATCCAGAATCTTTACATCATCCTCATAGGAG
>OGXI01003547.1_pt1 | contig 10403 bp, 7 predicted proteins | sample 1576221 | NCBI WGS metagenome assembly OGXI01 (sample SAMEA3541523, study PRJEB24748) | human gut metagenome | biome: human gut; feature: human-associated habitat; material: faeces | place: China | collected 2012
AAAACCGCCAATATGGCAATGGGTTCTTCATTTTGATAAAATAAAATATCCAACAGTTCATACGCTTTACTGTAATTACCCGCTACAATTGCATTTGCCAAAAGGAAAACCGTTGTTTCAAAATTCCTGACCACATTCAAGTCAATGGCCTCTTTTGTAATTTCTCCTTCTTTTGTATATGCACATAGTTTTTCTATTTCATTGTATAGTGTTTGTAAATCATTTCCGCTTAAAAACAGAATATGGGCAGCATTTTGTTTGCTCAAGGTACAACCTCTTTTTTGTGCTGCGGAACATAGCAATTTTTCCAGTTCGGAGTTGGTTTTCCGTTTGAAATTGACCGTAATCCCCGTTTTATTCACCGCTGTGATAAAACTGCCCCATTTGCCGGGACGTTTTACATTAAAGTCCAAATTGGATAAATAAAAAATCAACACACAGCTTTCGGGAGGATTTTTAATCAACTCCTTGATTTCTTCCATATCTGCCGAGTCGCGTTTTTCAACATTAAAATCATTCACAATGACGCATTTATAATCTGCCATAAACGGCAGCCCTTCCGCAGCACGCACAATTTCTTGCGCATCTGCAAAAGCGCCATCAAAATTTTGGTAATTAAAATCCAAAAATTGATTCCCTGTTGCCTGATGAACCAATTTTTTTACTGCGGATTCCATCAGCATTTTTTCTTCACCATAGAAAAAATACACATTGCTGAAATTTCCTTGTTCTATACTCTTTTTCAGCTCCTGCTCTGTGTACTCAGCCACCGGAACCCCTCCTTAGTGTAATATTTCTGTCATTTTCAATATCAATATGAACATTACCTCTCCCTGCCGTTGCGTACAGCTGTACATTTCCCATATCCATTTTCTTTACTGAATCAGCCATGGATTGTTCCTCCATAGAAAGTACTGTAATAAAAGATTGTAAATATTCAGCATGTTGTGGAACGGTATCGGTAATTAATATATCAATGTCGTTTAAATCTAAATCAATATTAGCCAAATCATATTCTGAAGAAAGAATCAAGATACGTATCTCTTTTACCATTAAAATCGTATAACTTCCTTTTGCATCAGAATACAGTTCAATTGTTACATCATCATTGAGAATTGTTTTGGCACTCTTTTCATAATACGAAATTTTCTCCACTTCTTCAAGTGATTTTTCCAAATCTCCCGCAAAATATTGTCCGTTTGGCAATATTAAATTTTTTGTTTGAAACTGTTCATTGAGTTTGGCTAAATTCTGATATTCCGTTGTTTCGTCGGACAGCGGCTGCAAATAGTCAATATGGTGTATGCCATGTCCTTTTAAATATTGATAGGCAGTATAGTCACTGTAAGCGTTGCAGCCGATAATTGCTGTTTGATGGTTCGCAGTCACAACAACAGAAATACCATCATCCACATCTAAAATAGAAACTCTTGCTGTAGAATGGTTGGAAAGTTGATAAGAAAATATGCCGGCAATCAGCAAAATCGAGGATAATGTCAGCACCGTACGAATCAAGATTTTTCTTTTCGCCAAGAAGATTGCAAACGCAAACAGCAGCATAGTCATAGCAAGCCAAAGCATGATAAATTCATAATCGGAGGAAATAAGAGAAAACGGAATCTTTGCAATCCAATGTGCGACAAAAATCAAATATTTTGCAATTAACCCTCCCACCAGTGCAAATGGTTTTGCCAGAAGGCTGAGCGACGGAACAGATTCAAACAAAGCCGCCAGCGCGGTAATCGGGAGCATAATGGTGGTAGGAAAAATCATAAGAAGATTTGAAATAAATGAAATCACAGAAAATGTCACAAATGCGATGATTACAAGAGGCAGTGTACCTGCAGTGACTGCCAAAGAGGACGAGACAGAAGAAAATATACTGTATAAGAAAGCTTTTCCATATTTGACCCTTTTGGTTCTGTCTAAGAAAAACTTACGTATTGGCTTTGACAGTAAAATTAACGATAGTGCTGAAGTAACGGACAGCAAGAATCCAAAATCCGCAGCAGCGTACGGATTGATAACACACAAGAGAAATACAGCAATGCCCAGTGAATTCAGAGAATCGGCTTTACGGTGAAATATCATCGCAGCCAGGAACAACAAACTCATAATACCGCTTCTCAGTACCGACGGGCTAAAACCTGTAATCGCCATAAAACTGAGAACGCCAAACGCCGTGATGACACAACTGAGTTTATGAGGGATTTTACAAAACTTTAAGAGTTTTAATAGACCTTGAAACACAATGGTCATATGCAGACCGGATACCACCAACAAATGGTAGGTACCGGCAGCATTAAAATCTGATTTGATTTCATCGGTCAAACCGGTTTTGTCACCAAGCAAAACAGCCCTCATAATTCCGGCTTCTTCTTTTGGAAGCAAACGGTCCAAAGAGTTCATCATTGTTTTACGAATGGACAACGCATAATAATACGGCGGCTTTTCGGCAGTCGGTGAAACAGAATATCCTTCATATTCATATAAATACGCCCGCATATGAATGCGTTTGGAGTAATCGTACTGACGAACCGAAAATCCGTCTTCGGAGCCAAAACTTTGATACAAATGCACTTTACCGCTGATGGAGCCATACGGTTCTATATCCAGCGCATTGCGTGCAGTCATAATAATTTTTCCCGGATTGTGGGGATGCTCCATACCTTCTATTTCAATCTCATCTATGCGGAGCGTATAATAAAATTTCCCGTTATTTTCATAAGGCAATTCGCATAATGTACCCGTAATAGAAGCATCTTTTTCCGCCAATTCCGCTAAAGGTTCAATTTTCCAAACATGGTACCCTGCATATGCACTCAGTGCAACAGCAGTTACCAGACAAGCAATTGGAACTACTTTGGACGTGCGTAATTTTGTTACAAACAGTGATAGAAAAAACAAAAGAAAAAAGCAGCCTGAGGCCAAAAATGCAAATCCACTGCCAAAATAAATAGAGACCGCTTGCACGGCTAAGTAAACAAAACCAATCAGTGCAAACGGTCTGGACATTTCTAATTCCCCCCAATTCTGTCGCTATGAAAGCAAATGATTCACGGAGCGATGAATTAGAGCGCTTATATGGAACACTTATGAGTGAAAAAACAATGGTAACTTCTGTACGAAAATAATATCGTCACGGTCAGCGGCATCTCCTTCTGCCAACACAGCAGCACTGCCTACAATATTCACCGAAAATTGTGAAAGCAGTCTCTGAATTGCTGCCAAAGACTCTCCTGTACTGATAACATCGTCTACAATGAGAACACGCTTATCTTTTAATTTATCGTAATCAGCTTTTGCCAAATATAATTTCTGCACATCTTCTGTAGTAATAGATTTTACTTCTACAGACACGGGATTTTGCATATAGGCTTTGATTCCTTTTCGTGCAACAATGTAATCTCCACAGCCAATACGAGCCATTTCATGTGCCAAAGTGATTCCCTTTGTCTCAGCAGTTACAATAATGTCGTGTTCCGGACAAATTTTCAATAATTCTTTTGCGCAAGCCTCTGTTAATTCTACATCTCCCAGCATAACAAAGCCTGCAATGGATAAATTTTCATTAATCGGACAAATTGGAAGCTGACGTACGCAATCACCAATTTGAATGCGATAGGTTTCCATAGTGATGACTCCTTTTTCTTTCCAAATGTTTTTCATAAAAACAAACAATCAGCCCGGAGGCCATTTCATGGAACGACCTCCAAGTAAATGAAAGTGAATATGATGAACCGTTTGTCCTCCGTCTTCACCACAATTATTTACAATACGGAATCCGTTTTCAAGACCGAGGTCACCTGATATTTTTGCCGCAACCTCGTAGATATGTCCGATGATTCCACTATTTTCCTCATTGATTTCCATTGCAGAACCAATATGCATTTTCGGAATAATTAAAACATGAGTAGGCGCTTGTGGGTCAAGATCGTGAAATGCTATCACATTTTCATCTTCATACACTTTTTTACAAGGAATTTCCCCATTTGCAATTTTGCAAAAAATGCAGTCCATATTTATTACCTCCAATCAAATTTTTATTCCTTTACCATTTCAGATACTATTTTTTCTACTGCGGCCAACGCTTCATCCAGCATGTTTAAATCCTTTGCACCTGCCATAGCACTATCCGGCTTGCCTCCGCCGTTTCCGCCTGCAATTTGTGCCACTTGCTTTACAATTTTGCCTGCATGCGCTCCTTTTTCCATTGCTTCTTTACCTACAACTGCCGCAATGGTTGCTTTCCCGTTATCAGTACCTGCAAAGACAGCTACGATATCAGATTTGTGCTCTTTTACTTTATCGCACATATTGCGCAGTCCTGTGCTGCTTGTGCCGGAAAATAGAGCAGTAATTACGGTCACACCATTAATCTCTTTTGCATTTTCAAACATACCGTCTACTTGGATAGAAGCCAATTTTGACTGCAGTGACTCAATGATTCTGTCTTTGTCCTTGATTTCAGCCATAATTTGCTCGGATTTTTTCACCAAATCATGTGGATTATTCAATTTCAGCACATCTGCAGCCTGCTGTATGGACGCAAGAGAATTGTTAAGCAGATTCATAACTCCTTGTCCCGTTACCGCTTCAATGCGGCGTACACCGGCTGCTACAGAGCTTTCTGATACGATTTTAAACATGCCGATTTTAGAAGTATTATCCACATGTGTACCACCGCAGAATTCTCTGGAATAATCACCAACAGATACAACACGCACAATATCTCCGTACTTTTCACCAAACAATGCCATTGCTCCCAACTTTTTCGCTTCTTCAATGGGCATCTCTCGGCATTCTACATCAATTGCGCGTCTGATAATCAGATTCACTTCTTGTTCTACCTTCGTGATTTCTTCCGGTGTTAATGCGGAAAAATGAGTAAAGTCGAATCTAACTTCTTTATCATTAACCATTTGTCCCGCTTGTTCCACATGGTCACCCAAAACATTACGCAGTGCAGCCTGCAGCAAATGCGCGGCAGTATGGTTACACATAATATCACGGCGCAGCATGGAATGAACGCTTGCGGTTACAGTTTCATCCACAATCAGCTCGCCCTTTGCGACAAAAGCATGGTGAAGGAACAATTTAGACTGATTTTTTGTGGTATCCGTCACATTTACCAAAGCGCCGCTGTTTTTCAAAATACCTGTGTCGCCGACCTGTCCTCCGCCTTCTGCATAAAACGGAGTTTGATTCAATATGACAATGACACTGTCTCCTTCTTTCGCAGAAGAAACACGTTCTCCGTTTTTTACAATTGCCAACACTTTTGCTGTTGTTTCTAATGTTTGATAACCGACAAAAGCTGTCTCAGGCAAATCCTCAAGAATGTCTTCTTCACCTGCCCATGCATCTGCACCTGCATTTTTTCTGGCAGCACGGGCACGTTCTTTTTGTTCTTTCATCAGACGATAAAAAATATCTTCTGCTACCGCCATACCGCGCTCTGCCAATATTTCTTTGGTTAAGTCAATTGGGAATCCATAGGTGTCATTTAAACGGAACGCGTCTTCACCTGATAACAAGTTATTTTCTGCATGGTCAATCAATTTTTCTAAAATTTGCAATCCTTGGTCTATGGTTTTTGCAAAGCTTTCTTCTTCTACGCGAATCAACTTTGTAATCATAGCGCGTTTTTCATCTAACTCGGGATAAGCCTGCTTGTTTTCATCAATTACGGTTTCAGCCACTTTGGCAAGGAAAGTATCCTGTATTCCCAATAAGCGTCCATGACGTGCAGCACGACGAAGTAAACGGCGCAGTACATAACCGCGACCTTCATTGGAGGGCATAACACCGTCACCAATCATAAACGTAGTGCTTCGAATGTGGTCTGTAATCACGCGCAAGGAAATATCTGTTTTCTCGCTGTCTCCATATTGAACGCCTGCAATTTTACTTACATGCTTCATAATATTCTGTACAGTATCTACGAGGAACAGATTGTCCACCTCCTGCATAATACAGGCCAAACGTTCCAGTCCCATACCTGTATCAATATTAGGGTGCTCGAGTGGTGTATAATTTCCGTTTCCGTCATTTTCAAATTGTGTAAATACTAAATTCCAAAATTCTACATAACGGTCACATTCGCAGCCAACACCGCAAGTTGGAGAACCGCAGCTGTATTGTTCACCGCGGTCAAAATATAATTCGGAACAAGGGCCGCACGGACCTGCGCCATGTTCCCAAAAGTTATCTTCTTTCCCCAGACGTACAATATGGTCTGCAGATACGCCAACCTCTTTGGTCCAGATATCAAATGTTTCGTCATCGTCTTGATAAATGGTAACCCATACACGGTCTTCCGGCAATTTTAAATCGTTAATTACAAAGTCCCAAGCCCATTTTGTAATTTCGTGTTTAAAGTAATCGCCAAATGAAAAATTGCCAAGCATTTCAAAAAAAGTACCGTGACGTGCAGTGATACCTACACGTTCAATATCAGGTGTACGAATACACTTTTGACATGTAGTCACACGTTTGGAAGGAGGCGTTACCTCTCCTGTAAAATATTTTTTCATAGGCGCCATGCCGGAGTTAATCAGCAGTAAACTGTTGTCATCTTTTGGGATTAACGAAAAACTCGGCAAACGCAGATGTCCTTTGGATTCAAAATAGGATAAAAAGCGTTCCCTTAACTCATTTAAACCTGTCCATTCCATACAAATAACCTCTCTCTTCTTCTGCGCAAAATATGGTTTATCAAAATTTTGGCATAAAAAAACGGACTTCCCCCATAAACATGGGACGGAAAAGTCCGTGGTACCACCCAAATTGCGCTTTTTAAACGCCACTTTCAATTCCTTAACGCGGAAAACGCTGCGGCTCGTCACTGCAGAGCGCTGCCAAAAGGCAAGAAACCGGCTTGTCATAGTAAGCTGGTTACGGTCGCCTTTCAGCAAAATTCATCATTTGAACTTTGGCTCCCTCTCTGTTGTAACATTACCTATGACTTTTGTTTCTATACGCTGTCAATATCTTGTTTATTATAATATAAGGTATCCAAAAAGTCAATGTAACTTCCTCTTTTTTACAGTGAAATACAGAAATGATTCCTTTTGAAAAAATAAAAGAGCAGCCTGTAAACAGCTGCTCTTTTATCTATCACTGAGAATTTGTCGCATTTAATTCAGAAAAGCCTGATAACAAATGGTCTATTGTTTCTTGGTCAGGATATGTTAGCGTAATACAAACCATTCTATCTTCTATCTTTTTGCATAAAAAGGTTTGCGTAATTGTTGTTTGAGTTCCATCGACATCTTTTGTATAGCTATATGGCAACTCGTAAAATTCTTGTCCTGCAATGGTACGCTTTCCTTGTTCACTAAATGTGATACCCGGTATTGCCTTTTCCATTTGAGTTTTTGTCAGTTCAATATATTTATTCTCATCCATAGAGGTATCTTTGGATATGTCTTCTGCCAGCATTCCAATATTTTTTGTCGAAGGAGCATCTGTTAGATATGCTTGCATTTCTACTTGAATATTATCTTTAGAACCAGAAGCAATGGTTTCTTCTGAAAGCATTGTCATATCATTTGGCAATGTATATTGAATTCCCATCCATTCACTGGTAAATTTACTTTCTGTAACAGTACCTTTTTTATAGTTTGAATTGGAACTAGAATTGTTACTACCGGAGCAGCCCACCAATAGACCGCATAGCATAAGGCAACCTAATACTCCACCAATGATTTTTCTTGTTTTCATTTCTCTTCCTCTTTTCTAGCATAATTATAAACCACTAAAATCACTAATATTTTCACATAGATGGATGAAAATATCTTGACAGTATTTCTACAACCGGATTAAATTTTTTCGTACACATTCCATATACGTTACAAATACTATCCTATTTGGTAAAATAGATATTTCTTTTTCTATCACTGCAATAATATCATATTCCCTCTACTATACCATACAAATATCTTGTTTATAATAATATAACGCACACTCATAAAAGTCAATGTAACTTCTCTTGTTTTAAAAATTAGTTTTTCTTAATCTCCTAAATAATCTATCTTTTGCATAAAAAAACTACCGAAATTACTGAACATGATGTGTAAAGTAATCTCAGCAGTTTGTGATTAATTCAGTCGGGCTTTTCTCAGAATCGCCCCCGGTTTTACGGGACGTTCGCATTTTGCAAATACGGTCATGGTTGCATGGGGAGCAGATTCAATCGGATTCATTTTTTCATCGTAAATCTCATCTAAACAAATATCAAAAGGCTGCTCTCCGGGTTCTAAAACGTCTGCTACATCACCGCGGAAAAAGCAATTTCTCTGTAATAATTTTAAAATCCCATTTTCCCAGCTTTCACAAACCGCGATTACATCATAATGGCGCACATAACCACCCGTATGGTATACCTGCCCCGGTTCATGACCAAAGTAGAAACCGGTGCTGTATTCACGGTGACTGATTTTATCCAACTCTTCCACAATCCAAGGGGAAAGCGGCTGATTCGGATGCTCTAAATATGCATCAATGGCATGACGGTACGCATTGGTCGTAACAGCAACATAATAAGCTGATTTTGCCCTGCCTTCAATTTTAATACTGGATACGCCCGCTTTCACCAATTCAGGAATGTGTTCAATCATACACATATCACGAGAATTAAAAATATAGGAACCGTGTTTATCTTCCGTAATATCCATATATTCATTGGGACGTTTTTTCTCTACCAGCGCATATTCCCAGCGGCAAGGCTGAGAACAATCTCCTCTGTTAGCATCACGATTATTCAGATAAGCGGACAATAAGCAACGGCCTGAAAAGGACATGCACATAGCACCGTGTACAAATGTTTCTATTTCTAAATCCGCAGGTATTTTTGCCCGAATCTGTGCAATATCATCCAATGATAATTCTCTGGCCAGCACAATGCGTTTTGCTCCCATATCGTATAAAGCATTTGCCATTGCATAGTTCACAATACCGGCCTGTGTAGAAATATGAATCTCCACTTTCGGTGCATATTGTTTTACCAAATTCATGACTCCCAAATCGGCAACAATGATGGCGTCTACACCGGCAGCTTGGGCAGCCTCCAAAAAAGCAGGCAGTCTGTCCAGTTCATCATTCCGGCTGGCTTCAACCCGAACCATGCCGTTGGCACCAACTCCAACAACAGTATTGCATGTTAAAAATACAGGAACATTTTTCTCATGAGCTTTTTGTACTGCTTTTGCCAATTGTTCATTGGAAAAATTAGCTGAAGCAGTCCTCATGCCAAACTCCTGTCCGGCTAAATATATGGCGTCTGCACCATACGTTAAAGCCATGTTCAGGCACTCCATGTCACCTGCGGGAGAAAGCAATTCTACCTTTGTTTTTCTTCTCTCGTAAGCCAATATGATTCTCCTTTATTATGAAAGACCAAGTTCTTGTAATTTCTGCTGGTGCTCTTCTAAAGTTTTAGAATAATAAGCTTGACCATCTTTATGACAGAAATAGTAATAATCTGTTGTTTTTGGATTTAACGCTGCATTGATTGCATCCAAACCGGGGTTACAAATTGGTCCCGGCGGTAATCCTTGCACGTCATATGTGTTGTATCGGCTCTTAAAGCTGTCCACTTGATCCGCAGGAACTTCTTCTCTTGAGTGGTATGGATACCAAACGGTTGGGTCAGAGTCTAAAGTAGCAACACCTTTTTTGTCGATGCGGTAATACTTCTTTTTGACTTTATAACCATATTTATTCTTAACCAGCTTGCCGTTCTTATAGCAATAGGTTTTACCCTCATTTACAAACAGTCCATTCTTCGGAGGCTGAGCCGGAGTTGGAGTAGGAGTAACTACCTCAGTTGTCTGTGCTGGTGTTATGTTGGTTTCGCCCTCTGCAAATACAGGGGTAACCATTGTAAGTGTCATAGTAAGGGACAGCACTGCTGCCATTGTTTTAGTAAACTTTCTCATACTTATTCTCTCCTGATATTTTATCGTGCCTGAACACCATATACGATTTCTCCGCCAGTTGTCTTCTTTCCAAGCTGTACGAAAATGTTAGCATAGGTTAATTTAAGATCTTTACTGATACCTGTCATACAGCTGGAAAGTGTTTTGGTCTTGGAAGGTCTGCCAAGAAGCTTACGAAGAACTGCTCCATCTGCCTTGTTCTTGCTTGCCGCCTTCAGCTGGTTACTTTTCTTTGCGACACGGACACCCTTCTTGTCAAAGTAGTAAGGAGTACCCTTAGCATCTGCATATACGCCTTTTTTCACTTTAAAGCCATTTCTGTCAAATCCGTAGTATTTCTTTCCAATCTTTTTTACTACAATATTCTTCTTACAGCCAGATACCTTCGGGGCAGCGAAAGCAACGCCACGTTCTGGCCTTTGTTGCCGATGGCCAGGCTCAGCTGGTGGTCGGGCACGGTGA
>OGXI01003549.1_pt1 | contig 10393 bp, 7 predicted proteins | sample 1576221 | NCBI WGS metagenome assembly OGXI01 (sample SAMEA3541523, study PRJEB24748) | human gut metagenome | biome: human gut; feature: human-associated habitat; material: faeces | place: China | collected 2012
ATGGCAGCCATCAACATTCCCGGAGTGATTTTGTCACAGTTGGAAATGCACACCATCGCATCGGCGCAATGGGCATTCACCATATATTCCACGGAATCGGCAATCAATTCACGGGATGGAAGGGAATACAACATACCGCCATGACCCATGGCAATACCGTCATCCACCGCAATCGTGTTGAATTCCTTGGCAATACCGCCTGCCGCTTCAATTTCGCGCGCCACCATCTGGCCGAGATCTTTAAGATGAACGTGACCGGGAACGAATTGGGTAAAGGAATTGACGACAGCGATAATCGGTTTGTCGAAATCACCATCTTTCACACCGGTTGCACGCCAGAGCGCGCGCGCACCTGCCATATTCCTTCCATGCGTGGAAGTCCAGGAACGATATTGAGGCATTTGAAATCTCCAGTTTATTTTTGCAATAACGGAATATTTTGACACGAAATGCAAAAGGAAACATCTTTATTAACTGTGCAGCTTTCAAACAATAGCGTTAAACTCGCACTTTATTTGTTCTACAGCTGTGCCATATAAAAAACATGTGACACAATTGCCACCTTGAAGAAACAGATCAGGTGTCATTTCCAGATGCACCCTTAAAATTATGCTAGTACATCCATTACCCGATCCGGTCGCGTTTTCCATCGGCCCCCTTCCCGTACACTGGTACGGCCTCATGTATCTCTTTGGCTTCATTCAATTTATCGTTCTGGGCAGAATACGGTTAAAACAACCCCACATCGAACGCGAAGGCTGGAAAAAATCCGATCTGGACGATATGTTGTTTTACGGCGTTTTAGGCGTGATCATCGGTGGCAGGCTCGGTGAGGTATTTTTCTACAACCCGTCGTACTTCCTGTCCCATCCCATCCAGATTTTTGAAGTATGGCACGGAGGCATGTCTTATCACGGCGGATTTATCGGTGTCATCATCGCTGCTGCAATCTGGTGCTACAAGAGAAAAAGAAACATGGTCCAGACACTGGACTTCATAGCGCCATTGATACCGCTCGCTTATGCGGCAGGCCGTATCGGCAACTTCATCAACGGCGAACTGCCGGGCCGCATCGCCGACGCATCTCTGCCCTGGGCCATGATCTGGCCGAACGTCGATGCCTTGCCACGTCACCCATCCCCTATTTATCAGGCCTTGTGCGATGGATTGCTGATGTTCATTATTTTATGGGTTTATGCCAGAAAAGAACGACCGCTCGGCGCCGTCAGCGCCATGTATGCTTTCCTGTACGGTTCCGCCCGTTTCTTTACTGAATACTTCCGGGTACCGGACTATGAAGTAAGCTTCTTCGGCATAACGATTTCTGCCGGGCAAATGCTTTCAATTCCAATGATTGTATTCGGCCTTCTGGCATGGATACTGATCATCAGGCATGCAAGGAAAAAGAACATTTTCCGCTAGCCAAAAAACAAAAAGGGAAGAACACTAGTCATGTTCTTCCCTATTCAGGACACGGCGAATGATATCGCCGGTAAATCCCCTCTGCATCAGAAAACGGATCTGTTTTGCCTTTTCCGAAGCGTCAACAGGCTTGCTGCCAAACTTTTTTCGCCAGACACCTAAAGCCCTGTCAAATTCATTTTCAGACATCACGCCTTTTGCTTCATCCAGCGTTTTTTCATCCACGCCATGCATTTCGAGTTCGCGAAGGACACGCCCACTTCCATAACGTGCTGAACGCTTCCTGACAAAGGCTTCGGCAAAACGTTCTTCGGAAAGAAATCCCTGCTTTTGCAACCACTCCATCAAGGCGGCCAGATCATCCCCTTCTTCCACATAAGAAGATAATTTTCTGGCAAGCTCTTTCGGGCTGTATTCCCGGATGGACAAATACCTTAACGCACGAGCTTTTAAAGTCGTTTTCGGTTTCATTGAGTCATACCCTTCAATTTGTCAAAAACGACTTCTCATTTCTCCGGACTGGATTATTTTGCCTCTTCGGCACTTTCTTCCTTATCTTTTATCGGAGGCAATTCCCGGACACCATACGAAGCACGGACCTTGTTTTCGATTTCACGGGCCAGTTTCGGATTGGCACGTAGATAGTTGCGGGCATTGTCCTTGCCCTGCCCGATCTTCTCACCATTGTAGCTGTACCATGCCCCTGCCTTGTCGACAATCTTGGCTTCGGAGCCCAGATCCAGAATTTCCCCTTCGCGGGAAGTGCCTTCACCATACAGGATGTCGAAATACGCTTCCTTGAATGGAGGCGCCGTCTTGTTCTTGACAACCTTGACACGGGTTTCACTGCCGATGACTTCATCTCCGGACTTGATGGAACCGGTACGGCGAATATCCAGACGGACCGATGAATAGAATTTCAGTGCATTACCACCCGTCGTCGTTTCGGGATTGCCGAACATGACGCCGATTTTCATACGGATCTGGTTAATGAAAATAACGGATGTATTGGTCTTGTTGATACTGCCGGTCAATTTGCGCAAGGCCTGCGACATCAGGCGCGCCTGAAGACCGGGAAGTGAATCGCCCATATCGCCTTCGATTTCGGCTTTTGGCGTCAATGCGGCAACCGAGTCGATGACGATCAGATCGACGCCACCGGAACGAACCAGTGCATCCGTAATTTCAAGGGCCTGTTCGCCTGTATCCGGCTGGGAAATCAGCAAATCCTGCAAATGAACACCCAGTTTCTGTGCATAGCCTACATCAAGAGCGTGTTCGGCGTCGATGAAGGCGCAGGTTCCGCCCAGTTTCTGCATTTCTGCGATGACCTGCAAGGTCAGGGTTGTTTTACCGGACGATTCAGGACCGTAAATTTCGATAACCCGGCCTCTTGGCAAACCGCCAACGCCCAAAGCGATATCCAGTCCCAGAGACCCTGTTGAAACGGAAGGAATTTCTTCCACAACAACACCGGGCGCCATCCGCATAACGGAACCTTTGCCGAATTGCTTTTCAATTTGAGCCAACGCAGCTGAGAGTGCCTTGTTTTTCTCCTGATTGGATGCGTTTTTATTATCGTCCATAAGATTCTTTCAATTTAAATAGCGCAGAAAAAATTCAAAATCATGTTGCTGTATATATTAACAGTATTTTTGAAAAAATAATTTAATATTTTATCGATATCGTCAAAATTATTACCGGGCCCGATTCTTTTAATCGAGGGGCATTTTCGCTATAATAACGCTAACACCATGGCACAAACGGTTGTTGATCTGCATGAGTGTTGGCAGCTTGTTTTGCCTTACCGGTAAACTGTACACCAAGAACAGGTACCTATGCCACTTCCACCCCCGACCAATCCGCGTGTTTTGAAACACACGAGAAACATTCAGGTTCAGTTTTTCCATAGAGACGACGAGCTCTGGGATATCGACGCGCGTTTCACCGACATCAAAACGCACGATCTGTTTTTGACATCGATCGTGATCCCGGCAAAACGGGCATTGCACGATTTCTGGTTGCGCCTGACCATCAACGCCCAGGCCACGATTGTGGATGCCATCGTCGTTTTCGATGAAGTGCCTTTTGAAGGCTTTTGCGAAACCATTCATTCCCGATACAAGCAATTGATCGGTTTGAATATCCTGCATCATTTCCGGCATGAACTGAAAGACAGGTTTGCCGGTATTAACGGCTGTACCCATATGAACGAACTGGCGGAAGCTGTCCCTTCCGTTGCGATGCAGGTTTTCGTTTTCGGTGAGGAAGAAGCACGCGTCAAGGCCGCTTTCCAGAAAAAGGGCGAAAGGCCTTTCCACATGGATGGTTGTCACACCATGAATGCCGCAGGCCCGGCTGTCGAAAAATTTTATCCGACCTGGTCCATCAAACCGGAAGAGAAAGAATAAAATCATCGCCATCAACTGTCGCGTTATTCAACATGACGACATCCTGTGGATAACTTTGTGAACAAATCTGTGAACTAAATCCGTTTTCAAAATAAAGTATTTATAATTCATATAGTTATTCTAAAAATACAGACCTTTCAAGTAGGAATTTCTACTTTTATTCATCATTTCCGGCAATCGCGAACACACCTTTATGGATGAATCCACACCTGTTTTGACCGTATCGGAACTCAATAGCACGGCGGCGAAAATACTGGAACACAGCTTTCCCCTCTTGTGGGTTTCAGGCGAAATATCCAACCTGACGAAAGCCGCTTCGGGTCACTGGTACTTCACGCTCAAAGACAATAACGCACAAGTCCGTTCTGTCATGTTTCGTGGAAAAGCGCAATCGGTTGGATTCATTCCCAAAGATGGTGACAAGGTGGAGGTCCGCGCAGTCGTCACGCTTTATACAGCAAGGGGGGAATTCCAGCTTAATGTCGAAGCGATGAGACACGCAGGTTTGGGGAGCTTGTACGAAGCTTTTTTGCGGCTGAAGGCAAAACTGGGAGATGAGGGCCTGTTTGATGAAGAAAGAAAACGGAATTTGCCGGTGTTTGCACGTACCATTGGAATCGTCACCAGCCCTCAGGCAGCCGCCTTGCGGGATATTCTGACGACACTTTCAAGACGCGCTCCTCACGTCAATGTGATTTTGTATCCCACTCCGGTTCAGGGAGAAGACGCGGCAGGGAAAATAGCGTCCGCCATCACGCTGGCATCGGTTCGCGCCGAATGCGACGTGCTGCTCATTTGCCGCGGCGGAGGCAGTATCGAAGATTTGTGGAGTTTTAATGAAGAAGTTGTCGCACGCGCCATAGCCGCCTGTTCCATTCCAACTATTTCCGGAGTCGGACACGAAACCGATTTCACCATAGCCGATTTTGCGGCAGATGTTCGCGCACCGACACCGACCGGCGCCGCTGAAATGGCCTCCAGAGCGCATCAGGACTGGATGGACAACCTTGAAACTCTTGCCGACGATCTCCGGATGGCAATGGAACGGCTCTTGCGAAACGCTTTCCAGAATACCGACCTGCTGGCCCGCAGGCTTATCAGCCCATCGTCTTATATCGAACGGGAAAAAATCCGGCTGCAATCCCTTGCTGCCAAGCTGACTCATACTAACGACACGATACTGGCATCCTCACATTACCGGCTGAATCATTTGGGTACCCGTCTGAAAGCACAATTGCCTGACACCCGGCACTACCGTTCACTGCTTGAAACCGGCTTGCACAAAATGAAAACCGGTATCGATACCCAACTGAAACAGCGGAAACAGGAAATATCGTCGCTGGCGCAACAGCTTGAACTGCTGAGCACGAAACGGACGCTTGAACGCGGTTATGCCATCATCACGAACAGGAACGGGCAGATCGTCCGGTCTCCATCTCAACTGCCGGTGCGCAAACCGTTATCCGTCCAGCTGGCAGAGGGAAGTGCACAGATCAGCATTGAAACCGTCCAGCCGGAACTCGAATAAAATCAGACTTCCTCGATTTCGTAGAGTTTCCGGTATTGCCTCATCGCATACCGGTCTGTCATACCGGCAATATAGTCTGCGATTTTCCGCGCCTGCTCATATTTGTCGTTTGAATTGGCTCGATGTTCAGGCGCCAGCAACTGGGGCTCGGCCATAAAAATCGTGAACAACCGCTGGATAATACGGCGTGCCTTGCTGCTCATCCGGTTGACCTGATAATGGCGGTACAGGTTCTGGAAAAGAAACTGTTTCAGCGAACGGGACTTTTCACCCATTTCATCTGAAAAAGCGATCAGCAAGGGGGCATTCCGTACGTCAAGAATCGACTGTGGATCGACTTCTTCAATCCGTTTCAATGACGTTTTCGTCAAATCGACGATCAGCGCTCCAATCATCCGGCGAATGGTTTCGTAAATCGCACGCCTTTCGTTAATTCCCGGCATCAGCTTCTGCACCTCGAACCAGTACTTTGCAAACAGATCGATTTCGGTCAGTTGCGCGACTGTCAGCAAACCGGAACGCAGCCCATCGTCGACATCGTGATTGTTATACGCGATTTCATCCGCGACATTAGCCAGTTGCGCTTCAAGTGACGGACGTTTGTCTTTCAGAAAACGCTCTCCGACATCGCCCAGTTTTGCGGCATCTTCTTTAGAACAATGCTTTAAAATGCCTTCGCGAGTTTCGAACGTCAGGTTCAATCCGTCGAACGTGCCATAACGCTCTTCAAGTACGTCAACCACGCGAAGGCTCTGCAAATTATGTTCGAACCCGCCATACTCTTTCATGCATTCATTCAGGGCATCCTGCCCCGCGTGTCCGAAAGGAGTATGGCCCAGATCGTGAGCCAGCGAGATCGCTTCAGTCAAATCTTCATTCAAGCGGAGATTACGTGCCACCGAACGGCCAATCTGGGCCACTTCGATACTGTGGGTCAGACGTGTCCTGAACAGATCGCCCTCATGATTGACGAAAACCTGTGTTTTGTATTCCAGTCGCCGGAACGCCCCTGAATGGACAATCCGGTCGCGATCCCGCTGATATTCCGTCCGGGAGGAATCTTTCTGTTCTTCATAACGACGGCCCTTCGATAACCCCGGGTCACAGGCATACGCAGCCAATGGCAAAGAACTCATTCACTCTCCCACAACTATGACATCAAATCATCTTTGAACGGTACAGGCTTTCAAAGTTTCAAGCAGCAGATTTTGCGGCACTCTGGTGACGAAAGCGCTACCTATTGATTTCAGCAGAACGAACTGGATTTCACCGCCAACATTTTTCTTGTCCACTTCCATCAATCCGATCCAGCAGTCGTTTCCAAGGTCAGGAGCCACTGTCGGCAATCCGGCCTTTTCGACCAGATTTCTGATACGGTCCCGGGATACCTCATCCAGAAGTCCCATCCGGCAAGAGAGATCGGCTGCCATAACCATACCGCACCCGACTGCCTCGCCGTGCAACCATTTCCCATAGCCGAGACCGGCTTCAATGGCATGCCCGAAGGTATGCCCGAAATTGAGAAGCGCCCTGATGCCACTTTCCCGCTCATCCTGACGAACGATATCGGCCTTGATCTCACACGAACGTTTAATGGCATACGCCAGCGCGACACTATCCCGGCCCAATAATTTTCCAATATTTCGCTCAATCCAGTCGAAAAATTTTGCATCAATGATGGGGCCATATTTGATGACCTCAGCCAGCCCGGCAGACAGTTCCTTGTCTGGCAGCGTATTCAATGTCGACGTGTCGGCCAGAACCGCTTCAGGCTGATAAAAGGCGCCGATCATGTTTTTGCCGAGAGGATGATTGATGCCGGTCTTGCCTCCGACGGAAGAATCCACTTCTGCCAGCAGGGTTGTCGGCACCTGTACAAAGGGAACCCCTCTCATGAAACTGGCAGCCGCATAGCCTGTCATATCGCCAATGACACCGCCGCCTAATGCAACCAGAGTCGTTTTCCTGTCGCATTTGTTTTCCATGAGAAAATCGAAAATCCTCATCAGACTTTCCCAGTTTTTTTCCTTTTCACCATCCGGCAAAACAATCGAAATGACTTCTTTGCCGGCTTCTTTGAGCGAAGCCGTCAATTTGTCGAGATAAAGCGGTGCTACTACGTCATTGGTAATGATCGCCAGGCGTTTTCCCTTAATCGTACGCGACAATAACTTCACGTCTTTCAAAAGTCCGGTTCCGATCTCAATAGGATAAGAGCGCTCGCCCAGATCGACTTTCAAGTGAGCACTGTTCGTTGATGTATTCATATTGTTCTTGTCATTCCGGTTTAAAGGCCGTTTTTTCTGCCTGTCGAAGGAATTCTTTTTCCTGTCCGGATTCGCCAGCTGATTCATGATCGTCTGGACCATGGCATGCACATTCGGGCGTCCGGTATCGATAATGATATCCGCCACTTCACTGTAAAACTTTTCCCGCTGCCGGGACAGTTCCTCGATTTTCTGGCGCCTGTTTTCCGTCTGGAGCAGGGGGCGGCTTTTATCGTGCATCGTTCGCTGGAGGATATTGTTGACCGTGGCTCTCAAATAAATGACCGTCCCCCGTGCTTTCAGGTTCTTCCTGTTTTCAGGATGAACGACAGCTCCGCCACCTGTTGCCAGGACGACACCTTTTTGAGAAGTCAAATCATCAATCGTCTCGACTTCACGACGCCGGAAACTGTCTTCTCCCTCGATTTCGAAAATCCATGAAACTGTCGCCCCGGTTCTGGCCTCGATTTCATGATCGGAATCGACAAAGCGCATCCCCAGCTTTTTTGCCAGCAAACGTCCGACTGTCGTTTTCCCCGACCCCATCAGACCGACCAAAAAGATATTTTGTTGCATAAGAAATATAATATGTCACCGTTACACTGCCGAATATATCAGATAAGAAGACAAGGAAGCCTTTTTCAGCGACAATTCTTTTCCTGTTGCTGCAGTTCACAATCAGAAACAGATACTTACAACTTTGTGTGCATAGAAACCCGGTTTAAAGGATAATGCGCATATTGCAATTTTTTGCTGGCTAGCATGTTTACCAAAAATCAGACTCCATCCCCCGAGGATGGAAATCAATCCCGCAAAACGCTCATCAAACGTTTGTTGATCACCGGTGCCGCAATCGGAACGGGTATCGCATTGATCGGTGCGTTGATCATCATCTTGTCCATGGCCCTGATTTATCCGAATCTGCCGCCTATGGATCAGTTGACCGACTACCATCCGAAAATGCCGCTGCGCATTTACACTGCCGATCACGTTTTGATGGGTGAATTCGGTGAAGAACGCAGGAACCTTGTCCGCATCAATAAAGTCCCCGAGGTCATGAAAAAAGCCGTTCTGGCCATCGAGGATGACCGTTTCTACCAGCATGGTGGCGTCGATTACATCGGTATTTTGCGGGCAGCGCTTCACAATCTCGTCAGCAGCAACCGTCAGGGCGCTTCAACGATTACACAACAGGTTGCCCGCAATTTCTTTTTGACCAGCGAACAGACCTTCAAACGTAAAATTTATGAAGTCCTTCTTGCCTGGAAAATCGAAAAGGCCCTGACCAAGGACCAGATCTTTGAAATTTATCTCAACCAGATTTATCTGGGACAGAGAGCTTTCGGCTTTGCAGCAGCAGCACAGGTTTATTTCGGCAAGCCACTTGAAGACATCACTCTGGCAGAAGCCGCCATGCTCGCCGGTTTGCCAAAAGCGCCGTCGGCAAATAACCCCATCACCAACCCGACCCGAGCCAAACAGCGGCAACAATATATCCTGCTTCGCATGAAACAGCTGGGTTACATCACTGACCAGCAATACGAACAGGCCAAAAACGAATCGATCAAGGTCAAAACGAGCCGAAACGAATTCAACGTTCATGCCAAATACGTCGCTGAAATGGTCCGGATGATGGTGTATGACCAATACAAGGACGAAACCTATACCCGCGGCCTGAATGTATACACGACGATCACCCAGAAAGATCAGGAAGCGGCCTATCAGGCAGTCCGTCGCGGCGTTCTCGACTATGACAGGCGGCATGGATACCGGGGACCGGAAGGCTCGATGGACATCCCGGCCAATGCCGAAGCCGTTGCAGATGCGATTGAAGACGAATTGTCCCGTTATCCGGACAGTGACGACCTGCTTGCCGCTGTCGTACTCGAAGCCTCGCCAAAACAGGTCAAGGCTGTCGTCTCGTCCGGTGAACAGATCACGATCACCGGCAATGGACTTAACTTCGCCGCTGCGGGTTTGAGTTCCAATGCTTCTGCCGGTAAACAGATCAAGCGCGGCTCCATTATCCGGGTCATAAAGGACAGCAACAATAACTGGAGCGTTTCCCAGATGCCACAGCTTGAAGCGGCATTCGTTTCCATGAATCCAAACGACGGCGCCATCAAATCGCTGGTCGGCGGTTTCGATTTCACGCAAAAGAAATTCAACCACGTAACACAGGCATGGCGCCAGCCGGGTTCCTCTTTCAAACCGTTCATTTACTCTGCCGGTCTTGAAAAAGGTTTTGCTCCGGCCAGTATCATCAACGATTCACCAGTGTCCTTTGCAGGACAGGCAAGTGGACAATCGTGGGACCCGAAAAATTTCGATTCCCGTTATGAAGGCCCGATGACCATGAGGCGCGGCCTGATGAAATCCAAAAACATGATTTCGATCCGTATCCTGGACAAAATCGGCGCACAGTTCGGTCAGGAGCATGTCACCAAATTCGGATTCGACGCGGCAAAGAACCCGCCTTATCTGACTCTGGCATTGGGTGCGGGATCTGTCACTCCTCTGCAGATGGCGACAGCTTATTCCGTTTTCGCCAACGGCGGTTATCTGATCAAGCCTTACCTTATCTCCTATATCGCCGATTCGGATGGAAAAGTCCTGTCGCAGGCAAGACCGGAAAAAGCCGGAAATGAAGGCATCCGGGTCATCGACGCCCGCAATGCATTCATTATGACGACCATGTTGAAAGACGTAGCGCGTTTGTTGGCAATCTCACGCGCTTCCTGTTCAGTTTCAATTACATGGAAGGT
>OGXI01003552.1_pt1 | contig 10388 bp, 10 predicted proteins | sample 1576221 | NCBI WGS metagenome assembly OGXI01 (sample SAMEA3541523, study PRJEB24748) | human gut metagenome | biome: human gut; feature: human-associated habitat; material: faeces | place: China | collected 2012
GCACATTGATGTGGCCGACCTCGGCGGTGATCTTCTTGACCATCTCATTGACGGCGTCCTCGTTGGTGACGTCGCAGACATAGCCGTGGGCTTCGATGCCGGCTTCCTTGTAGGCGGCCAGGCCCTTGTCGACCAGTTCCTGCTTGATGTCGTTAAAGACGATCTTGGCGCCGCAATTGGCCATAGCGGTGGCAATAGCAAAGCCGATGCCATAGGAAGCGCCGGTGACGAGGGCGACCTTACCGGTCAGGTCGAAGGATTTCGGGGTGCAAACAGACATGATGCAAAACCTCCTAAGTTTGTAACAGTCATATATTCCGGCGCCCATCACTGGGGCGCGAGAATTAAAGTAAATAGTTGCGCATATCTTGCGCAAGCCGGCGCAAAATATGTGCGTTTCTTGCGGTCAGCGCAAATCAGTTGTGGCGATATTATCCATATCATCGAACTCCATGTTCTCGCCGCCCATGGCCCAGATAAAGGTGTAATTCGATGTACCTACGCCGCTGTGGATGCTCCAGGACGGGCTGATGACCGCGTCATAGTTGTGCATGACAATATGGCGGGTCTCGGTGGGCTCACCGCACATGTGGAAAACGACCTGGCCCTCGGGGACCTCAAAGTAGGTGTAGATCTCCATACGGCGCTCGTGGGTGTGGCTGGGCATGGTGTTCCAGTTGCTGCCGGGCTCCAGAGCGGTCATACCCATGGACAGCTGGCAGGTCTTGAGCACGCTGGGATGGATGAACTGGTTGATCGTGCGCTTGTTGCAGGTCTCGACGCTGCCCAGCGGGCGCTTGGCGGCCTGCTCAATGGTGATGAGCTTGTTCTCATAGCTGCAATGGGCCGGGGCAGAGACCATGTAGAACTTGGCCGGATGCTCCGGGTCGTCGCTCTTGAAGGTGACCTTCTGGTTGCCCTTGGTCAGGTACAGGCAGTCCTTGTAGTTCAGGTGATACTCCTTGCCATCCGCCGTGACCGTGCCGGCACCGTCACCAATGTTGAAGATGCCGATCTCGCGGCGCTCCAGGAAGTAGTGGGTGCCGAAGTTGGCCCATACATCAATGCCCTTGTCGATGGAGACCTCCTCGTGCACAGGCATGCAGCCCAGCGTGACCATGCGATCCACGTGGCTGTAGACGGCGACCATCTCATCTGCCTTGTACAGGCCGGTGATGAGCATTTCGTTGCGGGTCTCCTCGGTGGTGTAGCGCTTGAAATCACGCTGGTTGCAGGAATAACGAATATCCATACTGGAAATTGCCTCCTCATAAAGGTGATTGTTAAAAAGCAAACATATTTTGCTATCTTTACATCTATTATACAGCATTCTGCGCCCACAACATAGTGGTAGAATTGTACAATTCTCGCTTATTATTCTTGTGTAATCTAACGATGAATATTTTTCACTTTACAAATTAGCAAATTTCAACTATACTCATGTCAGTGTCTTGGCCGCAACGGCGCGGCCCGGCCCGATCCGGCAAGCCCGGGTCGGGCCAGACTATTGTCAAACAGAGAGGGAACAGCCCATGCTTACACTGGATAAAATCTACCATGCTAAGTTCGTCTTGAAGCAGGTTGCCCGCAAGACCGACCTGATCGCCGCCACACGCCTGTGCCCCGGCACCGATCTGTACCTGAAAACCGAAAATTTGCAGGTTACAGGCAGCTTCAAGGTCCGCGGCGCGTACTACAAAATCAGCCAGCTGTCCGCGGAGGAACGCGCGAAGGGCGTCATTGCCTGCTCGGCAGGCAACCATGCGCAGGGCGTGGCGCTGGCCGCGACCCGCATGGGCATCAAAAGCGTTGTCTGTATGCCGGACGGTGCCCCTATTATGAAGGTAGAGAGCACAAAGCGCCTCGGTGCCGAGGTCGAGCTGGTCAAGGGCACCTACGACGACGCGCATGACCGCGCCGTGGAGCTGCAGGAGCAGACCGGCATGACCTTCATTCATCCTTATGATGACGAGCTGGTCATCGCAGGGCAGGGAACGATTGGTCTCGAAATCCTCGACCAACTGCCCGATGTGGACGCGGTCATCGTGCCTATCGGCGGCGGCGGTCTGATCTCCGGCGTGGCGTTCGCCATCAAGAGCCTGCGCCCCGAGGTAAAGATCTACGGCGTGCAGGCTGCGGGTGCGCCCAGCATGGAGCACGCCTTCCACGACCACAAATATGAAACGCTGGACAGCGCCGTGACCTTTGCCGACGGCATTGCGGTCAAGACGCCCGGCGAGACGACGTTCGACATGGTCAGCCAGTACGTGGACGAGATCGTTACGGTCAGCGAGGACGAGATCGCCGCGGCCATTCTGGCGCTGATGGAGAACCAGAAGCTCGTCGCCGAGGGCGCAGGTGCCACGCCGGTGGCCGCCGCACTGTTCGGCAAGCTGCCGCTGGCGGGCAAGAAAACGGTCTGCCTGATTTCCGGCGGCAACATCGACGTGAACATCCTGTCCCGCGTCATCACCCGCGGCCTTGTCATGAGCGGGCGCAAGACGAACCTGATGATTGCGCTGGAGGACAAGCCCGGCCAGCTGAGCCTGGTCAGCGACATTGTCTCCGCCTGCGGTGCGAACGTCGTCAGCGTCCACCATGACCGCAGCGATGCGAACATGGCCATCACAAGCTGCTTCCTGAAGCTCGGCCTCGAAACGCGAGATGCTGCGCAGATCGAGACCATTAAGCAAAAGCTGACGGAGGCAGGGTTTAAGCTGGTGACGGAGCGCGCCTGATCCTTATGCTATGTAGGGGCGAACATTGTTCGCCCGCGGAAGCTTTGCGGCAGCGCTGACTTCCCGGGTCGTCGAGGACGCCGACCCCTACGCGTAGGGGCGGATTCCATATCCGCCCGCGGATGTTTCTGCCGCCGCGAACGAGCACGGGCGAACAATGTTCGCCCCTACAGGGTGGAGAAATTTTATACCTTGACGCCCGCCGCCAGCAGCTCCACAAACTGCTTGGCTACGCGCGGGCTGCGGCCACCGGCGCGCAGGGCAAAGGCGGCACCCTTGATAAAGAGCTGGTCGCTGGGCATCTGGACATTGTACTGCTTCGCCAGCTCCAGCAGGATGCGGTCATAGCGGTCCTTGTCAGGCTGCTGGAACGTCACCGTCAGGCCGAACCGGGCCGACAGGCTCATAAGCTCCTGCCGGGTGTCCATCGCGTGCAGGTCGTCGCCGCTGCGGTCCGCCATCGTCTCCTTGACGAGGTGGCGGCGGTTGCTTGTGGCGTAGACCGCCACATTATGGCTGCGCCCGCCGACGCCGCCCTCCAGGATTGCCTTCAGCGCCGCAAAGTTGTCATCGTTGGAGGCAAAGCTCAAGTCATCAATAAAGAGGATGAATTTCAGCGGATTCTTTGCCAGCTCGTCCATCAGGGCGGGGATCTGGTAGAGCTGGTTCTTCTTCACCTCGATCAGGCGCAGGCCGTCGGGCGCAAACTCGTTGGCAATTGCCTTGACCGTGCTGGACTTGCCCGTGCCTGCATCGCCGTAGAGCAGCACGTTATTGGCCGGGCGGCCCTCCAGCAGGGCGCGGGTGTTGGCAATGACCTTCTCGCGCTCCTGCTCGTAGCCGGGCAGCTCGCTCAGACGCTGCGGATCGGGGTAGCGCACCGGCACCAGATGCCCGTCCTCCAGCGCAAAGACATGGTGGCGGGCAAACATGCCGTAGCCCTTCTGGCCCATGGCCGCACGGCGCGCCTCATAGGCCGCGTGGTAGTCGGCGTCGGGCGTTGTCTCCCACCGCGGCAGGAACACTGCCGCGCCGGGGAACACCTCGTCCAGCGGCGCACGGCCAAGCGTCTGCAAAAAGTCCAGCTCGCTGTTCAGCGCAGTCTCCAGCACGGGTCCGGCATCCTGCCCGGCTGCCACACGCAGGCAGAGGTTTTCCTCCTCGAGCACGGCATCCAGCAGGGCCTCGGTCCAGTTGGTGCCGCGGGCAAACAGCGCCGCCTCAAACGCGGCGACAGCACCCGTCAGGGCGTCCTCATCCGCCGCCAGCGCCGCGTGCAGAGAGCGCAGCGGCTCCGCCGCCAGCAGGCCGCGGAACACCACAAGCCCATCCAAATGGGCCAGCCATTCATTACGAAGCATATTCATATTCCTTTCCCAAGAGATACACTCTTTACCACCAGTATAAACGCCGTGGCAAAAAGTTGCAAGATTTGTTGCGGAATTTTCAAACAAGTCTTGACAAACCTGCAAAAGTACGGTATAGTTTATCACACATCCAGACAATGCGTGGATGGGAAGTTAGTAACGGTCCCTCACCCTGCAGAGAGCTGCCGGTCGGTGCAAGGCAGCAGGGCAGCAGACCGCGAACTGATCCCGGAGCAGACCGCCCGAAATCACAGTAGGGCGGTACGGGCGCACCCGTTACAGTGCCGGGCCTTGTTGGAGGCCCATGAGGTGGGGGCACCGCCCCAATAAGAGTGGTACCGCAGAGCTATATACAGGCTTTGTCTCTTGGAATACAAGGGGCAAAGCCTGTTTTGTTTTATCCTTTGCCCCTCTTACGGGAGGCCGCCGCGGCGGGGTGAGGTCACCCCGCCCCACAGACCCCCGGCAGGCCGTGCTAAAACCAGGAAGGAGCAGAAACATGAAATTGACCGGTTCACAGATCTTCGTCGAAGTGCTGGTCGAGCAGGGCGTTGACACCCTGTTCGGCTATCCCGGCGGCGCAGTGCTGAATCTGTACGATGAACTTTATAAAAATTCGGACCGCATCCGCCATGTGCTGACCGCCCATGAGCAGGGCGCGTCCCACGCGGCGGACGGCTACGCCCGCGCCACGGGCCGTACCGGCGTTGTGCTGGCCACCAGCGGCCCCGGTGCCACGAACCTCGTCACCGGCATTGCCACAGCCTACATGGACAGCGTGCCGATGGTCGCTTTCACCGGCAACGTCGCCACAACGCTGCTGGGCAAGGACTCCTTCCAGGAAGCCTACATTGAGGGCATCACGATGCCCATCACGAAGCACAACTACACGGTGCGCCGGGTCGAGGACCTGGCCGACACGATGCGTGCAGCCTTCCGCATTGCGCAGTCGGGCCGCAAGGGTCCCGTCCTCGTCGATATTCCCAAGGACATCACAGCTGCCTCCTGTGAGTTCACCCCCAAGGCTCCCGAGCTCATCCGCACCGTGACCCGGTATAATGAGGAGGACGTCAAAAAGGCCGCTCAGATGATCAACGCGTCGGAGCGCCCGATCGTCTACTTCGGCGGCGGCGTCCGCAGCGCGGCGGGCTGCCAGCCCCTGCGCGATTTGCTGGAAAAGACCGGCATGCCCGCCACCTACACCCTGATGGCCGCCGGTGTCCTCAGCTACGGTGAGCCGCACAACTTAGGGCTGCTGGGTATGCACGGCTGCTACGCCGCCAACAAAGCCATTGACGAGGCCGATTTGGTCATCGCCGTGGGCACACGGTTCAGTGACCGCGTGGCGCTGAACCCCGACAGCTTTGCCAAGCGCGCGAAAATCATCCAGATCGACATTGACCCCAGCGAGCTGGGCAAGAATGTGGACGTCGATTTAAGCCTGACCGGCGACGCCAGCTACATTTTGCAGGCCATTCTGCCCTACGTCGAAAAGACCGAGCACAAGCTCTGGATGGAGCAGATCCGCGGCTGGCAGAAGAACGACTACAAGCCTGTGGACAGCGACACCGAGCTGAAGCCGCACCAGATCATTGATGAGATCTGCAATCAGGCAGGCCCCGAGGCCGTTTACGTCACCGACGTCGGCCAGCACCAGATGTGGGCAGCGCAGTATCTGCACCACACGAAATCCCGCGGCTTCCTGACCAGCGGCGGTCTGGGCACAATGGGCTTCGGCTACGGCGCGGCCATCGGCGCACAGATGGCGCTGGGCAGGGATGCCCGCGTCGTCATGCTGACGGGCGACGGCTCGTTCCACATGAACCTGAACGAGGCCTGCACTGCCGTCAGCTACGACCTGCCCATCATCACGGTAATTTTCAACAATCAGGTGCTCGGCATGGTGCGCCAGTGGCAGACGACCTTCTACGAGAAGCGCTACTCCGACACAGACCCGCACCGCAAGACCGACTTTGTCAAGCTGGCCGAGGGCTTCGGGGCCAAAGGCTACCGCGCTGCGACGCCCGCCGAGTTCAAGGCGGCGTTCGCCGACGCGATGAAGCAGAAGGGCCCGAGTTGGATCGACTGCCGCATCGGCAAGGACGAAAAGGTCCTGCCGATGATCCCCGGCGGCGGCACCGTCAACGACATCATCATGGAATGAGGTGACACGCATGGAACAGAACAACAACACCCGGCGGGTCATCAGCCTGCTGGTTGACAACAGCAACGGCGTTCTGGCGCGCATTTCCAGCCTGCTCTGCCGCCGCGGCTTCAACATCGACAGCCTGACGGTATCCGCCACGAATGACCCCGCGGTCAGCCGCATCACGGTCACACTGCGCGGCACCGAACAGGCGCTGAACCAGCTGATTTTACAGACCGAGCGCCTTGAGGTCACCCGACAGATCTTTGAGCTGGACCCCGACAAGAGCCTGCAGCGCGAGCTGCTGCTTTTAAAGGTAGAGTGCGACAACCAGAACCGCGCCGAGCTGCGGGAGATTTCCAGCATTTACAAGGCAAAGATCATCGACTTGTCGCCCGACAGCATGATTTTTGAACTGACCGGAAAGCCGGATAAGATCGACGCCTTTTTGACCATGTTCAAGGGCTACAACATTCTGGAGCTCTGCCGCACCGGCGTCACCGCGCTGGAGCGCGGCGGCAAGCACGAGCACATGCAGAAGCTCGCGCAGGAGGTCGGGGAGGCGCAGCTGCCCCTGCCGGGGACGCATTGCCATTGAGCTGCTCGTAAATTTTCAATGCCTGTAGGGGCGGATTCCATATCCTCCCGCCGTAGGCTGCACTGCACGGGCGCATATAGAATGCGCCCCTACGGATTTTTATTTTCGTTTCCCAATTAAAATTACAAATATAAAAAGTATCAACAACAAAAAGGAGACACCACCATGGCTATCAACAAGTACTATGATTCCGACTGCAACCTCGGCGTGCTCGACGGCAAGACCGTTGCCGTTATCGGCTTCGGCTCCCAGGGCCACGCTCATTCCGAGAACCTGGCCGAGAGCGGCGTCAATGTCGTTGTCGGTCTGCGCAAGGGCTCTGCCCACTGGGAGAAGGCCTCCGAGTTCGCTGCCACCCATGAGAACTTCAAGGTCATGGAGGTCGAGGAGGCTGCCAACCGGGCAGCTCCTGTTCCAGAGCCGCCGCCGCGTCGGCGTTGGTGTGGTAGAACACCGCCACACGGTCGCCCGCCGCGTAAAACGCCCGCGCTGCCGCTGCACCGATGCCCCGGTCGCCGCCGGAGATCAGCACACACCGCCCGTTGGCAGGCCGGGGCGGTGCCTCCGGCTGCGGTTCGGGTGCTGCGGGCGCTTCCGGCTGCGGCATGTCTGGCGCTGCCGCTTCTGCGGCTGGCTCCGGCCTGCGGTCCGGCAGCACGATGGTCGGTTCCTCATCGGCTGCGGGTTCCCGCGTTTCAGCCGGGGCTTCCGGTCTGGCCTCTTCCGCCGCCTTGGGCAGCTCCACCGGTGCGGCGTCCTCGTCCTGCAGATTGAATGTCAGCTCAAATTCGTCATCGTACAAGAGTCAGCCCTCCTGTCGCTTGTTCTCTGCCCGCGCAAAAATCCGCACAGACAGGAGGAACTGCCGTTCCACGCTCCCCAGAACAGCGCTCTGCTCACTTCTTCCGGTCAAGTCCGGTCCTGCGGCGTGCCTGAGAACGATTGTGTGTGGTTTCGACAAGTTTCCATTGAATAATATAGCACAATTTCTCGAAAAAAGAAAGTGGGAACCGCAGACTTTTTCACGCAGTTCCCACTTTTTTCAATTTTCACTTCGTCACAGGCGGTCTCCAGCGGGGTTTGCCGGCCCGCTCCTCCCGCAGCCGGAGGAAAAACGCCTGCAATAGCGCCTGTGCTTCCTCGGCCCGCAGCCCGTTTTCCACTGCCGGGTGGTGATTGAACGGCAGGGCGAACAGGTCGGTCACCGACCCACAGCAGCCCGCTTTCGTGTCTGCCGCCCCGTAGACCACCCGCCGGATGCGGCTGTTGAGGATGGCCCCGCTGCACATGGGGCAGGGTTCCAGCGTCACGAACAGCTCACACTGCCACAGCCGCCAGCCGCCCAGCTTTTTGCAGGCCGCGTCGATGGCCAGCAGCTCGGCATGGTGGAGAGCATTTTTCTCGGTCTCCCGCGTATTGTGGGCCGATGCGATGATCTCGCCGTCCTTCGCGATGACGGCCCCCACCGGTACTTCGCCCAGCGCAGCGGCCTGTTCGGCTTCGGCCAGCGCAGCGCCCATCAGTTCATAATCGGTCATGGTGTTCCCCTTTCTGCCAGGCAGCGGGCCAGCACGGCCCCATTGTTCAGGATATGCAGCAGGATGCCGGGCAGAAGGCTTCCCGACCGGTCTGCCGCCCATCCGAAGAGCATCCCCATCCCCAGCGCGTACGCTTTGGCCCGCAGACTGCCATGCAGCGCTGCAAACAGCACCGCCTGCCCCAGGATGGCCGCATTCCGCCCCAGCGGACGCAGCAGCCGCAGCGCGGCCCCGCGAAAGACCAGTTCCTCCGCCACCGGCATCACCAGACAGCTGCGCAGGATGCCTGCCGCCCCCGCCGGGGCCGCAGCCGACGACGGAAACAGCAGTTCAGACCCCGCTGCCAGCGCAGCCCAGAGCAGTGCCGCCAGACCGAACGTTTTCCAGAACACGGCCGGTTCCTGTTTTTCTTTCACGCACAGCCCTCCCATCGGCGGACATTGTACCACATCCGCCCCCATTTGCGCAAGCCGCGGAGCTGTTTTGCGAAAATGCGAAGAAATTTTTGCTCAAACAATTGACTTTTTCCCTCTGCATCTGGTATAATTCCCACGACTTTTCTGATGAATTGGTCGTTTTACGGCCACAACAAAATTCTTTTATATTCTTTGAAAAATATGGTCTATCAAAATTAATCATCAAATCTATACCCATTAATTTTGCAACACCTCTAGCTATATCTGTATATCCACTAAAGTCACAATATATCTGAACAGTAAAAAACAATGTAGCAACAACAAGTGGCAAACCCTTATATTCTTGAGGTGAATTGTATATTGTATCTACCAATACAGATGCTCTGTCGGCAATAACAATCTTTTTAAAATAGCCCATTAACATTAACTTAGCACCTTGAGATATGTTTTCTAATTCAAGTTTATGCTTTGTAAACAACTGACCAAGCAACCTGTCTGCTCTTTCTATAGGACCTGCAACTAACTGAGGGAAAAACATTATAAATAATGATAATTTAAAATAATTTCTTTCCGGTTTGTATTTTCCATAAAAGACATCAATAGTGTAACTAGCAGCCTGAAATGTATAAAAAGAAATACCCATAGGCAAAACAATATCAAAATCTTTTATTGGATATGTCCAACCAAAACAATCATAAAGCCACATAAAACTATGGTTAATAAACACCATATATTTAAATACAAAAAGCAATCCAAAATTAATTATTAAACTTATAATCAAGAAAACTTTTTTCTTCTCTGGTTTATCATATATAAGCCTCGCCAACAGCCAGTTAGACAGCGTAGATATAACTATTAAAATTATTAATTCAGCTCTCCACCCCATATAAAATATGCAACTGGCAATCAAAAGCATTATCCACTTTAATTTTTGTGGTAAAGTATAATAAAGAACAAGAACTACAGCCAAAAAAATTATAAAAGTGAGAGAATTAAAAAGCATTTCTTCACCTCCCAAATAAAATACTGTAATACTAAAATACGGCCATAGAAAATTTTCTACAGCCGTAAAACAAACGTAACAAGAATTACTTCATAGATTCATATATTGCCTTAGCCATAGAATCTAAAGCATCCATTTGAGATTCTTTAAGACTTGACTTTATTGTAACCGTTTCATTGAGAATAGTCATATTTTTCATACCTTCAACTATTTCTTTCATCTGCTTATTTGCTAAAGGACCCCATGTACCATTTTCTACTAATGCAACAGTTCTGTTTTGAATATTGTGATTTTTCAAATCTTCCAACACATTTTTCATATTTGTAAAAATGCCATTATTATAAGTAATTGCTGCAAACACAAGATTTGATGCCCTAAAAGCTTCTGAAACAAGCTGAGATGGATGTGTATTAGAAACATCATACATCTTTATATTTCTTACACCTAAATCGCCGAGTTTACAAGCTAAAATATTCATTGCATTTTCTGTATTTCCATATACAGAACCATAAGCAATAACTACTGCCTTATCTTCTGGAGTATAAGTTGCCCATTTCATATACTTGTCAACGTACCAACCAA
>OGXI01003557.1_pt1 | contig 10370 bp, 9 predicted proteins | sample 1576221 | NCBI WGS metagenome assembly OGXI01 (sample SAMEA3541523, study PRJEB24748) | human gut metagenome | biome: human gut; feature: human-associated habitat; material: faeces | place: China | collected 2012
ATTTTCTTTGCACATTCTTCGGGCATTTCAATATCCGTACCGCTCTCCTCGGCAACAGGGATTCCAGAACATAGTGGCAGACCAGTAATACAAAGAAATTTTTCGCTCCCTCTCCTAACACCTCCAGTTCAACAATTGCAGATACATTAAGCCATTCCTCAGGTTTTAATGTAGAAGTTTCAACATTAAACAGTTCCCCTGCATCACGTTCCATCAATCCACTCAGACGTACCTCCAGAAAGGCACTGACATTTCCCTTGAACTCTGCATCATATTTAGATGTGTCAATCTCTTTCTGCAGATTATCATATACATCCTGCAAGCATGGATAAGGCAGATCACATTCTTCTGTATTTTCATCCTCTATATCCCATCCAAGATCCGTATAAGAACGTTGAATAGCTCTGCTCAGGAACCTGTATGTTGGTCCTTCCAGAGTAAAAGAGCCTTCAAAAACTTCAAGTAAAGCATTAATATGATCGTTAAGACGAACTCCTTTTGGAAATTCCATAGGATTCATCTGCAACGGAAATTTACTCTGCAAATGTGGTGAAAACAAATATATATCCCGCATTTTTTCATATCCCAGCAAGGCTCTGTATTCCTTCTTTGCCGGTTCCAGCGCAAGAAATGGAATATCATTTTTTCTCAACTGTGTAACCAGATGAAGCATGGTATTGGTCTTTCCAGAACCGGGCATTCCTGTAAAAAATGCATGTCGTGGAAAATCTTTCAACGCAAAATTTACCGGATATCCGTTCAGGTCCTTTCCAAGATAGATTCCGTCTGCGATTTGAACCGGTGCTGTTTCTTTGGGAATTTCAATAGTTTCACCGTCATATAAAGTCGGGAACCTGAAAAAAGGAACTGCTTCTGACAAGCAATACGTCGTTGACCAACTTGTCAGTGCCGCCTGATTCGGATAAAAGCAGTAATCGTCTGCCGTTGTTCCCATTCGGCTCAAAAATGTAAAGGAACCATCTGCATCTGCCCTGATTGGAGCAATCGAAAAATCTCCTTCGCTCAAAGCTTCAGATCCTGCCGCATTCAGTAATACTTTTGCCTTAAAAATGCTGTCTGCAAATCCATAAATATTTACACGAAAATGCGGTGTTGTTTCAATATTGTCGATCCATTCCTCATATTCTTTACAGATATCTCTGGCATAGCTGTCCTCTTTCAGACTGTCTGTTTCCTTCATCAGCTTGATATCATTTCCGCCTCTGAGGGCTTTTAGTACGGGTCCGAATTTATTTCTTGTTTCCATCGCTGCCGACACCGGATACAGATCCACTCTGAACGCACACGGTTCCTGCTGTGAATAGGACTGGCTTACAATCTCCATGATTCTGAATAAATCATACAATCTCGCCTCTTCATTCATTTTCCATTTTGGAACATAATGAACAGACTTGCTTTTTCCTGTCATTGGATTATAGATATCTGCCACTCGCTCTTTCTTCGTAAGGGTCGCACCCATGCTAAAATGACAGGCTGGAAGTGTACTCTTTTTAAATTCAAAGAAATCACTCAATGGGGATTTTTTTAATAAAGGCTCAATCATATGCAGTTCGTTATTATCTCCCTGAATAAGAAAAAACACCTTCAGTCGCTGCCCGACTGGTTCTGTGGGCAGATATGTATAAAGCAGATGAAAACTTGATGAACTCTCTGTACATATTCCATGCCATTGGCGCAAAAAGCTTTCATGCCGCTTCAACACTCCCTCTATTCCCGTATCTGCCAGAGACTGATACTTATTCAGACTCAGGTCAGGTATCTGTTCAAGTTGAAAACACGCTACTCCCATTATGTCCTCCATTTACTTCAACAATATTCTTCTTTTAACTGCATTGTCATACTTCGATATAAGTGCACGGTTTCTTTATATTTTTTCTGTTCAATGAGTTTAACACAGGGTTGAACCATCTTTTCATACAACATGTCATAAACTTTTTTGCTCTCTTTCGTTTCATTAATGGCGGAAACAATTTTAGGAGCAACTTCATAATATTCTTTAATGATCTCCCGTCCTTCCTCTGAATTCTTCAACCATGTATCGCGGAAATTGCGAAGTGTTTCTAATTCATAGCAGTCATCCGGCAAACCCTTTGAATACATACAGGCAGAAGTCAGATAACACCCTCCCGAAGTATCGCCTTTATAAACCGGACAGTCAGAATAATCCCAGTTTCTGCAATATTTGTAATAAACATCTTCGTTTACATAATCACTTTTTTTCGTACAATAATAATCCCCTTGTCTAAACGTATAATATGAACAGCTCATCGAATCTCTCCTTTAATATCTAATATTTTTATAAAATCAAAATGGCAATTTATTATTCAAAACAAAAAACATTTGCTACCACCTGCACCACGGCATCATAATAGTCCTGTTCGGCTTCAAGCTTATTCTTGCTTTTTCCCAACAGCCAGATAGACGTTCCGACCATATGTCCAATTTTATAAGACATAGATTTTCCTCTTCTCTCTGCTTTTGCAGATTCAGCAATGGCAAATTTCTTCATTTGTTTGCTCATACCAGTCGTCGCCATCATAATGTCATTGTTCACTCCGGACATGACAACAATTTTGTAATAATCTCTTTCATGTCCAGGATGTGAAAGAACCAGACATTCAGCTTCTCTTGATTTGAAAAGTCCGCCTATCTTTAATGTATCTTTTACAATGTTAAGCGGGATTTCATTCTGTGCAGCAACCTGCTCAATTATGTTCACCGCTTCCTCTGCTGTATAAATATTGTTTGAACATTTGTAACTTGTCAGATCATCATTTAATTGTTTTTCCTTTAACATAAAATTTTCACCTATATGACAGAACTGTCATATTTTCCTTTCTTCCAACGTATTCACATGAAAATCATACAGAAAACTTTTCCTGCATATTCCCTCTACCTCCCAAACAGTCGTTTCCAGAATGACTTTTTCTCTGGCACAGGATCCTTTTGTTTTACTGTTTCTTCTGGCTTTGATTCCTTTGTTTCTGTTTTTGAAGGATTTTCTTCTGGCGTCAGTTCTTCTGCAACTTCATTTGTTGATGTTTCTCTTACAGAGAGCCATGGATATAACTGTGTAATCAGCATTTCCCATTGAAAAAGTCCCTTTTTTCCGCCCATTGGAACCTGTAATTCCAGTGTCCATTTAGACTGCAGCATATTAATCGATCCGTCCAGTTTTTCCATTCTGTTCAACACATTAAAAATCGTACATCCCAGAAACTTCTGGATCTTTGGGGTGAAACGGACATATATCGTTGCAGATTTAATATCCATATCTACCTGTCCTATACCCATATCAGACAAAGCCCTGATTACAGTTTCTCTATCATTATCGCTCAGTCCGTCAAACTGCTCCGGTGTAACGTGACCGCCTGCCTTAGTTGTTAACAGTCCACAGTTATTTTTTGCCTCGGAAAGTGCAAGTCTCTCCAGTTCTTCAAGTGCTTTTTCAAATGATTCTTTCTCCATGGCTTTTTCATATACGAGTTCCATCTCATCAAATGCACCTGTTTGCCATCTAATGTTTCTATTCATATTTTCCCCTTCTTACCTGGCTCTGACAATATTTTCTCCCTACAATTCAAGGGCTTTTAATACCTTCTGTTCTTTCGCAGCCATGCAAGTCCCAGAACTGTGCCTGCAATTCCGATCCATCTGAGGAATGTATTCTTATCAATTATGAATCCCCAATAACCCGAAATTACAAACTCACTTATTAATGGAAACCATACAATTGATGCTACTGTTATTACTGTAATTTTCAGCATCTCACTGTGTAAAACACGATCCAGTCCTACAAAAATAAGCCATGGAATATAATATGCAAGAATATTTCTCAGCAAAGGTCCAATGCCAACATAACTGTATTGTATGAGTACAATAATCTGAAATGGCAGCCAGAGCAGATAAAGCATCTGGTAAATTGCGGCAACTTTAAATTCATAATAGATAATGAAATAAATCACGCATCCGACAAACATGCCTTCCAGAATTATCATTAAAGCATTTCTCAACATCCATGTGCTGTTGAAAAAATCTATGGTTGCATCGGAAATATTATACAGATACATCGTCACTATTTTATGCACGAAAAATGCCATAATCGGTATGATCACCAGACATTTCTCATATGTACAAAGACTCTCCATTCCCGCTTTCTGCACATCCCAGCTTGAAAACAATGGGGAACCTGAAGATCTGTGAATAGTTGGTCGTGTCCCTGAACCATTTCTTTTCGGAATATTAATGCGGCTTCCTGTTGTTCCGCCTTCCATTTTTCTGAGCCACATTGACTGGACTTTGATTCCGGCAGCGGCAACGGCGATTGTAAGAAGTACAGAAAATACATTGAGTTCGTCCGGACCATGGATGAGCCAGACATGATTGATCATAATTGATCCTACAACGGCAGTCTCACAGATAAATGCATATCGATAGTACATCCATAACAGATATCCCATAACAGCAGAAATAATCAGGCTCAGGATAATGGCAATTGCTGCACCGTCATTTCCCAGAAGTGCTCCCAAAATAACCATGCAGATCAAAAAACTCAACAGCACACCCTGGACCATGACCAGCAGCCGCTCCAGTTTTACTGCCAGAACTGCCATCAAAATTCCAACTGCCAGAATGATTAAAATCGCTATTGCTTCATTACTGTCATCAAGCATTCCACCTACTGCAAGTCCGCTGATAAGCAGAAATGCAATGACTGCTCCCCACGCAAATCCCATAATGATCTGTGTAACTCTTTTGAGATAAATCCCGAAAAAGCAAAGCACAATACCCACCAGAATAATTAAAATATTCCCTGCGTTAATCTCCATATTTTTCTCTCTCCTTTACCTTGTATTGATCTTACACTTACGATTTTATAATAACCTCTTTACATATTTGTTCCGTTTTTTTATTTCTGCATATTTTCCTGATTTTTTTATTTTCATTTGTCAGATGAATGGATAGATTTTTGCTTTTATATCTACAATTTTACAAAATTCGTGTTTTTCTTTCAATATTTCTGCATGAACAGCACGTTTTCTGTATCGAACAGCATATTATTCGTTGTAATCCTGACCCTTCCCTTGACTTTTCTCTGACAAACAGTTAATAATACTAGAGAGACTGCAAAACACTTTTCCTGATTTTCTGTCTAAACTATATAAATGGGGGAAACTCATGTTAAAAATTGCGATCTGTGATGATAATGAAGTACAACTCACTATCATCCAGGAAGAATTAGAAAAAAACATAAAAGAAAAGACTTCTTATACGATAGATAAATTTAACAGCGATGCAGCTTTTTCCAGGATACTGCAATCCGGGAATTGTCCTTATGATATTATTTTTATGGATATCGTTCTGGGAGACAGTTCTGCATCCGGGATCGACCTGGTACATAAAGTCAATTTTCTGAATCCATCATGTCAGATCATTTATATCAGCCAGTATCTGGAATTTGCTTCTGATGTTTATGACACACAGCACGTATATTTCGTAAATAAAGAACGGTTATCTGAATTTCTTGGCAAAGCCCTGGATTCTGCAATAAAAAATATCGCCTGTACAGACGATACAAACTACTTATATTTTACCATTCGCAAGAAACAGCACAAAATTCCGCAAAACGCTATCTTATATATGGAACGTAACCTGCGGGAAACTACTATCGTAACGCGAACAGAAGAATTCAAAGTATCCGAAAGAATCGACCAGCTGCTTGAACGTCTTCCTTCCTGGTTTGTTGTCTGTCACAGAAGCTATGCCGTAAATCTCAGACTTGCCAGTTCTATCAAGCAATACTCTGTGTCCTTTCCCAATGGAAAAACAGTTCCCATTGGGCGCACACATTATGCAAGTGTAAAAAAATCCTTTGCACTTATGAACAGTTATCTTATTTCTGAGTAACCAATCACAATGCTTTAAGTGTCTCAAACGGGATCGTCCCACCAAACAGATCCAGCGCGCTGCCGACGGTCACGTCGAGTCTGTCTTTGCCGTGGAGTTTCAGGAGTTCGATGTCTTTCATGCTTCCTACGCCGCCTGCATAGGTAATCGGGCATTTCTGGTAGGCAGATAAAAGGTCTGCGAGTTCTGTCTCGATGCCGTTTGCTTTGCCTTCTACGTCTACAGCATGGACAAGGAATTCATCACAGTGGCTTCCGAGTTCTTCCATTACTTCGAGAGTTATCGGTACATCGGTGAATTTCTGCCAGCGGTCTGTGACAATGAAATACTGGTTATCTTTTTTGCGGCAGCTGAGATCAAGTACGAGATGTTCTTTCCCTGCTGCCTGCTCCATCTTTGCAAGATTTTCCCAGGAAAGTTTTCCATCTTTAAACACATAGGAAGTAACAATGACATGGCTTGCGCCGGCATTCAGATAATCCTCTGCATTTTCCGGGCAGACACCGCCACCGATCTGAAGCCCTCCCGGGTATACTCTAAGTGCTTCGAGTGCCTGGTTTCTGGTGGCTTCATAATATTCAGAGTCTTTTCCATTCAGAAGAATGACATGTCCGCCTTTCAGTCCGGCGTTTTTGTATAATTCTGCATAAAAAGCCGCATCCTGTCCAGATACGAAGTTTTCCTTTGCCTGATCTCCGACATCTTTGAGGCTGCCGCCTACGATCTGTTTTACTTTTCCATTATGTATGTCGATGCATGGACGAAATTTCATAAACTGTTTCTCCTTTGTTAATCAGTAAATGTGCCACTGGTAACTCTTCAATATACAATGCCAAAACCCCTGGATTCTGATAAGTCCAGGGGTTTTGCATAATCCTGTTCAGGTTTTCCTGAGGATATCATAATATGGTTTTCTGTTTCGTGCAAGCACTTTTACTTTATCGTATTAAATTAATAAAACAGAAAGGGTAAGATCTTATCGTCCTTCTACCGCATTTCCAACAGCATCACCGACATCTTCTACCGCGTCACCGACACCGTCACCGAGATCTTTGACACCGTTTCCAAGTGCACCGGATACGGTATCGTCGTTATTGTCTGTGTTATTGTTCGTATTTTCTGCATTATTTTCTGCTGTTCCGCTGCCGTTTTCTGCTGTTCCGCTGCCGTTTTCTGTCACAGTTCCATTGTCTCCGGTTCCCTCTGACATGGTATCGCCATTATCCAGAGCGGCATCGTCTGCGCCGGAGTTTGCATCTGCATTATTTTCATTAGCAGTGGCATTTGCCGCATCATCGTTGACATTGTCATCTGCATTGTCGCCCATCATATCATTTTCTTCCGTCACAGTTCCAGTCTCATCGGCTGCATTATTATTGTTTCCACAGGCAGTCAGCATTCCAAGCGTCATGATAAGCAATGTACCTGTCAGGATCCCTTTGAATTTTTTCATTGTCATTCTCCTTTACCATGGATTTTATCTTGTGGTAATAATATGTACCAGATTTCAAAATCCTATTCTGGAAGAAAATGGAAACAGCAGACATAATACTGAACACAAAAAGGTGTAAACACCACCCGATGTTTACACCTTTACTGATTCTGTCGTTATTTGATTAATGAGTTTATTTATCCCTCGATCACATCAGCCATATCATATCTTCCTGCCGGTTTGCCTGCGAGGAATTTGGCTGCCTCTACTGCGCCTTTGCCAAAAACAGCTTTGGAATATGCAGTGTGCTTGAATTCGATCACTTCATCCGGGCCTGCGAAGATCACTTCATGTTCTCCCACGATGGTGCCGCCGCGAATGGCGGAAATGCCAATTTCAGTCTTATCTCTTTTTTTGCGCACGGAATGCCGTTCATATACGAACTCCGGCTGGTAATCCACACCATCGGAGGCGGCCTGCGCCAGCATCAAGGCCGTACCGGAAGGAGCGTCCAGCTTCTGATTGTGGTGCTTTTCTAGAATTTCAATATCGAAATCGTTGCCCAAAACAGCGGCGGCTTTACGAACCAATTCCATCAGCAGGTTGATCCCCAGAGACATATTGGCGCTGAAAAACACCGGAATAACCGAGGCGGCCGTTTTGATTTCCTCGACTTGTTCATTGGACAGGCCCGTCGTGGCGATAACCGCGGGAATCCGATGTTCCTGCGCATAGGCCAGAACTCCGGCCAACGCAGAGGGGTGAGAGAAATCAATGAGTACGTCCGCCTCGGCGTTGCAGTTGGCAGGATTAGCGTAAACAGGATAGCCAGCATGGCTTTCCGTGTTGATATCAAAACCGGCTACAATCGTACAGTCGCAGCGGCTCTCCACGCAGGAGGTAATGACTCGGCCCATTTTGCCGTTGCAGCCGCTTAGAATTAAGCGCGTCATAGTTAGCACATCCTTTCTTATGCAAACGCCCGTCGGTTGTCCGGCGGGCGTTCAGCAAGGCCGTATCAGGCCATCAAATGATATTTCCGCAGAACCGCCGCCAAAGCTTCCCGCGCGGCATCGTCCATGCCGCACAGCGGCAACCGGCAATCGCCGACCTGCATGCCCATCAGATTCATGGCTTCCTTAATGGGGATGGGATTGACGTCGGTAAACAGGGCATTGGCCAGCTCCAGATACTGAAGCTGCAAATCCCGGCTTCCCTGCACATCGCCGGCAAACCATTTGGCGCAAATATCGTGAGTCGGGCGGGGGAGAATATTGGACAGCACCGAAATCACACCCTTACCGCCCAAGGACAGCAGGGGAACGATTTGATCATCGTTGCCCGAGTACATATCGATATCGCACAGGGCGGCAACCTGCGCCGCGGCGGAGATGTTGCCGTTAGCCTCCTTGACGCCGACGATACGGGGGTGCTTTGCCAGCTCCGCAATGGTTTTCGGTTTCATTTCCACCCCGGTGCGGGAGGGAACATTGTAAAGAATAATCGGCAGGTTGACGGCGTCGGCAATGGCGGTGTAGTGCAGAATCAGCCCTTTTTGGGACGCCTTGTTGTAATACGGCGTGACCAGGAGAAGCCCGTCGGCTCCCAAGGCCTCCGCCTCTTTGGACAACTCGATGCAGTAGGCGGTGTCGTTGGAGCCCGTCCCGGATATAACAGGCACCCGGCCAGCCGCCTGCTCCACTGCCGTGCGCATGACGGCGATATGCTCCTCGTGTCCAAGGGTAGAGGATTCGCCGGTGGTGCCGCAGGTGATGATGGCGTCGGTGCCATTTTCAATCTGCCAGTCGATAAGCTCCCGGTATTTTTCGTAATTGACGCTGCCGTCTGGATTCATGGGAGTGACGATCGCCACTCCGGCCCCGGTAAAAATGGTCGTTTTGCTCACAGTCAAACGCCTCCTTATCAAAATCAGGCCATATACCCTTCTGCACACAGCAGTTCGGCAAGCAGAACGGCGCCGCCCGCTGCACCGCGCAGCGTGTTATGGGACAAGCCGACAAATTTGTAGTCATACTGCGTATCCTCGCGCAGACGCCCTAGCGAGATGGCCATACCGCCTTCCAAATCCCGGTGCAGGCGGGTTTGAGGCATGTTGTCCTCCTCAAAATAGTGGAGGAACTGCTTGGGGGCGCTGGGAAGCTCCAGCTCCTGCGGCCGGCCGCGGAAGGATTTCCAGGCCGTGAGAATCTCTTTCTTGGAGGGCTTACGGTCAAAGCTGCAATACACAGCGGCAAAATGTCCGTTGGAAACCGGCACACGCAGGCACTGCGCCGTGAAAGCCGGAGACGTGGCGGGGACAATCGCACCATTTTTCATCTTGCCCCAAATTTTCAAGGGCTCCTGTTCCGACTTCTCCTCTTCGCCACCGATATACGGAATCATATTGTCCACCATTTCCGGCCAGCTGGCAAAGGTCTTTCCGGCGCCGGAAATGGCCTGATAGGTACAAACCAGCGCCTTGCTGACTCCCCAGCTGGAAAGCGGGAAGAGGGCTGGAACATAGCTTTGCAGTGAACAGTTGGATTTGACGGAAATAAACCCGCGGGAGGTGCCCAGGCGTTTACGCTGAAACGGGATGATTTCCGCATGCTCAGGATTCAATTCCGGAATGATCATGGGGACATCCGGTGTGCCGCGATGGGCGCTGTTGTTGGCTACCACCGGGCATTCCGCCTTGGCATAAGCCTCTTCCAGCGCCTTGATTTCTGCTTTGGGCATGTCGACGGCGCAAAAAACAAAATCCACGTCTTTCGCCACGTCCTCCACCTTGGAAGCGTCCCGGATAACCATATCCTTCATGGCAGCAGGCATGGGAACATCCATGGCCCAACGGCTGCCCACCGCTTCCTCATAAGTTTTCCCTGCGGAACGAGGACTGGCGGCCAGCACCTTCACACGAAACCAAGGATGGTTTTCGAGCAGGGTGGCAAATCGCTGCCCTACCATGCCTGTGGCGCCCACAATGCCGACGTTGTACGTTTTCATTCGC
>OGXI01003559.1_pt1 | contig 10362 bp, 5 predicted proteins | sample 1576221 | NCBI WGS metagenome assembly OGXI01 (sample SAMEA3541523, study PRJEB24748) | human gut metagenome | biome: human gut; feature: human-associated habitat; material: faeces | place: China | collected 2012
AAAGGATGGTTTCCGCAGGAACAGCTTCGGCAAGAAAAATCGGAAGCATTTCATCGGAGGTGGAAAGAAAAACAGCGAAGAGCGTGCCTAGCGTGATAACGCGTCCCGCATAGAGCGTTGCCGCTACCGCAGAAAACCCACACTGGGGAACAACGCCAAGCACCGAGCCAACAACAGGTCCTGCTGCTCCTGCACGCGCGATCGCTTTCTGTGTTCTCTCTCCCGTTTTGTGCTCAAGCCATTCCATCGCTAAATAAGCAAGGAACAGAAACGGTACGAGATAGATCGTTTCAACAAAAGAATGTTCGAGCACGTGAAGGGCATTGTGTACAAGGATCTCCATAGGTTAGAAGTGTAGCACTTCTCCCTGTTCAGCCCTTCTCGTCCCCTGCAAGCGCGCTGCTTTCTGCTGCAAAGCTATATCCAAAAGAAAATCGACAATAAAAAAGGCGACCGAAGCCGCCTTTAAAGAAGATATGAAAATGCGTTCTCGTTATTTCTTGAGACCGCCGATGAGAGACATCTTGGTGCCGCAGTCGGGGCAAGTACCCTTGGTGATGATGCGGTTGTTCTTGGTAACACCTTCCTGAGGGTTAACCATTTCCTTCTTCGCTTTGCACTTAACGCAATATCCAACTACTGCCATTAGAACCTCTTTCCGTTCCTATGTTGCCCCCGGAACGAAGGCAGCACAATCACTTATTTGCTTTAACCATTGTAGCGTGATGACCAGGTATTACAAGCACTATTTCGGCATTTGTTACATGCTTTTGAGAAGTTCCAATACAAATTTTGAATTTTCTTCGAGCACGTTTGGTTTGATGTTATCGAGCACATCATCGATGCTGCCGTAAAACGCTGTCTGGTTGCCCGTCATTCCTGCGAGCGTTACCGCCTGCAAGCCATGCTGAGCGGCAACGTGAGCAGACGTGTTGCGGCTAAGCAGCTTGTTCGTAGCGAACGAAACTCCGCTCTTCTCGCTCGCTTGGCGCAAAACTCGCTTGATGCGTGATGAAACCTTGTTGGGACGATATTGGCCTTCTTCGTCGATAAAGGAGAACTGACCAGCGCCAACCCCCTCAAGATTCACGATGATGGCACCCTTGAGTTCTTCTTGATGCTCTTCAAGGAAAGCTTTCATACCCGAATTGAGCGCCTCTTCAGCACCGAGCGCAACGAACCACACTTCCGTATCGATATCAGGATGACGGAAATCGCGCAGCAGACGCATCTCATTATTGATCTCTTCAGTGATCTTTACGTCTTTAGGTACCGAGCGCTTCAAAGGACGCTGATTTCCTACACTCGCTTCTTCATCCACAAAATCGCCGTCGGCTTCCACATCCTGGCCTTGAGCAGTACCAGAAACGTGATTGCGCAAGCTCTGCAGCGAGAACGCACCGCCGTTCCAGCCTCGATCGTTGGAGTTCGGTTCGCCATAATCGACATCGATGAATTCAGCATCGAGATCATCATCGGAACGGAAGCTTTCCCAGCTACCACGCTCCCTGCCTACGCTCTGAGCTTCATACGATGCATCAACGTCTACCCATTCACGCACAGACTGTTCGTCTTGTGATTTCTTCTTCTTGCCAAAACGACCAAAAATGCGACCAACGCGCGATTTAGGCATTTCAACATAATCGGGACCAGCAAATGCTCCTGTTTGCGTATAGCCTTCTTCATAGACAGAATCATCGGCATCTTCGATGTAGTTGTCCTCGGCGATATATTCTTCGCTAAGTTCCGTGCTAACATCGGCAAAAGTGCCCGTATTTCCTGCAGAGCCCGAAGAAGGAGCGAACGCTTCCTCATCGACGTACAAATCGGTAAGCGTTGTACCAAGCGTTTCGTCTGAAGAGCTGGTGGCTGCATTGCTTCCTACCACGTCGATCGGAGGCACTACGACACGCTCAAAATCGTTCGTGTTGAAATCAGGCAATTCAAGACCAGGGGTTTTGAAGAGCGTACGTTGCCCACTCGCTTGCGCCTCTGCTTGACGCTGAGGCTGATCAGCGCCGATGCGTGGCAACATGTTGGAAAGCAACGCAGGCTGCGGCATGGTCTTTTCATCATCGACCGCCATGGGTGCACGCTGCTTGGCGCTTTCTATCGAACCGCCCACTGGGGCAACCACATCAGGCAGCACGATCACATGGCGATCGGACTGCGAAGCGTCATCGCTTTCTTGAGCAACTGACGTGCTTGCTGTGCCCATATCTTCCATGCCCATGATCGGAGAAACGGGTGCTGTTTCGTAATCGACCTCGGCTTCGGCGGTATCGACATTCTCTTCTGCATAGATAGCATCTTCATCGAAGAGCGCAGGTGAAACGGTGGTTTCATGTAGTGATACCTGGTTTGAAACACCCTCTTCAGATGCAGAGAGCGTCTCTTCTTCGTTGAACTGCTCAACGTCGATGGGCGACATTGCGATCGTATGACCTTCGGCTTCTACCTCATCATAATATTCATCATCGTACTGGTCGATCTCTGCTTCGTCTTCATGACGATGCGTAACTTTCGACGCAGCAGAGCTAACCATGTCTGAAGCGCGATTCAAGAAACCGCCAATGCCATTCCTTTTCGTATGAGCGCGATGAGATGCTGTCTTACGTTTCACCGAGCTCTTGCGCGATGAGGCGGAGGGAGCTTCCTCCTCCATGACAGGAATGATGACCGGTTCTTCAGCAACGAACGTTTCGTCGATTTCTTCGAAGTTGCCTTCTGGCGCTTCACCTTCGGTTACACGTGAAGCAACAGACACGACCGGCGCGGGCTCTTCAGCAACAACTTCTCGTTCGCGAACGATCGCTTCCTCTACAGGAGCTGCGCCTTCCGCGTCTTCGTGCTGTGACTTCTTCAAGAGAGGAGCTGCCGCTCCATCGATCTCCTGGCGCAAAGCAGCCACACGTTTTGCCAGCTCAGACTCAGGCTCTTGATAGGCAGGAGCTTCTTGTGCGGCCCCAGCTTCTGCAGCTGGAGCAGCGGCGACGTTCTGCTCTGCCAATCGCTCGGCTATCGTGGGAGCAGCGTTGCGCTGACGTGCAGCGTCTGCCATGTGCGCTGCAGGCGCATCGGCAAAACGAGAACGCGAGACATTTGCCTCGCGCGCAAGATCGGGTTTGTTCGCATGTGCTTTTTCTTGAGCAGCACGGGCCCATGAAGGAACCTGCTTCTGATAGGAGCTACCCATGCCAGTGGCTCCTGGTTGCAGCGCTTCAACAGACTCGCGCACAAAGGATTCCTGCATTTCAGCGGGCTGTTCAGTATTTTGTTCAGCGGCTGTTTGAGAAGACGTAACTGCGGTCTTTACCGAGGATTCTGAAGCTGAAACAGGTGTTGCTGCTTTCGCATTGCTCGGCTTATAACGAAGCGAATCCTCTTCTTCCGCCGTAAAATGCACTGCTGCAGCTGCAGCTTCTTCTGCGGTATCTTCCAAACCGCCATGCTGAACGAGCTTGGATGAGATATCAGACAGAGGAACCTTGTCTGCAACCGGCTTACCCGTAAGCGCAGCGATGGCTGCTTTTGCAGCAGCGAGTGACTCTTCAGGGGTCATGCGGTTTTCGCGAGCTTGATAGGTGACCTCAACACCATCGGGAACAACGCCAGCTTCGTACGCCGCATCTTCACCATGGATCTCTACCCCTGCTTCACGGGCATGCTCCTCCATTTCCTCATTGCTCACCAGGCCGTTTCCAACCGTACGCGCAACGTCGAGAAGCACAGCTACACCAGCAGCATCATTGTTCGCTGCGTCGTTATAGGCAGAAAAGCGCGTTTTGATGATGCTTGCGAGTGGAAGCGCCAAGAGAACAGCGCAAATGATCTGCAAGACCAAGAGCACGATGGCAAAGCCGCCCGCTTCACTGGCGAAGAACACAGTCTTGATGAGAAGCACGAGGGGCGCGACCACTAACGTGATAGCGCACACATTGTGAATGATCGGCAGATAACGACCGATGATACCTTGGTATTCTGTTGCGACGCGCGCACTGTCGTAGTGCGTAACGAGGATGATCTTGCGGCGCTTGTTGGTGTTCGTAATGGAGAGCGGATTGTATTTTGCAACAACATTTTGGCTCACGCCGCTACGCAGAAAACGCGAAAGGATGGGTTTACCGAACACTTCACAGGCAAAAAGAACGGCAGCAAGAAGCCCGATGATGAAACAAGGGATCGAGAGAACAGGGAAGATGATGGGCAAGAGCACACAGACAAACGCAAGCCCAAAGCAGATCGCCCGAACCGTGTTCCCGTTCGATGCACAAGAAACATCTTCAACGATGGTCGAAAACCCTGCACTCTTCTGTAGCTCATCGGCGATATATAACGCAGCCTGTTGTTCCTCTTCGGTTCCCGCAGGACGCGGCCCTATTTCCTGTGAAAGATGCGCGATATCGTCCATCATGTTCGTCATGAAATGCCCTCTCGTTTTCAAGGCGATGTCTGTGTTATGTGTCTTCTTCTCTACCTTGAAAAAAGGTATTCAGATATTTGGTTTTAGTATACGCCATTTGGTGATATAACCGACCATCGAACTTGAATCTGTTTAATTTGTAATCTAGGCGGTTTTTGTACTTGCCACGTACGGCGGTTCGAACTGGCATAACCTTTCAAGAAAGTCGTTTCTTTTCCCCTTTTTGCGCACGATCTCGCTTCAGAACAGTGTGCGCAAACGACTGGGGTGCTTCTTTTATGCTACGACTCTTGTGTCTCATTCCCTAAATACTCACGCAAGAAGGAATCGTATCTTCCAACATCATTGCGAAGCTGCGTTAATTGATTATCGAGATCCGCGCTTGCCTGAGCATAGGCATCAACAAGAGGCTGAGCGAACGTTTCAGGGAACTTCTGCGCGAACTCGACCGAAGCACTATCGGCTTTATTGTAAAGATCATTGTTCTTTTCAGCTGTTTTGCGATCTTGGATCAGAATTGCTTCGTTCGAAAGGAGCCCGAAGCTGATCTCTTCGAGACGCTTCGCTAAGTAATCGCCGTAGAGAGAGAAGTCCCCCTGGGGGAAGAGCTCTGCAGCTTCATTCAGTGCTGTCTGGGCATTTTGAAGCGTCGTTTGGGCTTCAGTAAGCCATTCAGTTGACTGCGCAACTGTCTCGGGCGATGTTTGCTGAACGGTAGTGGCAGCCTGTGCCAAGAGATACTGAGCATCATCGATGCTCTTTTCAACAAGAGCAAGATCGTCCATGGCTTTCTTGGCATCAATATCCACTGCAAGCTTCTTGCTCGCAACATCGAGCATTGTTTCACGTGAAACAATCGTGTTGTAGGCACTTTGCGCCGCTTCCTTGTCGGTTGTAGAGCCTTCTATGGCCTCATCTGCACGAACGGCATATTTTTTCGCATTTTCAAGCAACTCGAGCGCATGAGGGATCTGGCTTTGCAGCTGTTCTGCACGAGAGATCGTGTCATCCGCAAATGGCTGCGCAAAGAATTCGTCGATAGCAACGAGCGTTTGATCGCTTTCTTCGATGTAGCCGCATGCCTGCTCGATAAGTTCGCGATTCGTGCGGTTCTTTTCGTATTCCTGATAGAGCCACATCCCAGCGAACGTCGCAAGCACAGCAATAACTAAAACCACCAGCAGTATGCTGATGAGGCGGCTTCGCGAACGTTGTTTTTGACGACGACTGATCTCCGCATAGGCTTCGGCACTAAACCCTGAAGCATTAGGAAGGAAGGGTGCCTCTTCGGTTTGCCTGCCAAAGCGCTTTTGTGCAGGTTGTGCATGTTTTCCTCGGGTTTTGCCTGATGGAGCATTTGTTGCTGTCTCACGTGAAACGTCCGATTCAGACGAAGTGTCGCGAGAAAGCGCATCTTTGAGCGCGGGGTTTTCTCCACTCCCAAGCGCCATAGAAGCACCAAAACCCTCGTAGCTTCCCTTGTTCTTGCGACGAAAACGCGCCCAGAAGCCCTTCTTTTCAGGGCCAGCAGAAACAGAAGACTTCTTACCGAGCACATTGAATGAGATCTCGTTAGGCTTACCTTGCGAGAACTCAACAACATGAAGGTAGTCTTGATCGGTATTCTTATGCTTCGATTTCTTCAATGATCTCGTCCATCGTGAGCGAAACAATGTTCTTCGTCGGGAGCGAATTGAGGAATTTCTTCCCATAATGCTTTGTGACCAGACGTTTATCGGCTAGCACAACGATTCCCTTATCGCTTGAAGTACGAATGAGACGTCCCACCGCCTGCTTGATCGCGATCACCGCCTGTGGCAAAGAGAAATGCGCCCAAGCACGAGAATCATGGAGTTCACGTTCGCAAGAGAGCGGGTCAGTAGGAAGTCCAAAGGGAAGCTTAGGTATCACCACCCCTTTAAGAGTGGCGCCAGGAGCATCGAAGCCTTCCCAAAAGCTCTTCAAGGCAAAGAGACTTAGATGTTCATCTTTCAGGAAATCATCGCGTAAACCTTTGACGGATACTCCCCATTTCTGGCACACCAAGCGCAATCCTGCAGCTTTGATCTGCGGATTCGCCAGGTCAAAGCATTCTTCCATCTCTTTTCGATTCGTGAAGAGCGTGAGCATCGAGCCTCCCTGAGCAAGATGCAAGCGCGTAAGGAACTCGGAAAGCGTAGAAAGATACGCTGGGTCTTGGGGTTCTGGCATGTCAGAGGGTAAATAGACGCGCATATTGGTATCGAAATCATAGGTCGATTCGATCTGAAGCGTCTCAGCCCGAGAAGCCTCGCCCTCGTTCAAGCCCATAGCCTGGACGAACGACTCGAATGAATTGTCCACCGAAAGCGTGGCAGACGTGTAGACGACCGTATCGGTTTCAGAGTAAAACGCTTCGTTGAGATTTTGCCCTACGTTGAGAGGCTGTGCCATAAAGGCATCTTTCATCTGGTCTTTTGCGCGATTCAAGCGAACCGAATACACCTGGTTCTCTTTGTTGGTGAAAAAGATGACCTCGAGCGACTCATACAATTCACGCAGTTCAAGTGCGAGAAGCGCGATCTCACGCTGAGCACTCGAAGAATGATCGAGCTCTTCGAAATATGCCACCACATCACGGATCGCAGCAATGAGCTTCTCGAGTGTATTCTGCATAGCTTGCGCACATGATCGTACGCCCTGGAACACCGAGCTTTGGCGAATCTCTTCGTTGAGCCACAGATCGAGGTATTCATAGCGCTGACGTTTGTTCGCCGTATCGAAATACAGCAGGTCCTTCACGCTCAAGCAGTATTCTTCAGCAGCGATAGCAAAAGCCACACCCGCATTCCGCGTCTTGGAGAGCATGGTTGAAAGGAGCGTCTTCGCTTCTTCGACCACCTGTTCCCGTTCCGCACGAATGAGCGGATTATAACGAGAAGAATCCGAGGTCAGCGTACGGATCAAGCGCTTTACCGTCTCGGACGAAAGGCTAGTTGAGAATGCACGGCGCGCCTCATCTTCGGCATTATGGGCCTCGTCCACGACCCAGTAGCGGATCGGCGGAAGCAGCCCGTGCTCGAAACGGGCGTCCCAAAACAGAAGGCTATGATTCGTTACCACGATATCGCAATGCTCTGCGCGGGCACGAGCTCCGTGAACAAAGCACGATTTCCCAAAGAAGGGGCATTTCCTGCGCAAACACTCCGTGCTGGTAGAAGAGATGCGATAGCGCGGCAAAGCTTTGAAGTTGAGCTTGAGACCGTCAATATCGTCATAATCAGTCTGTTCGATGAACGAAAGGAGTGTTGCAAGTGCTGGTGCTTGATCGACCATTTGGTTGTTCACCAGGTATTGCTGTGGCCCTTGGGCATCGATGCGCTCGATCTTACGCAAGCAGGGGTAATGCGTGAATCCTTTGAGCGACGCGTACGATATACCAAGTGCCTGTTGCAACAAGGGCAGCTCTTTGTTCACCAGCTGATCGAGCAGGGTGTTCGTTTTCGTCGCAACACCCGTGGGCACGTTGTTCGCTTTAGCAAGCAGGGCGAGCGGCAAAAGATATGCCATGGACTTCCCTACTCCAGTGCCTGCTTCGATCGCGGCATTCTCTCCCTTGCGGAGAGCCTGCTGGATAGAGAGCGCCATGAGTTTCTGCGGCTCGCGTGGTTCATATTCTTCATACAGCTTGCCAATGGTGCCGTCTGGATCGAACGCTTGCGCGATCTCCTTGTCTGGAACAAGAACGAAAGGACAAGGTTCTTCTTCATTCTCTGAAGGAAGCGATGATTGAGTACTCGCAGTATCTCCACGATGACCAGGCATTTCGTTGTTGCTGCGTTGTTGTGCGCCAGAAATGTTTCCCGTGAAACATTCTGCTTGTTGCGCGTTTTGCGCTGAAGCGACCCCCGCTGCAAAGACTGGCGCTTCTGCACGATCGAGTTCAGCTTCTTGATCAGCGCGAAGCTCTGCCGCACCGAACAGATCGGCTTGCACCTCGGCAACCTGAGCCTTGCGCGACTTGAAGAGCGAATACGGTGCTGCCTCTGAGCTGGCAAGTTCCTTGAACACATACACCGAGTTCCAACGTTCCACATCAGCCATATCTGCAATGTGCGCTACAAGAGGTGCTGGCATATTCGCAACTGCCGCAAGCAAGACACGATAGACCAAGCATGTTGCCGCAACATCGTCATCGGCACGATGAGTGGAGTCTGCGCCGCCGAAAGCGCGCACGAGGTCGAGCAAACGATGAGAATTGAGGCGCGGTAGTGCGATGCGCGCAAGATCGAGTGAGTCGATCCAGATGTTGTTCTTCAGCGTGGCCCCTGCTGCTCGTTTCGTGACGAACGTACGGTCGAACCCTACGTTGTGCGCAACAACGAGCGATTCCCCCACGAAATCGACAAGCCCAGCGAGCGCGGTGTCTGGATCGGGCGCATCAGCAACATCCTCATCATGAATATTCGTGAGATGAGCCACTTCATCAGGTATTTCTTTACCTGGATTTACGAAGGTGACGTACCATTCGACGATCTCTCCATTGCACATGCGGGCAGCCGCGATCTGGATGAGCTCGTCATGGTTGAAGGAAAACCCTGTGGTTTCCGTATCGAGCACCACCACATCTGCATCGAGCGCGCCGAAGGTATGCGTTTGGGCATATTCTTTCAGATGCGCATAACGCTCACGGATGCGTGCAGGAGTGTTTTCGAGAATATATGTTTTAAGCGATGACTCTGCGGTCTCATTTTGTTTTTCCATAGCGCTAAGACTATCATTTAACCAACGAATACGCGCTCACTATCAGACGACTCCTAGGAGAAAACATGTCAGATACCGGATACTACGGAAGCTATGCCGACTTCACGTGCCCTGATCGTAAGGCTGCGCCTGCATTTATGAACTCCGATAACATCGTAGGCGATCCGTTTACCATCGAAATGGACTACAGCGGCAATAAGCGCCAAGCATGGATCGTGAACCCTTTTGGCTTTCGCATGGGTGTTTTGAATGAGAAGACGGCAAAGCAGGTCGACCTCTGCAACGCAAAAGGCTGGAAAACGGTCGCGCTCCTTGCTTGCGTTGCCTTCAAGGAAGAACCCAAACCTGGTGAATATTGGGGCCAGGTAGCCATCATCTCCTATGATCCTGTGCATGAAGATGCGTTCTCTACCTTTGTGAAAACGATAGGCAACGAACTGGGAAAGGGCATCCGTCCTGCGCTTGACCTGGGGAATAGCGGCATCTCACGCGTACTCGAAAGCAAGGGTGCTTGGGTACCTACCGGGCGCGTCCCGCTCCCTAAACTGAAAAAAGGTTCAGCGTTCATCAAGACCGAGCGCACCACCACCGATAAGCTGGTGAATCAGGCAAGGAAGACCCGCGTGGGGTGCACGATCATAAGCTGGGCGATCATAATCATCTTCGTGGTGGCCGTGATCTTCGCGATGAAGTCTTGCGGCATGTTCTAGCGCGCGTACGTGATCGCGTCTTCGATGAGCGCGATGCACAATTGCGTGAAATCCATGCCGGCAACACGCGCCGCATCCGGCAAAAGCGAAGTTGGCGTCATGCCAGGGATCGTATTGGTCTCAAGGGCGTAGAAATTGCCTTCACTATCAAGCAGCAGGTCAGTGCGTGAAACTCCGCTGCATTCCAGGCCTTTATGTGCGAGAAGAGCGATGTTCTGAGCTTTCTTGGTAAGTTCTTCGCTCAATGGAGCCGGACAGATATGCTTCGAGCCACCTTCGGCGTACTTCGACTCGAAGTCGTAGAATTCATTGATCGGGATGATCTGAATGACGGGCAGAGCCTGTAGGTCCTCTGTTCCGAGCACGCCAACCGTGTATTCATCTCCTTGGATCATTGTTTCGACCAGCGCCTGGTCATCGATCTCAAAGACGTTCTTAAGAGCCGATTCGATCTCTTCACGGCCATTGCAGAGGTATACGCCAAGC
>OGXI01003561.1_pt1 | contig 10356 bp, 10 predicted proteins | sample 1576221 | NCBI WGS metagenome assembly OGXI01 (sample SAMEA3541523, study PRJEB24748) | human gut metagenome | biome: human gut; feature: human-associated habitat; material: faeces | place: China | collected 2012
CCGCAGAGGCGGGGTTTTTTGTTTTCTGACGATATAATGATACTTTGTCGCTACCATCGACATCGTCATGAATCTCGATACTTCAGAACTGAACAAATTCAATGCCGTAGCGGATAGCTGGTGGGATCCAAAGGGAAACTTCCGGCCATTGCACGATATGAACCCGGTCCGGCTCGACTGGATAAAGACGCATGCATCCCTCGAAAACAGGGATGTGCTCGACATTGGCTGCGGCGGTGGAATCCTGTCCGAATCCCTGGCAAAAGAAAAAGCAATCGTTACCGGAATAGATCTGGCTTCCAATGCGATCGAGACAGCGCGTTCACACAGTATTGAATCAAATCTGTCGATCCGCTATCTCATCAGTTCGGCAGAAGAGCTTGCCGATATGGAACCTGCGAAATACGATGTCGTTACCTGCATGGAACTGCTGGAACACGTTCCCGATCCATCTTCAATCGTCAAGGCATGTTCCCGGCTTGTAAAACCGGGAGGAATGGTTTTCTTTTCAACCCTGAACCGGAACGTCAAATCGTTTTGCCATGCGATAATAGGGGCAGAATATATCCTGCGTTTATTGCCAAAAGGAACCCATGATTTTCAACGCTTTTTGACTCCTGCAGAGCTTTCACGTTTTGTCCGTTCAGCCAATATGACCGTTTCGGCTATAACAGGAATAACGTGCGACTTGCAGGCAAAAAAATTCAATCTCAGTAAAAATACCCAAATCAACTACATGCTCGCCTGTACAAAACAGGTTTGATTCTTCCATGATGCCACCTTCCTCACTTTCGAAAAAACCCAAAATCGTTCTGTTCGACCTGGATGGAACACTTGCAGACTCAGCCCCTGATCTTGCAGGCGCAATCAACGCCGTCCGGATTGAAAGGGGACTGGCACCCGTTCCTTATGAACAGCTTAGACCGGTAGCCTCGGCTGGAGCACCCGGGCTGATCAAGGCCGCATTCCAGCTGACACAGCAGGACGCCTTATACGCCACATTGCGCGAACGTTTTCTGTTGTCTTACGCGAATAACATTGCCGTCAAGACAACCCTGTTTGCAGGCATTCCGGAACTGTTGAAACAATTAAGGAAGACCGGAATTGGCTGGGGTATCGTCACGAACAAAGTCAGCAGCCTGACTCATCCTCTTGTCAAAAAAATCGGTCTCGACGATGCTGATTGTGTCATTTCAGGCGATACGGCTGCTCGCGCAAAACCCTTTCCTGACCCGCTTTTTGCCGCGGCCGAAGCACTTGATGTCGCTCCGGGAGATTGCTGGTTTGTCGGAGACGATTTACGCGATATTCAGGCCGGCAAATCAGCCGGAACGGCCACGATTGCGGCCCAGTGGGGATATTGTACCGATCCCCAGACATGGAATGCAGATTTTCTCGCCGAAAAACCTTTACACATACTGGATCTGATCAATACACTGCCCGCTGCATGAAAAGCCATCTGTATTTACATAACAAAAAAGCCAGCTTGTCGCTGGCTTTTTTGTTGATTCAAAACGATTAAAGTCCGGCAGCTTGTCGCAAATCGGCGGCTTTATCCGTTTTTTCCCAGGTGAATTCCGGTTCATCACGACCGAAGTGTCCGTATGCAGCCGTCTTGACGTAGCGTGGATGCAGCAAGTCAAGCATTTGCACAATGCCCTTCGGACGCAAATCGAAATGATCGTTGACCAGAGCGGCGATCTTGCTGTCAGCGATAACACCGGTACCTTCGGTATTGATCGTGATATTGATCGGCCTGGCAACACCAATAGCATAGCTGACCTGAATCTGGCATTTTTTGGCCAATCCTGCGGCAACGATATTCTTGGCGACATAACGTGCGGCATAGGCTGCCGAACGATCGACCTTGCTCGGATCTTTACCGGAGAATGCACCACCACCATGCGGGCAGGAACCACCGTAGGTATCGACAATGATTTTACGGCCGGTCAGACCGCAGTCACCCTGTGGGCCACCGATAACGAAACGGCCGGTCGGATTGACCAGATATTTCGACTCTTTCAGCCATTCGGCAGGCATCACCGGCTTGATGATTTCCTCGATAACCGCTTCTTCAATCTGCTTGTGTTCAACTTCAGGCGCATGCTGGGTCGACAAGACGATCGTTTCAGCCGCAACCGGTTTTCCATCGACATACCGCAGTGTAACTTGTGATTTTGCATCCGGGCGCAGCCATGCAATGCGACCGTCCTTGCGCAACTGGGACTGGCGTTCGACCAGCCTGTGAGCGTAATAAATGGCGGCAGGCATCAGTTCCGGCGTTTCATCGCAGGCGTAGCCGAACATCAGGCCCTGATCACCGGCACCCTGATCCAGATCGATGCCGCGTCCTTCATCGACGCCCTGGGCGATATCGGGAGACTGTTTGTCATATCCGACCAGCACGGCACATCCACGGTGGTCGATACCGTAATCGTTATTGTCGTAACCGATACGTTTGATGGTATCGCGTGCTACGGAAATGTAATCGATATTGGCTGTCGTGGTAATTTCACCGGCCAGAACAACCAGGCCGGTATTACACAAGGTTTCAGCTGCCACACGAGCATGAGGATCCTGTTCCAGAATGGCGTCCAGAATGGCATCGGAAATCTGGTCGGCAACTTTATCGGGATGTCCTTCAGAAACCGATTCGGAAGTAAAGAGATAATCTTGAGACATAGAAACTCCAAAAAAGGGCCAAATTGCGATCGCAGTCAATTTTGAAGTCTGCGACGCTTTAGCGACATTTATAAACCGCTTCGCAAGTTGTCGGTTAACTCAGCGGCATCGTTATTCTACGCCGAATTGGTTCGTTGACAAGCTCATGTTCTTCGGGAAAATTAAAAATTGAACCCGACAGATTCACCTTTTTTCACATTTCATATGAATGTTTCCTGATTTCTTCAATATAAATCAGGGCAATATCACCAAATACAAAACTCTAAATATGAAACTCTTTCTGCAAATTTGATATCATCTTCTTTTTGCCATTCACACAATTTGCAATCGATTTCAGACAGAACAAGTACTTCACTTATGTTTACTTTGACAAAAGCCTCAACCAGACAGGATAAAGCATGAGGCTGTTCATTTTCATTTTATGGTTGCTCCACTGGCTCCCGTTGCCTGTATTGGGCCGTTTGGGCAAGCTGATGGGTACGATCTCTTTTTATGCGTTGCCCCGGCGCCGGAAAATCACACTGGCCAACCTGAACCTCTGTTTTCCGGATATGTCTGAAACCGAACGTTATAAAATCGCCAAACAACATTTCCAGAATTATGGCCGCAGCATTCTGGAACGAAGCATCCTCTGGTGGGCTTCTGTCGAAAGAGTCAAAAAGCTCATTGTCGTCGATCCTGTCTTTCCGATGGATGAAGTCAAAGCGGGTCCGGTCATCTTTTTATGTCCTCATTTCGTCTGCCTTGAAATGGCCGGTGTCGTCATTACCATGAACACGCCGGGATGTTCCATTTATATGAAACAGTCCAACCCGGTATTCGACGATCTTTTGCGCCGCGGAAGAATGCGTTTTAACGACGACATCATTCTTCTCTCCCGGGATGCAGGCATCAAGCCGATCGTTCGCGCGCTTCATAAAAACATTCCGTTCATGATGCTGCCGGATCTGGATTTCGGCACAAAAGATGCCGCATTCGTTCCTTTCTTCGGTGAACCGGCCGCCACCCTGCTGGCTCCGGCAAGACTTGCCGCCGTCACCAACGCGAAAGTCATTCCTATGATCACCACTTTCCTGCCCGGCTACAAGGGATGGAAAGTCACGATCTATCCTCCTTTCGAAAACTTTCCGGGAAAAGATATGATCGAGGCAACCAGACGGGTCAATGAATTCATCGAACAGAGGATTATTGAAACACCTGCCGAATATCTGTGGACGCACCGTCGTTTCAAAACACGTCCGGAAGGTCGTCCCATGATTTATGAGGATAACGACTAGGTTTTGGCCTTATATTTTCACTCGGGTTTATCTGCGTTCAACATATGAAACTGAAATTCACAAAAATGCATGGTGCAGGAAACGATTTCATCGTTTTGAATGCCATTGATCAAGTCATCAATCTGACCCGGGAGCAATATCGTTTTCTGGCCGACAGACGCTACGGCATTGGTGCCGATCAAATTCTGCTCGTCGAGAAGCCTGATAATCCGGAAGTCGATTTCAAATACCGCATTTTCAATTCCGATGGCGGTGAAGTCGAACAGTGCGGAAACGGCGCACGGGCATTTGCAAAGTTCGTGACTGAATCCGGTTTGAGCCGGCAAAACCCGATCAAAGTCGAAACCAGAGTCGGCATTATTGAATTGCATCTGGAAAAAGATGGCAGTGTCACCGTCGATATGGGAAATCCTGTTTTCGAAACGTCCAGAATTCCTTTTCTGACAAAGGGACTGACCAGCGATGAAATCGGTTCAGACACTATCTGGAATTTGATTCTGGATACAGGAGGCATCAAAAAATCCATACCGATATCGGTTGTTTCCATGGGTAATCCTCATGCGGTTCAGATCGTCGACGATGTCAATCGTGCTGCTGTTGCCGAAGAAGGTCCCCTGATAGAAAATCATGAACGTTTTCCGGAACGCGTCAATGCCGGTTTTATGGAAATTCAGGACAGGCATTCCATAAAACTGCGTGTATACGAAAGAGGTGCTGCAGAAACGCTGGCATGTGGAACGGGAGCCTGTGCGGCAGTCGTTTCCGGAATTCGAAGAAAACTGCTGGACTCGCCTGTGACCGTCAAGGCACGCGGGGGAGAATTGAAAATTGCCTGGGAGGGTGAAGGACATAATGTCATAATGTCCGGACCGGCAATTATCGTTTTTAATGGCGAAATCAACTTGTGAGGCAAAATGAATATTGATACTGAACTTTTCCGTGTTCTGGACGATGCGGAACTCGATCTGAAAGACACTCCTACCGTTATCAAACCGTTTTATCGTTCCAAAAAGGATTATCGCAACATACTGGACGAAGATACGATTGAATTGCGTGACCAGCAAAGTGTCTTGAATGCTTCAGGACAATACTCGCTTCTTATCATTTTTCAGGCTATGGATGCTGCCGGCAAAGATGGCGCGATCAAACACGTCATGTCCGGTGTCAATCCGCAAGGATGTCACGTTCACAGTTTCAAGGCGCCAACCGAAGCGGAACTCAAACACGATTTTTTATGGCGGTGTGTCCAGCAATTGCCTGAACGGGGAGAGATCGGAATTTTCAACCGTTCGTACTATGAAGACGTACTGGTTGTTCGTGTTCATCCTGAAATTCTGGCAAAACAGAAACTTCCTGACATGAAACCGGGAGAGGATTTATGGGAGCAACGCTATGAATCCATCCGCAATCTTGAAAAACATCTCCACAGGAATGGCACCAGAATCATCAAGTTTTATCTGCACCTCTCCAAAGACGAACAACGCAAACGCCTGCTGGAACGCATCGATATCCCCGATAAAAACTGGAAACTCAGCCTTGGCGATTTCACGGAAAGAAAATACTGGGACAAATACATGGATGCATTTGAAAAATGCCTGTCTGCAACCTCAACAGAGGAATGTCCCTGGTACATCGTCCCGGCTGATGACAAAAACAATGCCCGTCTTATCATCTCTTCGGTTATTCTGAAAACGATCAAGGACCTGAAGCTTTCCTATCCCCATGCTACCAAGAAGCATTATCACCAATTGGAAGAACTCCGTAAAAAACTGGAAGAATGATCTTTTTCCGGATTTGAAAACACATTTCGCCGTGAATGGCTGAATTTCTTTCTGACAAAGGCCAAATTGATTCAACAATTTGGCCTTTTTTATAAATTCCTTCCAAAAATCAGGAATATCCGGCAAAAAAATATTGCCTGAAATCATTTTTTTAAATAATTGAGAATAATTTTTATTATCATTCTCAATTAAAAACAGCTCTTCAGGAAAATTCTCAATTTTTTTCCCTCATCAATCTGATTCATCGCAAGTAACGGTTTTTAATAAGTTTTTTATTGCCGAATCTTAATTTCACGCCGCGCAAAACCGTTTAAATTCACAAAAAACCATTGTCAAAAAGTTATCAAAAGTGCCTCTGAAAAAGTTTGGCGCGTTCTGCAGGATTTTAAAAGTCGTGTTTTAATATGAAAAACGCGACGAACACAACGGTTGTTCATCACACGGATTTCAAAGTATCCGGCAGGTTGAAAATCCTGAAGATTTTCAAAACCGGTCGGGCCATTATTTTTATTTAAGGAGAAACACATGTCATCTTTGATCAATACCGAAATCATCCCTTTCAAGGCACAGGCTTATCACAACGGCCAGTTCGTCAAGGTTACCGATGCAGACCTCAAAGGAAAATGGTCTGTCGTATTCTTCTATCCAGCCGACTTTTCTTTCGTCTGTCCTACCGAACTGGGCGATCTGGCTGATCATTACGAAGAATTCAAGAAACTGGGCGTGGAAATCTACTCCGTCTCGACCGACACCCATTTCGTGCACAAGGGCTGGCATGATGCATCCGATACCATCAAGAAAATCCAGTTCCCGATGGTTGGCGATCCAAGCGGCCAGATCAGTCGTAACTTCAATGTCCTGATCGACGACGACGGTGTTGCCTTGCGTGGTACCTTCGTTATCAATCCTGAAGGTGTAATCAAACTGTGCGAAATCCACGATCTGGGTATCGGCCGTTCGGCAACCGAACTGCTCCGCAAGGTTCAGGCCGCCCAATACGTTGCGACCCACAAAGGTCAGGTATGCCCTGCTTCCTGGCAGCCAGGTGCTGAAACCCTGGCCCCATCCCTGGATCTGGTCGGCAAGATCTAAGTATCTCTCCTGTCTCCGGTTCAGACATTTTGTCTGTCCGGAGATAACCCACAATAATAAAAATCGTTTAAAACGCCTATTCCAACCGGAGCAGATAAAGCATGCTGGACAATCAAGTCAAAGAACAATTAAAAAACTATCTCGCCAAACTGGTCAATCCGATTGAGATAGTCGCCTCGATTAACGATACCGAAAAATCCAGGGAAATGACCGCTCTGTTGCAGGACATCGCGGAGCTTTCCACCAAAATCACCCTTATCGAAAAAGCCGACGACGACAGGAGATCACCTTCTTTCTCCATCAATCGTCCTGACGGCGGCGTCAATCTTCGCTTTGCCGGTATTCCGATGGGTCACGAATTCACGTCTTTAGTTCTCGCATTGCTGCAGGTTGGCGGTTATCCGCCCAAAGTCGAACCGGACGTTATCGAACAAATCAAAAATCTGGACGGAAAGTACGAATTCGAAACGTACATTTCCCTGAGCTGCCAGAACTGTCCTGAAGTCGTTCAGGCATTGAACCTGATGGCTGTGCTTAACCCCAATATTTCGCACGTCATGATCGACGGCTCCATCTATCAGGATGAAGTCAATGAACGTCATATCATGGCCGTACCCAGTATTTATATGAACGGTCAGGAATTCGGTCAGGGCCGGATGAACATCAAGGAAATTCTGGCCAAGGTCGATACCGGCAGTTCCAGACGCGAAGCTGAAAAAATATCGGCCAAAGAACCTTTCGACGTTCTCGTCATCGGCGGTGGCTCCGCCGCAGCGACGTCGGCCATTTATGCCGCCAGAAAAGGTATCCGTACCGGACTGGTCACTGAAAATTTCGGCGGACAGATTCTGAATACGACCGATATCGAAAATGTCATTGCCATCAAGAAAATCGAAGGCACCCATCTGGCTGCCGTATTTGAAGACAATATCCGCAATCACGACATTGACGTGATGATGCCTCAACTGGCCGTCAACCTGATTCCCGGCGAGCTGATTGAAGTACAGCTGGCTAGCGGTGCATCCGTCAAAAGCAAAACCGTCATTCTGGCAACTGGTGCAAACTGGAGAAAAATGGATGTTCCGGGAGAAGAACAGTATATCGGGCGCGGGGTAGCGTTCTGCCCTCACTGCGACGGCCCGCTTTACAAAAACAAGCGTATTGCCGTTATCGGAGGCGGTAACTCCGCTGTCGAAGCCGCCATCGATCTGGCCGGAATTGCCGAACATGTCAGCGTTCTCGTTCGCAATACGACACTGACGGCCGACACCGTTTTGCAAAACAAGCTGTTCACACTGAAAAACGTGACTTTGATCACGCAGGCCCTGACTTCCGAAGTGAAAGGAAACGGCCAGAAAGTAACCGGACTGGTCTATGAAGACATGGCTACTGTTTCGAAACGGACTCTCGACGTGGAAGGAATTTTCGTCCAGATCGGGCAGGTTCCGACAACCGAATGGCTGAAGAAAACACCCGTCAAACTCAATGAGAAAAACGAAATCGATGTCGATGCTTATAACAGGACAAACGTTCCCGGCATTTTTGCGGCAGGTGACGTCAGCTCGTCTCCCTACAAACAGATTGTCATTGCGATGGGCGATGGCGCCAAGGCAGCTCTCTCCGCATTCGATTATCTGATTCGCAATTAAGCGGCAATTTATAAAAAAACGGGACCGGCTTGCCGTGGGCATCAGCCGGTCCCGTTTTTTATTGGGGATAAAATAAATGATTCCTTTATAAATTGCACGAATTTCATATGAATAGCGAAGCCATCAAAAAAGCGGCACAACTCATTCATGAAGCCGATAGCCTGTTTATCGGAACCGGTGCCGGTATGGGCGTCGATTCCGGGCTGGCCGATTTTCGTGGTAATCATGGATTCTGGAAAGCCTACCCCAAACTGGGAAACGCCGGGATTGAATTCACCGAAATGGCGAACCCGATGGCTTTTGTCAAAAATCCCAGACAGGCATGGGGATTTTACGGACACCGTTTAAACCAGTACCGGCAGACGAAACCACACGCCGGTTTCGACATACTGAAAAAACTGGGTGAAAGCAGGCCACTGGGCTATTTTGTTTTCACCAGCAATGTCGATGGACAATTCCAGAAAGCCGGGTTCGATCCGGCTATTATTGCCGAATGCCACGGATCGATCCATCATCTCCAATGTCAGGACAGCTGCACAGGCGCGATCTGGGAAGCCGACGATTTACAGGTTGAAGTCGATACGGAAAATTGTCTTCTGACATCGGAATTGCCCGTTTGTCCTGAATGCCGTTCCCTTGCCCGGCCCAATATCCTGATGTTCAATGACTGGGGATGGATTGGCGAGCGCACGGAATGGCAGATTGCCAAACTGAACCAGTGGTATCACCGGACGAAAAAAATGGCGGTCATTGAACTGGGCGCAGGGATTCACGTACCGACCGTCAGGAGAGTATGCGAATCATTCAATGTTCCCATGATCCGGATCAATCCCGGTGAACCGCAGGTTCGCAGCAACAACGATGTGAGTCTGCCTCTGGGGGCTCTTGAAGCGCTGGAAAAGATTTACAGCGAATTTCAAACATTGAATAACCGATCCTGAAAAGCGAATTCAAAATGACATTAAGCGTTCAAGACATATGGAACGACGTCGCCGCCGTCCGTAAAACCGCTCCCCTCGTACACTCGATTACCAATCTGGTTGTCATGAGTTACAACGCCAACGCCCTTCTCGCTCTGGGAGCGGCACCCGTGATGGCACATGCACGGGAAGAAGTGGAAGAAATGGTCGCAATTGCCGGTGCGCTGGTATTGAATATCGGTACTCTTCAACCGGAATGGGTCGAAGCCATGAAACTGGCGGCGAAAAAAGCAGCCTCACTGAACAAGCCGATTATTCTCGATCCGGTCGGCGCCGGAGCGACTTCTTATCGGAACCGGACGATTACGGAGTTGCTCGTAATGGCAAAACCGGCTGTCATTCGTGGAAATGCGTCCGAAATCATGAGCGTATCCGGTCTGGATTCTGCCACAAAAGGAGTTGAAAGTCTTCAATCATCGGAAGCCGCCATCGACGCGGCAAAGACGCTTGCCCGAAAAATTGACGGTACCGTCTGTGTTTCCGGTGCGACGGACATTATTACAGACAAAAACGGCAAGACCGCCTTTCTGCAAAACGGCCATCCATGGATGACGAAAATTACCGGAACCGGCTGTTCCGCCACCGCCATGATCGGTGCATTCACAGCTGTACAATCCGATTACTGGCGTGCAACCGTATCCGCCATGGCCTATCTCGGTGTCGTCGGAGAATTTGCAACGGAAGAAGTACAGAAAAAGAATCAGGGAGTGGGAAGCCTGCAGATAAAAATTCTGGATGCCCTGCAACTGATGCCGGAAAAGGAATTCAGGAAACGGCTGAAAATGTCCCTCAACGGGGATTGAACACTTTTGAAATCCCGGGCGGAACAAAAAAATCGTGGGTGAAAAAAGCTTGCATTCAAGGCATATGCTCTGCCATTGCAAGCTTGCGAGCC
>OGXI01003567.1_pt1 | contig 10345 bp, 10 predicted proteins | sample 1576221 | NCBI WGS metagenome assembly OGXI01 (sample SAMEA3541523, study PRJEB24748) | human gut metagenome | biome: human gut; feature: human-associated habitat; material: faeces | place: China | collected 2012
TAAAATTGCAATAACGAATATCAGTTTTTGTTTATATCTATTCTTCATAACTTAGGCTTCTGCCTCTGCTGCCCTATCTTCATTGATCTGCTTTGCTTCTGCCAGAACATCGCCAGCGTTTTCCTGAACTGTTGTTACGGTCTTCATAACGCTGTCCTTTGCACGAAGCGCTGCTGCGGTACACTGTACGTATGCTTTCTTCGCGTCTTTGCTGGAAAGAATCTTGATTCCGGCTGTTCCGAATAATACGCCTCCTAAAAATAAACCGATTTTCTTTGCATCAGATGCTTTCATCATGTTCGTTTCCTCCTTCGACCGGCGCAGGATACGTTTATACTACCTGTCGTACGGTATGGCTTTCTTTGGTTAGTTATTATTAACCGTAAACATGGTAGCACGCTTTTTTTCCTGTGTCAATTGCGACTTTATTCCTGCTTTCCGAACACAATCCGTTTCCCGATAAAAATGGCCAGAAGTGCTGCAACGCCGACCAAAACGATTGTGCCGCCCGGCTTTAAGCCCAGATAAAACGCCGCAAACAGTCCGATAATCATGAACAGCACGTTCAAACCGACAGCGTACCATACAGTCTGTTTAAAGTTCTTTCCCAGCTGCATCGCACAAGCTACCGGAACGACCATCATCGACGATACCATCAACGCGCCGACTGTCCGTGCTGCAACCGAAACCGTCACTGCAATCATAATCGTGAAGATAAAATTGACAACGCCAACCGGCACACCCACCAACCGCGCGCTTCTTTCATCTAATGAAATATAAAACAGCTCTTTATATAGAAGCAAAAATAACACAAGTACCACAACGGACACCACGATGACTGAAATCATCTCGGCATCGCTGATCGCCACAATGCTGCCAAACAGAAAGCTGTTAAAGTTTGCCGAATTTTTCACAAAACCGGACAACACACCCGCCAGACCGATTCCTGCTGACATGATAATGGATATCGACATTTCCGAATAGCGCGGAAGCTTTCTGCGGATCGCCTCAATGCCGAAGGACGCTGCCACACAGGCTGCCGCTGCGCCCGCCACCGGATTGACGCCCAGCAAAAGTCCTGCCGCGACACCGGCGAGCGACGTATGGGAAAGTGCATCGCCGATCATGGAAAGACGTTTGCAAACAACGACCATTCCAACGCAGGGCACGACCGCCGCCAGCAAAATTCCGACAACAAACGCCCGCTGCATAAACAGATACTCAAAAATTCTCATGCCTGTCCGTCTCCTTTCCCAGCTTCCTGTTTTACCTTTCCGTCCTCCAGCACCCAGATATCATCTGCATAGGACGATGCACGTTTGAGGTCATGCGTCACCATCAGGACGGTGATCCTTTTCTCCGCATTGATTTTTTTAAGCAGTCGGTAAAAGTGTGACGCATTTTTTTCATCCAATGCCGACGTCGGCTCATCCAGAATCAGAAGCTTCGGCTCGTTGACCAGGGCGCGTGCCAGGAGCACTCTCTGCTGCTGCCCGCCAGAAAGTCTGCCGATCAAACGGTTCTGGTATTCCTCCATGCCCACCTGCGCCAGCGCAGCCCTTACCTGCTGCCGCTCTTTTTTCCCCGCAAACCGGAACAATCCGATCTGCTTATATAAATTTGCGCGCACGATTTCTTCCACGGATGCCGGAAAATCCTTCCAGCCACCCATCCCGTTCTGGGGCACATAGCTGATGCTCGACCAATCCTTAAACTGTCGGATGTCTTGCCCCAGAATCTCAATGCTGCCGTCGCTGCTGCCTTCTTCGTGATCCCCTTTGTGGCTTTCCCCGATCGGGAGCTCTCCTAATAAAAGCCTTAAAAGCGTCGATTTTCCTGCCCCGTTTTCTCCTGCGAGAATCGCCAGCCGCCCTTCTTTCAGGCAAAGGCTGACGCCGTCCAGCACGTTTTCCTTTCCATAGGAAAAGTGCAGATTTTTGATTTCTATCGCATTCATATGTCTGCTCCTTACCGCAAAGCTTCTGTCAACTGCTGCAGATTTTCTTCCATAACGGAAAAATAATCTCCGCCGGTTTCTTCCTGTCTGTCGCTTAGTCCTTCCATCGGGCTGAGGGTCAAAAGCTTCACGCCGGTTTCCGCCGCTACCGTTTCCGCCGTCCTCGAGCCGGACAGCTCTTCAAAGAAAATCGCACGGACGTTGTTTGCCCGGACAAAATCGATAATATCTGCCATCCGTCCCGGGTCGGGTTCGGAATCCGGCGACATGCCCTCGATGCTCACCTGCGTCAGGTTATAACGCCTGCACAGATATCCATACGCCTCATGCGCCACAACGATGTTTCGCTCCGACAGATTTTCCAGCGTCGTCTGATAGGTTTTGTCCAGCTCGTCGAGCTGTTTTGCCCATTTCTCATAATTTGCCTGATAGTCTGCGCGATGCTCCGGATCCGCCTCAGAAAACGCTTCGCAGATATTTTGCATTTCCTGTTTTGCGTTCATCGGGTCCAGCCAAACGTGCGGGTCATACTCGCCGTGCTCGTGGGCATCATGTCCGTCGGGCGCAGCGGCAACGACGCGATCTGCGGCATCTTCTTCATGCACGGCGTCTTCTGCATCCGCGTCATCATGGTCGTGGCTGTCCTCTTCGTCCTCATCGGCATGCGCGGCCTCATGGTCGTGACCGTCCTCTTCCTCTGCGCTGCGCAGCAGGCTCACTCCCTGCGACGCTTCCACGGAAATCAATTTTTTATTGGAAAGCCCCGCCAGAACGTCCGAAACCCAGTGCTCCATCCCCGCACCGTTGTAGATAAAAACCTCCGCCTGCTCCATCCGGGTAATATCCTTTGTGGACGGTTCCCAGTCGTGGGGCTCTGTACCGGACGGCACCATGCAGGTCACCTGGACGTGCTCGCCGCCGATTTTCTGTGCGAAATCGTACATCGTATAAAAACTCGCCATCACCTGCAGCCTGTTGGGATCCACCGGTTCGTCAGAAGCTTCCGTTCCGCAGCCGACAAACACTGCGGTAAACAGCAAGCACGCGCAGAGCGCCAACGACGCACGACGCAGGATGCCGCTTTCTGATACCCGTCTGCAACGCGGCTGCGTCATCCTGATGCCGGAAATCACAGCATGCTTCCCGAGTTGCTTTTTTCTATTTATCCTCATTTCTATCCTGCAGTCCTTCCTGTGTTTCCCTGAATTTGCGGCACTCCCGACAGCAGCCGTAAAAGATCAGATGCGAGGAATCCAGCGCAAAGTCATGCTCCTTCAGGATATGTTCGGAAAATCCATGGAGCTTGTTACATTCCAGAGGAATGATCTTCCCGCACTGCAGGCAGACAAGCCGCCCCGGGCTGCCCGGTCTCAATTCTCCGATATAGCGGTACTGCGCGCCTGCGCCATCCACTGCCGGAATTTTGATCACGGCGTTCTCCTCTGTGAGACGGTCGAGAGCCCGATAAACCGTCGTCTGTCCAACGTGAATTCCTTCGGCTTTGAGACAGTCCATACACTGTTCCGCTGTCACAAACCGGTCGCTGTGTTTTTCCAGACAATCCCGGATCAGCTCCTGTTGCTTCGTTCTGTATCTGACACGTTCTGCCATTTTTCTCTCATTTCTGCGCACGCTTTTTGTGCATGCCGAGTTTGTGTCAAGTGCGCACAGACACAAATCCCGCGATTGAAAAATTTTATTCTTCTCTCCCTATGAACCTCAACCGGCTCATTTTGAAATTAAAAATCATTTTCAATTTATTATATCGACTTTTTCCATCGTGTCAAGGGAAAAAACTGGGAAATGTCACGAGTAAACCAAACCGTTGTCTGATTTCACTGGTTTTTTTGAGAAAATAACGGCTATTATTTTTTTGAGGCTTATAGTATCATTTAATTAGAATGAAACATTGGGCAAAAGGACTAAAACTCTGATACACGGCACACCTTTCGCCCTACATCCAAACAGAACAATTCCAAGGAGACTTTGCCTATGAAAAAGAAAAGAATTTCCGCCTTTTTTCTGACGATCGCTCTTCTTTCCGGCTCTCTTTCATCGACCGCCTATGCTGCCACCTGGTATATGGAAGACGGTGACGTCATCGTGAGCGCTTCTGAGAGCGGGCAGACCGTTTCCCAGAACAACAATACCATAGGAGATAACGATCCGACCTTTACCAATCGGGATTCCGATGTTGCTTCCGACAGCACCATTACGATCACAACCTCCGATGACGCGACAGCGAACATCACGATTGAGGACATCAACCTGAAGCATTCCCAGGAATCTGCCATTGATGTCAAAGGCGACTCCAAGGCAGACATCACGGTTCGCGGTACGAATACGATTAACCGCAAAGACGAATCCTCCCCGTCCATGATCCATGTCAGCGATGGTGATCTCACCCTGCGCGGCGACGGTTCCCTCACGCTATCCGGCTGGACCGATGGCGCTAAAATCGGCTCCAATGGATACAGCAGCGACACCGGACAGGGAGAAGAAGATTTTACCGGTTCTATCCACATCACCGATGATGTAACAATCTCCGCAACAAGAGAATACTATAATCCTTCCGATACCGGCTCTGCAGCTATCGGTTCCGGCGAAAAAGGCAATTTTACCGGCACGATTACCATTGATGGAAATGCAAAAGTCAACGCAGATGCCACCTGGTGTGGTCCCGGCATCGGCTGCGGAGAAAAAGGAGATTATAACGGGGATATTATCATCGGCGGCAATGCTGAGGTTACTGCCTCCGGAGGTTCCGCATCCGCCGGAATCGGCAGTGGATGGGACAGCACCTTTTCCGGCGGAACAATCACAATAAAGGATAATTCCAAAGTTACCGCAATCGGCTCCAACGGTTTTTCCCAGAACACGTCCTGCAGCAATCCTGCCATCGGTGCTTCTGAAAAAGCCAATCCGGATTATAACCCTGCCAAAGCCCCGATGAACGGAACCATTACCATAACAGATAACGCCCAGGTAAAAATCGGCAGTGACACCAAATTCGGCACTTCCAGAACTCCCCTGATCGGTGAAGCTTCTTCTGAACCGACCGGAACCGGTAAAATCGAAATTTCCGGCAACGCGGCTGTCTCCAATATCGACGGTTCTTCCGATATCGCCATTGGCGGCGGTACAGCTTCCAGCACAATCGATATTTCTATTGGAGCAAATACAAATATCAACGGAACAAAAGGCTCGGATATTCTCGATGGCAAAAGCAGTAATGTAAAGCTCAATACGGTAAAAACGCCGACCCTTGTGCCGGAATCTGCTCCGGCAGTTGAACCTGTTGCTTCTGTTTCCAACGGTTTCAGACAGACCGAAAGCTCTGCTGTCTCTACAGAAAGCTTTTGTCATTCGGTTACCCTCTCTCTTCCGTCCGCAGGATTGTCGAACTTCTCTTTCTGCCCGGCATGCGGTAAAAAAGACGGCAAAGATTTCCTGTCGCCGGTTTCCGATGTTTCCGCACAGGCTGTAACCGGAACGCTTCCTGCCGGATCGCCGGTTCTCTGCATCGGCACGCTTGACAACGGCGTAGGCATTATGTCCGCAGCAGTGATCAAACATCACCGGGCAGTACAGCCGACCGGCATCGTGCGCTTTACCGTTCCGGCTTCCCTGCTTGCAGGACACCGTCTGGTTGCGCTTCACACTGACGGCACGCAGTCAGAGATTGTAATGACGCCCGACAATGCGCAGACTTTGAGTTTCGAAGTCAATTATGCTGCAAACGGCAACGACAGCGCCTTCCCGGTTCGCATGATTCTCCTGCTGTCGGAAGCTTCTTAATCTGCCAATACCTTTTGGACAGTCGGGCGCTGGCTCCCCCACCTTTTCCAGCGCCCGTTTTTCCCCTCATATCGCAGAGGCGAAGCATTTTTCATCAAGATGCTTCGTCTCCCATAACAAACATACCGCCCGGCAACTCTTCTTACAAAAGCTGCCGGGCGGTATGTTCTTATTCATGACAATAGAATGCTCGCAGAGCGTGCATTCTATTGTTTCATCAATACACAAATCGTCTTAATTTCAAATGGCTTAAATTCCAGTGCAATTTCCTTTTCATCCGGAAGCGTTTCGATTTCCTCTTCCAGCAGATTCGTCAGCATGATTTTTTTGCCGGTTTCTGTCAGATGAAGCTTTGTCCGCACGGAAGTTCCCTCCGCTTCATAGAGACGCAGCCCATAGCCGTTTCCATCCTCCATCGGCTTGATCGCCTCCACGATAACATTCGGTGCATCCACGGTGGCGAAGGATTCCAGCTCTTTTCTGCCGGGCATAACAACCGGAGCAATGTTCAGCTCGTATGCAGGCTGTCCGCCTGCTTCTGCGCCCTGGCCTCCGGTGTTCTCGGCTTCCGCCTTCTGCGCGGCAACCGCCGGCGCGCCCGTCTCATCGCCGAGGCCGTGGCCATAGGACTCGTCGTCGCCTTCTCCGCCGATCTGCTGCTGTTCGGCGTGAACCCGGGCCTGTGGTTCCTCGGCGCCTGCGCCCTCATCCTCATCGCGGCCCACGTCTGGGTGGACCCGTCGCTGTCCGACGAGCGCGAGCTGCAGCGGCGGCTGCGACTCATGCAAACGCGCGAGGAGGCCGAGGACGGCACCCTCGGTCTGGACAAGACCGGCCGCGGCTATATCGAGCTGGACTTCTTCAACCTGTTCTGGATCTTCGTCATCGCCTCGGTGGCCGGGGTGGTCATCGAGTCCATCTACCACGTGCTCGTGGTCGACTTCGGCCACTACGAGGACCGCGCCGGCCTTCTGTGGGGGCCCTTCTCCCCCATTTACGGCTTCGGCGCCGTGCTCATGACGCTGGCGCTCAACCGCTTCCACAACGCGCCCATCCCCGTGGTGTTCCTCGTCAGCGCCGTCATCGGGGGCGCCTTCGAGTACTTCGTCAGCTGGTTCATGGAATACGCCTTCGGCGCCATCGCCTGGGACTATACCGGCACCTTCCTCAACATCAACGGTCGCACCAACTTCATGTTCATGTGCATGTGGGGGGCCCTTGGCGTGGTGTGGGTGAAGCTGGCCCTGCCGGCGCTTTTGCACACGGTGAACCTCATCCCGTGGCGCTGGCGCTACTCGATCACGGCACTGTGCGCGGCGCTCATGATCTTCGACGGCGCCATGACGCTCGTGGCCCTCGACTGCTGGTACTCGCGCTTGGCAGGTGCGGCGCCCGACAACGCGCTCGAGCAGTTCTGCGCCGAGCAGTTCGATAACCAGTGGATGGAAAACCGCTTCGAATCGATGAGCATCCACCCCGATGCCGCCCATCGCTCATCCTAGGAGATTTTCGTGACTGAAGACCCGTACGACATCCTCGGCGTTCCCCGCACGGCCACGTCCGACGAGGTAAAGAAGGCCTATCGCAAGAAGGCTCGGGAGAACCACCCGGACTTGAACCCGGACGACCCCGAGGCCGAAGAGCGCCTGAAGAAGATCAACGAGGCCTACGACCGCATCACGAACCCGGAGAAGTACGCCCGCGAGGACGCCCGACGCTATCGGTCGCCCTACAACCCCACCTACACCGGCTACGGCACGCCGGGCGGCAACCCCTTCGGCGGCGCGGGCCCCGGCAGCCCTTACGGCGGCGGTGCGCCCGGCGGCGGGTACCAGTACCAGTGGGTGGAAATCAACTGGGAGGACTTGTTCAACACCTGGAACCAGGCCTCCTCGGTGCCGCGGCCGGAGGTGTCGGCCACCGATTCGGCCGAGCTGCGCCAGGCGGTGCTGTTCATCGACGGCGGCAACTACAAGGCGGCCCTCACCGTGCTCGCGGCCCTGCCCATCAAGGAGCGCACGGCCCGCTGGCACTATTTAGCGGCGCTGGCCAACTACGGCGCCGGCAACACCGTGGCCGCCGTGGACCAGATCCGCACCGCCCGCAAGGCCGACCCCACCAACGGCGACTACCGCCAGGCCGAGGCCGTCATCGGCGCCCGCGCCCGCACCTACCAGCAGGAGAGCGAGAGCCGCGGCTTCGGCGGCTGCGTGGATCCCAGCTCGCTGTGCTGCTGCCTCATGTGCGGCCCGGCCCTCTGCCAGCCGTTTTTGTTCTGCCTGTAGTTTATTAGTAGCGCGGAGCGGAAAGCGTCGTCCACTCGGGGGCGTAGCGGGCGACCCAGTGGGCCACGCCGCGGATGGCCACGGTCTCGGCGAAGGTTTCCGCCACCGACAGCACCACGTACAGGATGAGCGTGCAGAAAATCATCGGGCCAGCCAGGGCGACGATGAGCGACATGATCTGGGCGAAGGAGGGGTCGGCCGCACCGCCTATGGCGGCGATGGTCGGAGCCGCGCCCATGATGCAGAGGAACATGATCGAGAACACCACGATGCTCAGCACGAGCGAGATGCCGATGACGATGGCCATGGGGATGAGCGTCACCGCGAACAGCTGGCCCCAGTTGCGGCGCGCCTTCTCCCAGATGTCCTTCACATTGAAGCCATCGCCCAGGCTCTGCCCCATGATCATGCGCATCTGCATGATGATGCCGGCCACATAGGTGGCCAGGGAAACGGCGATGGAGACGACCCAGCCGATGAAGGGAATCCAGCCGAAGATACCGCCGATGATGCCGCCAACCAGGCCCACCACCAGCGTCAGCACGAAAGCGTAAAAGCCATACTCGAAGTTCTTGCCCGTCACGATTTTCTGGGGCAAGAGGCTGCGGCCGCCGAAGGGCACCTCGCGGGACCAGAACAGAAGGTAGCCGGCCACGACGAAGTTCAGAATCGGCACGCACATGATGAGGCCGAGCACCAACAGCCGGCTTATGTAGTTCGGCGTCGCCTTCACGTCTTCCCAGGCGGCCTTCAGGCAGCTGGTGGTGTAGGCGGGCGAAGGCGCGGGCGCAGGTTGCACCGGGGGCGTGTAGTTCATCGGATCCATGGGAACCTCCTCTTTCCGGAGTCGAAATGCCTGCACCTTGCGGTACGCGAGACGCCGCGCAAACCAGAGGCACTCCGACTCGAATGACGTTGGGGCTATTGTGCCATCATTCCCCTTTTGACACCGGATCAGTGGGAAAATTGTCATCTAATTCCGCAAGGGCTAAGTAAGCTTGAAGGGCCCCAAGAGAGCGACCGCCTACACCTCGCGCTCTTCCACCACCGTGTAGGCGGGAAGGATGCTCGCTTTCACCACGCGATAGCAGAGTATGGCCGTAAGCGGCATGCCCAGGCACAGAAGCGTGCCCACCTTGAAGGAGGCCATGGTACCGAAGGTGTCGATGAGAGCGCCGGCCACGGTGGGCCCGAAGGCGGCCCCACAGGTATAGCCGGCATTGAGCCACGTGATGGCCTCGGTGAGGCGCGCGTCGGGCACCGCGCGCTCGCAGACGCCGTTGGCCACAATGAGCAGCGGCGCGTAGGTGCACGCCCCCAAAAGCGCCACCGCCATCAGCGTGGGCGCCGAGTCGATGAGGAACATGGTGCCGAAGGACAGGCCGACGGCACAGGCGGCCACCACGAGCTGCTTGGGCAGGGGCGCCCGCAGGCGCACCATGCCGAACAGAAAGCCCGCCGTCATGGATACCGCGCCCGAGGCCATAAGAACCGCGCCGGCGAAATCGGGGCTGTTCAAGTCCTCGGAAAGCGACACTGTGGCAGTATCGAACAGGCCGAGGAACGACCCGGCGAAGGCGTAGATCACGAACAGCACGCGCACCGCTGCGGAGGTGGCAAGCAGGCTCTTCGAAGGCACGGACGCTGCCGAAGCGACGGCAGCCGCCCCCTCGGCGAGCGCGCCCTTCGAAGCGGCCGCACCGTCTCCCGCCACATCGGCGACGGCATCGGCGGCATCAGCGGCATCGACGATATCGGCATCGTTCCCCGCAGCCCCAGCCTGCGACCAACCGGGATGCGGCTCGGTGCTCTTGGCCGTGCACAGAAGCACGACCCCGACGGCAAAGGCGACGCCGCCGCACACCATACCCGCCACCGGGGCGATGGCAGCGGCGAGCGCGATGGAGATGGACGGGCTGAAGATGAACGCCATGTCGTCGAGCACGCTCTCGTAGGAGAACATGGTGCGCAAGTCGGGAGCCGCCTCCCCCAAACGACCGGAGCGGATGAGGTAGGTCCACCGGGCGCGGGCCATGGCCTGGGGACTCGGGAAGAACCCCACCAGCAGCGCTCCTACGAACAGGGGCCATACCGGCCCGTGCAGCGCCACGTTCGCAATAAGGACAACGAGGCCCAAAAGCGATACGGCCGCGGCCTTGGGCACCACGGCCGACTGGCCGCGCTCGTCGATGCGCTTCGACACCCGGGGCGTCACCACGAAGATGGACAGCGCGATGAGCGACGAGGACACCAATAAACAAACCCAGCCGTCAACCGATTATACCCAATTGGTGAATCCGTTTAT
>OGXI01003577.1_pt1 | contig 10317 bp, 10 predicted proteins | sample 1576221 | NCBI WGS metagenome assembly OGXI01 (sample SAMEA3541523, study PRJEB24748) | human gut metagenome | biome: human gut; feature: human-associated habitat; material: faeces | place: China | collected 2012
GAAAATCCGGGACATGATCGCCGGCAATCTCGGGCCGCTCGACGCGCTCTATCAGGAATTCTGGAACAAGGCGTCCAAGCCGGCTGCTATGCGCCGGCAGTTTCTTCGCCTGGCTGAAACAAATGCCCAATAGGATTTGTATGAATCGTTGAAAATAGGAGAATTTCGTTGAATACTCATGCTTTTTCCCATATAGTGAACCCTTTGCTAACGTGGTATCGGCAAAATGCGCGCCGTCTCCCATGGCGCGACGAACCCACACCCTATCGCGTGTGGATTTCAGAAATCATGCTGCAACAAACCCGCGTTGAGGCGGTTAAACCCTATTATGAGCGTTTTTTACAAACGCTCCCGGATGTGCGCACACTCGCAGAGGCAGATGAGGCCACCTATCTCAAGCTATGGGAGGGGCTTGGTTACTACAGCCGTGTGCGCAACCTACATAAAGCCGCTAACCTTGTAATGGAGCGTTATGGCGGCGAATTGCCCCGCAGCTATGAAGAATTGCTCACCCTGCCTGGAATCGGCCCATACACAGCCGGCGCGATTGCCTCGATTGCCTATGGAATTCCGGTGCCAGCGGTGGATGGGAACGTTCTGCGCGTTGCCACCCGCCTGATGGCCGATCCATCTAATATCAGCGACCCGAAAACCAAAAAGCGAATTGAGAACTGCCTCCAATTCATCCTTCCCCAGGAGGCTCCCGGCACGTTCAACCAGGCCATGATGGAGTTGGGCGCCACAGTCTGCCTGCCAAATAGCGCGCCGCAATGCGAAGCCTGCCCGTTGCACAGCCTGTGTGCAGCGGGCGCACAGGGGAATCCCTGTGATTTTCCTGTTAAAGCGCCGAAAAAGGCGCGCCGCATAGAAGAACGCGCGGTTTTTCTATTTCTGTGTGACCGGAAGCTCGCTCTGCACCGCAGGCCGAATCAGGGGCTTTTGGCGGGCTTATGGGAGCTTCCAAATGAATGTGGTGTGGCTTCCCCGCAGGATGTTCAAAAATGCGCTGAGCAATGGGGCTTAAATGCTTTGCGGATTGAAAAATGCGGCCAGGCCAAGCATATTTTTACGCATATCGAATGGCATATGTCTGCTTATCGCATCCGTGTGGAGGAAGCGGTGGCCAAAGATCTCGTATGGGTCACGCAAGAGCAGCTTAACCGCCAGTTTACCCTTCCCTCCGCCTTTCGTCCATTTTTGGAGGATATCGAATTTTTCGGCTGGGGCGGATAAAAAGCGCCGTATCCTGGTAAGCCACTTTGCTTTCCAGCAGGCAGCCCTCGATTTTCTGGAACATATCCTCCTCTTTCTTCTTTAAAATCTTTTCCTGGTTTTCTGCTCCAATTCCTTCGAAAATCGTAGAAATGAAAAAAATACTGTACAAAAGACAATTCTTTGTATTATACTATATTTTGGTTTTGTTTCGATTAAAAACCAATTGCAGTTTCATGCGGATCAATCCTCCTGAAAGCTTCAGGCGAGCGCAGTTGTCCGCCTGTTTCTATATAAAACATTTCTTTTGATTGAAAAAGCAAAAAGGAGCACCCATATGACAATTGACCTGTCTACCTTTTTGAGCCAGCTCGTTTCTAATCCAGCGCTGCTCATCACCTTTGCCTTAACCTTGGGCGTCATCCTGGTAAACGGCTGGACGGATGCGCCCAACGCAATTGCCACCTGCGTATCTACCCGGGCCATCAAGCCACGGTCAGCGATCCTGATGGCCGCTGTGTGCAACTTTTTAGGCGTGCTTGTTATGACGAAGATCAACGCCACCGTCGCGCAAACCATCTCCAATATGGTTGATTTCGGCGGCGATGCGCATGAAGCGCTCATTGCGCTGTGCGCGGCACTTTTCGCCATTGTGATCTGGGCCACGGCTGCGTGGGTGTTCGGCATCCCCACCAGTGAAAGCCACGCGCTCATTGCGGGCGTATCCGGTGCGGCAATCGCCATGCAGGGCGGCCTCAAGGGTATCAACGGGGGCGAATGGATCAAGGTAATTTATGGCCTGATTCTCTCCACTGTGATTGGCTTTATCGCCGGATTCGTGATTGTGCGAATTTTAGAATCTATCTGCAAAAACATGGATCGCCGCAAAACCAACCGCTTTTTCAAAAAGGCGCAGGTTGCGGGCGGCGCAGCCATGGCCTTCATGCACGGCGCGCAGGATGGCCAGAAGTTCATGGGCATCTGCATGCTCGGCGTCGCGCTGGCGCAAGGGCAGGGGCAGGCCGAAAACTTCGTCATCCCAATGTGGCTGATGGTGGTCTGTTCCCTCGTGATGGCCTTCGGCACCTCAATCGGCGGCTACCGGATCATCAAGGCGGTCGGCATGGATATGGTGAAGCTCGAATCCTATCAGGGCTTTTCCGCAGATCTCGCAGGCGCGCTCTGCCTGCTGCTCTCATCCCTGACCGGAATTCCCGTCAGCACAACGCACACAAAAACAACCGCTATCATGGGCGTCGGTGCATCCAAGCGCCTTTCTTCCGTCAATTGGGGCGTTGTCAAGGAAATGGTGCTCGCATGGGTGCTGACTTTCCCTGGCTGCGGTTTCATCGGCTATTTAATGGCAAAGCTGTTTATGATGATTTTTTAAAAACGTATGGAATATAGATAACAGAAAGGATTTAACCGGTTATGGCCAAAAAAAGAGATTACAACTATTTTGACGCATTTGTCCGTATGTCCGATTATGCCTGCCAAGGGGCCGAGATGCTCCATGAGACCCTGCGCACCTTCGACCCTTATACCCTGCCTAAAAAGCTCGATGAAATCCATAAGATCGAGCATGAGGCTGATATCTGCAAGCATGAGATGATGAATAAGCTAACGGTAGAATTCATCGCCCCCATTGAGCGGGAGGATATCATCGACTTAGCACAGGAAATTGACGACGTGACAGACGCTGTCGAAGATGTTTTGATTCGCGTGTATATGTATAACATCAAGTCTATCCGTGCAGAAGCGTTGGAATTCACACAGGTGATCGTCAACTGCTGCAAAACGCTGAAGGCCGCATTGCAGGAACTACATAATTTTAAAAAATCCGATACCATTCACAGCAAGATCATTGAGGTAAACCATGCAGAAGAGGTGGGCGACAAGCTGTATCTAGATGCGGTGCATAGCCTCTATCTGGAGGAAAAAGATCCAATTCTCGTCATGGCCTGGACAGAAACGCTCGACCGGCTGGAAAAATGCTGCGACAACTGCGAAGACGTCGCCAATGTGATTGAAAGCGTCATCATGAAAAACACCTGATCTCATGAAGAAAGGACTCCTTTCCAATGAAAACAGAGCGTGAAAAAATGCTTGCCGGTGAACTCTATAACGCTGGGGATGCGGAGCTCTGCGCGGCAAGAGCCCGTGCGCGACGGCTCTGCCGGGCATTCAACACAACGCCGGAAGAGGATGGAGAAACGCGCGATGCGCTTCTCCGGGAGCTGTTGGGCTCGGCCGGGCAGGATATCTATGTGGAATCTGATTTCAAATGCGACTATGGCTGCAACATCCATGTGGGTGAAAACTTCTATGCCAACTTTGACGTTGTCATCCTCGACTGCTGCGAGGTGCACATCGGAAAGAATTGTATGCTCGCCCTACGCGTATGCATCTACACTGCCACGCACCCGCTTGATCCATATGAGCGCAATGAAATCGGCCTGGAATATGGAAAACCCGTCACCATTGGCGATAACGTTTGGATCGGCGGCAGCGCGGTCATTAATCCCGGCGTGACCATTGGGGATAACGCCGTAATCGCCTCCGGCTCTGTTGTAACAAAATCCGTTCCCGCTCATACGGTTGTGGGCGGGAATCCGGCCCATGTTCTGCGTGTGCTGGAGCAAAAAATTTAAGTCGTATCAGGCGCTGTTTGTGCAAAAAGGGATTTTTCCCTTGGGCTTCAAATAGCGTCTTTTTATTTGAGACATTTGAGAAGGGAGTCGAAGGCAATGATTCGGTTTCGTGAAGCCACGCAGGGGGATTTGAAAGGCCTGCTTGCGCTCTATACCCAGCTCAACGATAACACCATGCCGGAGATCGACGGGCGGGTAACCGGCACATGGGAACGCATGCTCCGGCAGGAACAGCTCCATACGCTCGTCGCAGAGGAGGGCGGCGCTCTCCTCTCCACTGTGACACTCATCATCACAGAGAGCCTTACGCACGGGCAACGCCCTTTTGCGCTGGTGGAATATGTGGTGACAGACCAAAATCACCGTGGCCAGGGCCTGGCATTCTCCCTACTGGGGCTTGCCAAGCAAATTGCCCGGGAAGCCGGGTGCTATAAGATCATGCTCGTCACCGGCCACAGCGAGCCCGGCGTACACCGCTTATATAAGAAAGCAGGATACCATTCCGAGGGAAAAACAGCGTATTCTCAGTATCTTGATTGATAAAATGAGCGTGGAGGGAATTAATATGAAACGAAGGTCAAAAATCATTCTAGCTATCGTTTTCGCATCCGTAATTCTTCTATCGTCTGTTGGGCTCCTTGTGTTTCATCTCCTAACCAATCCCAAGGTGGAGGCCAGGCCAACGCTCAGCGGCAACCAGTCCGCTGTAGTCAGCAAAACGGATCAGCCTCGTTACATCGCGCACCGCGGCTTTTCGGCCGTTGCGCCTGAAAACTCGATCCCTGCGCTGACAAGGGCAGGGGAAGCCGGCTTCTGGGGCGCGGAGTTTGATATCCAGCGCACGAAGGATGGCGTATGGGTGCTCTCGCACGATGCGAATATCAAGCGCATGACCGATGGCTATGGCGACATCCACAATATGACCTATGAAAAGCTGCAATCCTATTCCTACGATAACGGCGCAAATATCGGCAACTACCCCGGATTAAAGCTCGCTACGTTTTCCCAGGCGCTTGATGAATGCGCCAAATATCAGATGATTCCCTGTGTAGAGATTAAAAAAGAAAACGGGATGGAAGGCCTCGAGGATGTGGTGGCGGCTCTGCGTGAAAAAGGGCTTGCTGAAAAATGCGTCGTCCTTTCCTTCCGCTATGAACAGCTTGAGAAAGTGCATGCACTCGCACCGGAAATCCGTCTGTGGTATCTTTCTGAAAAAATTACAGATAAGGCGCTGGAGCAGTGCAAGGCGATCGGAGCGGGGCTGGATTTTAAGCTTAGCCATAAGTACAATACCGATGAGCGGCTGAAAGCACTTCAGGAGAGCGGCGTTGAGGCCGGCGCATGGACAATTAATACCATAGAAGCGCATGACCGTGTTTATAGCGCCGGCATCCGCTATATTACCACCGATACGATTGCCCCCGCCTGATAAAACTGTGTGGACTTGCTACTGCACTATATACTGTGTGTTCGCCCCTATGGAACGTGGGTTACATACGCTAAAATTGATTTCGTATGCCTGATTGGGGCCAATGGCGCATCTTACAAAAAAATGGTATACTAAAGGGGCGGGAAATCCGCTCCTTTTGACTTTATTCGGACAGGGAGGCGAACACATTGCAGGCTTTCGGCATTCGCGAGGGCGAATTGAAGCCCTTGAAAAACAATAGCTGGGATCAAGAGACGCCCGGTCTCCTTCTCATCTGCAATAATATGGAGCTTCTTCAGCTACAGGGCAGCTTCGGCTTTGACGACGGGACGATCGAGGAGTGTATGACAATTGACGACTATGCCCGCTTTGAGAGCTTTGAAACCTATGATTTTATTACGGTCAACTACTTCTTCTATGAAGGCGAAAAGCTAATCTTTGAAGAAATCGATCTTTATATCGGCACGGATTATCTGGTGCTGATCCTCAACAATGAACAGCTGCGTTCCGAGCTGCTCGCACGGCTACAAAAAAGGACGCAGGGCCCGCGCAGAGCTACGCACAATTATCTCTATTATCTTGTTTTCGATTTTATCTTGGATCAAATGTTTCAAACGCTGGAAAATCTCGAGGATCAACTGGAAGATCTCGAAATGGATATCCTCGTCTATGCGGCGAAAGAAAAGTTTAATCGGATCATTGAGTTAAAAGCGCAGGTCAATCTCCTGAAAAAATATGTTCGGCCTCTGATTTATCTGGGCGACGCCTTTCATATGAACGAAAATAAATTCATCCGCCGTGGAAACGAAAAATACTTTTCAGGCATTGGCACTCGCTTCAAAAAGCTCTACGACTTTGTTGCGAGCCTGGGCGAACTGGTATCCCAAATTCAAAATTCCTATGACAGCGCCGTTTCCATGCGGGAGAGTGAAACAAGCGAAAGGCTCACCTTGCTCGCCGGGATGGTCGCGCCGCTGACCGTGATCACCGGCATTTATGGCATGAACTTTGCTTTCATGCCGGAGCTGCATTGGAAATGGTCTTATCCAGTTGTGCTGGCTGCGATGGTAGTGATCGAAATTATTTTTTATATCCGGCTGCGCAAAAGGAAAGGCAGATCATAAATCCCGTTTATATTCCAAATGGGCTGTAGCAAAATGCTCTCGCTTTTGCTACAGCCCATCTTATATTGAGCTCCTTCAGGCCGTTTTCGCTTTGCCGGTCAAACCGGTTGCATCGTGTATTCTTCTCTCCCAACCCATCAAAAACGAGTTGACACGGCGATTGTGCTTGATCTCCTCCAATGATTTCAAGCGAATATCGTGGTTTACTCCGTTCGGGAAATACCGACTTATGCAAAGAGAAAGCCCGAATGTGTCAATCACATCCGGGCTTGGCACCCCCAGTAGGAATCGAACCTACAACTAGCCCTTAGGAGGGGCTTGTTATATCCATTTAACTATGGAGGCATGTCTTTTAAAGTTTTACAGTACTAGACAGCGTTAAAATGATATCAAAAAAAAAGCATTCTGTCAATCAAAATATAAGCCTACACCTCACCGCCAATCTTCACGCGATAAACATGCATTATCTCTTCAAACGCGTATTTCAAAAACGTCTTCTGAAGAAACTTCCGTTCGCTGACTTATATGTTTTTAAAGCACTAATTCGATCTATCAACAGCAATTGTTCACGATCACGGCATCTGAAATAAAAAATTGCAGACCCCCCCGGTCAGAGAGGCCTGCAATAGAACATTGATTACTTATTTACCCGTGTAAGTGCAGGTACCACTACCAACAATATTCGCATTCAGAGACATCGTAAACCCAATCTTTGCAGTCGCCTTTGCAGTCACGGTCTCATTAAATTTATAAGTAGCACTTGTCAACTTACCACTATTTTTATCTATCTGGACTTCCAGCGTACCGGTCAGAGCAATATTGACAGAATCTTTATTCAATTTAATTTCAAGCTTTTCAGCCAGTTCGCCAATTGCCTTTACAATTGCATCAACCGTATTTACCGCACCATCCCTGGTAACAAAATACATGAATCCGTTTTTACCCCAAGATGGGTTGGCTTCACTTACATTTTTCAAATTGAACTTCATGACAATCTTGCCATTTTGTTCTTTCGGCGTTCCATTCAAAGATGCACCAGAAAGACTAAAAAGCTTATTATTAAAATTCTTCTGCGTCTGCTCTTTAAATACTTTCTCCACTTTCGGATCCAACTCTTTCAGGTTAAAAGAACCCGCCTTGGCCGTATCCAAAGTGACATTGGTCATCTTACCAGTGACCGTCGTTTTGGCAATTGCGCTGTTATAGAGCGCCATCGCCTCATTTGCATTCTTCGGAACTGCAATTCCATTTGCATCGGGCTTGTTGTCATCCGGTTTTTTGGTATCATCTGGTTTCTTCGTGTCATCCGGTTTCTGTGTGTCGTCAGGCTTCTGGCTGTCGCCCGGAGTCTGGCTTTCATTTGTCGCGCTCGGATCCTCATTCGTCGCGCTCGGATCGGTGTTCTCTGCGGGCGGAACCGTGTCGTCATTATTGACGCTCTCGTTCGCCGCCGGATTGTTGGAGGGATCCGTGGAGTTTTCATCTCCATTATCGCCGCCGCAGGCTGCAAGGGAGAAGACGAGCGCCAGCGCCATCATAAGCGCTAAGAGCTTGGTCAGGTTCTTTTTCATTGTGTAGTAGTACCCCTTTCTTAAAATAAAACATTTTTATCGGGGCGTGTTCCCACAAAGAATATGTATCACACGCTCCCTATTGCCGCACCGAGTGGTGCTGTCTACGAACACTAATTTACAGCAAACAGAATAAAAAGTCAATGGAAAATGCTACTTTTTTTGAATCAGCGTTCATCAATATTGACTTCATCGTAAAAAACAGCCCGCAATTGCTTGCAGGCTGTTTCTTGTTTAATGAATCGCTTAAACCAACTCTAAAAATCAGCTTCAGGCAGGCATCACAATTTTTTGGTTCACATGACCCTTTACATGCTGAATCGGAAGGATATAAGCTACCGTAATATCTTTAGCATCAATATGAATATCACTATTCCAAGTGGCACTCACAATTTTGCCCGTATTGTTATCAATTTTCACTGTAGCAGAAGCATTTTTGTAAGTCAGCTTAATATTCGATGTTTCATAATTAACCGGTACGCCCAACTCGGTAATTGCTTTGTCAACATCCCCCAGAACACCAATTAAATGGCCGACAGGACCTTTGTCCCAAGCGCTCTTAGCAGTATCAGTCTGCTCTTTCGCCTTCATGGTGATCGTTGTATATTTACCATCAGATTTGGCGGAAGCGCTACTCAAATCAGACGCTACCAGCTTGCTGTATGCGCCTGGCACGCCTTCTGAGGCACTGGAATTCTTGGATAGCGCGCTATTAATGTTCGAACTGAATCTGCTAACCAGATTTGCAATTGCTCCTTCGCCACTCAAATCTCCTACCAGAGAAAGAGTCTGCTTTTTCTGTGTCTTTGTCATCTTATCCGCCGCTGCTTTATAGAACTTAATGATCTCCGCTTTGTCATTAGAGGTCAAGCCCTTATCGGTATTCGCAGGCTTGGTTTCGGGCTTTCCTTCCGGCGTGGTGACTTTCTCGCCGCTCGGCGTTGTCACTTCCTCATTCGGCGTTGTGCCGCTCTCATCTGTTGCGCTCGGATCCTCATTCGTCGCGCTCGGGTCGGTGTTCTCTGCGGGCGGAACCGTGTCGTCATTATCGACACTCTCGTTCGCCGCCGGATTATTGGAGGGATCCGTGGAGTTTTCGTCTCCATTATCGCCACCACAAGCGGCAAGGGAGAACACGAGCGCCAGCGCCATCATGAGCGCCAAAAGCTTGGTCAGGTTCTTCTTCATTTAGTAAATTACCCCTTTCTGAAATACGGCGCTTGCTAAAATAAAGATAAAAGCCGATCGCGCCTGATTTGCACACTGCATAGAAATTATGTAGCAATGCAGACCTTAAGTATTTATAATTCTGTTCCGAGGCGCAGATCATGCCGTTGTCGAACGCCTTGGACAATGCGATGTCGTTGACCGCCTGTTTGATATCGGCGGTCGTTTCAATGTAGGCCGGAACGTTGCCCGCACCAACGCCCAGGGCCGGCTTGCCGCAGCTGTACGCCGCCTTGACCATCGCGTTGCCGCCGGTAGCCAGGATCGTTGCGACACCCGGATGATTCATCAGCGCCGAGGTTGCTTCCATGCTCGGATGTTCGATCCACTGAATGCAGTTTTTCGGGGCGCCCGCTTTGACCGCGGCTTCATAGACGACCTTGGCGGCCGCGACGGAGCACTGCTGAGCGTTCGGATGGAAACCGAAGATGATCGGGTTTCTCGTCTTCAGGCAGATTAAACTCTTGAAAATCGCGGTGGATGTCGGATTGGTGACCGGAGGGACGCCGGCGACGACGCCGACCGGTTCGGCGACATAGGTTAATCCCTGAACCTCGTCCTCCTTGATGACACCGACCGATTTCAGGTGCCGCATGTGGTTGACAACATATTCGCAGGCGAACAGATTCTTGGTGGCCTTGTCTTCAAAGACGCCGCGCTTGGTTTCCTCAATCGCCAGCTTGGCTAATTCGCCGTGTTTATCCAGGGCTGCGACCGAACATTTGGCGACGATGTAGTCGACCTGGTCCTGATCCAGCTTTAAAAAGTCATCCAGGGCCTGCAAGCCGTTTTCAACTAATTGATTGACTTCCGCCTGAGCCGGGCTAAGTGTTTCTTCCATCAGAATATCCTCCTTGTTGTGAATAGTTTCACTTGTCTTTACGGGTGTGATTATAGCATGCCGAAATAGACGTTGCAATAGGCTTATGACAACTTTTTCACAAGTAAACGGTTACATTCAAAAAAAGTTTTTTTGGTACCGCTTACATCAAAAAACTTCGGGAATCGACAGAATACTGAATCCCTGCCCAACTGAAAAATGAGGTATCGCATATCGTAGCAGTGGAGGTGACAGCGATGCAATATGGTACTTTAATCGTAGA
>OGXI01003579.1_pt1 | contig 10313 bp, 12 predicted proteins | sample 1576221 | NCBI WGS metagenome assembly OGXI01 (sample SAMEA3541523, study PRJEB24748) | human gut metagenome | biome: human gut; feature: human-associated habitat; material: faeces | place: China | collected 2012
GGCTGTACTACAGCTACAACGGCCACATCTATCGATGCCTGCAATCTGCATCCAGCAGTATGATGATCCCGGGCACAGCCCCGCGCTATTGGGAGGCGGTCACATGATCTACAGCCAGACAGCAGCAGCCCATATCTACATTGGGGTTGCAATCATATTAGCGATATTGGTCACGTCAATTTTTGGCGTGGCCTTATCTATTATCTTAAATTTAAGGAGCGATCAACATGAGCAAAAAAGTGTGTTTAGACTGTGGGCACGGAGGCAGCGATCCGGGAGCCGTAAAAGGGTCGCGGACAGAAAAAGAGGACGTCCTGCGGCTCGGGCTGAAAGTGCGCGACCTGCTGACGGCAGCGGGGATCAACGTGGTATTAACTCGCACGGCAGACGAAAGTGTATCCATCAATGACCGATGCAAAATTGCCAACGCCGCGAAGTGTGATTACTTTTTGAGTATCCACCGGAATGCTGCTACACCGGATGCAGTGGGAAATGAAATTTGGGTACACAGCCAAGCTGTGGCACATGTCGTGGACAAGGCACAAAAAATCCTGAACGCGGTATGTGCGGTTGCCGGGAAGAACCGGGGCGTAAAGAAAGGCGCGGCGGGGAATTACACGGATTACGGTGTGAACCGGGATACGGATATGCCGTCCGCCCTGTTGGAGCTTGGATTTATCACATCGGACACGGATAACAAGTATTTTGATACCCACTTTGACGCATACGCAAAGGCAATTGCGAAGGGTGTATGTGCTGCACTGGGCGTGGACTACAAGGATCCTCAGCCAGCCCCCACAAAACCCTCCCTGGGCGGCGGCTCTGGTGTTATCACTGTAGGCAGCACGGTCAAAGTCTCTGGCGCAAAGTATGCCACCGGCCAGACGATCCCGCAGTGGGTGAAGAACACCACGCACGAGGTCTCCCAGATCAGCGGCGACCGCGCGCTGCTTGGCCACAACGGCGGGATCAACAGCTGGGTCTATCTCAAGGATCTCGCGCTGGTATCCGGCGGGGCCGCCCAGCCGGAAAACCTCTACGCCAAGGGCCGGGCCGTCCGGCTGGATAACGTTGCCCTGTACGGCTCCGCGACCACCAAAACGGCGGCTGGCCGCAAGACGGGCACGTATTACCTCTATGACGGCAAGGAAATCAACGGCAGGTACCGCATCACCAACAGCGCCGCTAACTGCGGCAGGACGCCTACGGGTAGCTACATAACCGGGTATATCAACAAGGCGGATATCCGGTAAGGGAGGTGCGCGATGGAACCGGTAGATAAGGCGGTTTGCGAGGCAAAATGCAAGGTGATGGATGAGCGTTTTGCCCGCGACCTGCGCGACATTGACGATTGCAAAATCCGCTTGCAAAAAATTGAAGAGCTGACGATCAAAATGGGTGAGCTGGTGGAGGCCAATCAAAAGGCGGTGGAGGATCATGACAGCCGCCTCTGTGCATTGGAGCACCGCCCGTCCATGTGGTGGGATAAGCTGCTGTCGGCTGGGATCTCCGCAGGTGTGGCGGCGTTAATCAGTCTGATCGCATCCGTGATTGTGAGGTGAAAACGATGCGTATATGGGTAAGCGCGGCGGTGGTCATCAACGCAATCGCCTTGGGCCTGCTGGCATTGTCAACGTACATACCGGGGCTGTGGGCGTAGTTGGATCAAAAGCCCTCCGCTACTCAACGGAGGGCAGAAATTAAAAATTGGAGGAATACATATGCTGAAAAACATTAACTGGAAAGTACGCTTGAAGAACCCCACGTTTTGGATACAGCTCGTAATTGCCCTGGTCAGCCCGATTTTGGTGGGCCTTGGTGTGCAGTGGCAGGATATGACGACCTGGGCGGCGCTGTGGGATGCCCTATGCAATGCGGTGAGCAACCCTGTGATCGTGGTGTCGGTCATTGGATCTGTCTGGGCGTGTATTACCGATCCCACGACGAAGGGGACGGCGGATAGCAGACTGGCCATGTCATACGATGTGCCGAAGGTGGACGACAAAACCGAATAAGCAGAGAAAATGATACGCCCCCTACATGAGAGACGGTGAAAAATAATTTAGGTATCATCGTCTCTCATTTTATTTATCGGAAACAGCTTAATGTAATTCTGCTTTTCCAATCTAGGGTTAAAAACAGGAGAGGAGCATTCAGATAGGTAAGGCAGCATTAATTCCAATATGGGTTTCACGTGATACGCGCATGTTTCCAGTTCATTCATATTAGTAGGCAATGCTGGACAAACTTCATTATAGCATATAAGCCAATACTCTCCGGCAAATTCTTTAAAATCGAAGGGGAATAAGCGGCAATCAGAAGGACGCATGGAATAGATAGAACAGGCATTGTTTTGAAAAAGTATACATTCTCGCGTTTCGCTATTTTCCACTCTTTTCATCTGATAGAGATTATCTGTTCTTTTAATTGCAAAGCTGTCTATAGGGCGTCGTAACTTTACAGAAATATTATTTGCTTCAAATGGAAGCAATATAGGCATATCGATTTTTGGATCGTTGCAGCAACAATTAAATTTCCCAACGCAAGCACTACAAAATTGATATGTGCCCTGAGAAGATTGTGTGTTTTGAGATGATAAAATATAAGGACTGTTATATATTTGACGATTTCTATAAATAAATGTACAGTATCCGCTCAAAAGGCTTTCATTGACATACCGTAATACAATTGAACCGCGTTCATCCTTTTTGTTACTTTTTGATTCGTATGTACCTACTAGTATTTGATTCTTGAATTCTCCTTTAAAGTTATATACGCGGTTATTCATCTGCATAGTTGCCGTAATTAGCTCTCCCCTTTGACTAATCACAACGTCCTCACTATATATTTTCTTTTCCTCAATAAACGAAGATTTCCATTGTCCCTCAATGCTTAAAGACTTCACTGATCGTTTAGTAAAATTTTGTAAATATTTAATTACTTTAGGTGTGAAAAATGCAATTACTAATCCCAAAATAAAACTAATAATTTCGCCTAAAAAAGATTCTGCCAAAAGAGAGAAAAATTTTTTCATCGATAGATCAAACTCCTAAAAATTAATTGCACAAATACCCTGCGCACACTTATTAAAATTTCCCTTCGATGGACGTATATGTGACTTATTATACATTTTATGATAAAAAAAGCAACCCTATTGGCAAACAGTTAACAGCCTTTACATTGAACTTGTGTTATTTTAACATAAACTGTAATTATAAAGCTTGAAAATTAAAATTGAATCCTTTTATTCGCAACGAAGCCCCACCAAGGATTTCTCCCTGGTGGGGCGATTCAATATGACGGCCTAATTTTAACCCTCATAAGCACCAAACAAACACCAAACTCAATTGTCTCGGCAAAACAAAAGAGCCTCAAACCTTGTAAATACTAGGTTTGAGGCTCTTTCGATATGGAGCGGGAAACGGGATTCGAACCCGCGACTTTCGGCTTGGGAAGCCGACGCTCTACCGCTGAACTACTCCCGCACTGTCTGATATAATAGCATATCCGCTCAAAAAAATCAATCCCCTTTTCTGGAGAAAGCAGAGCCTTTTTTTACGGCGGCTGTATTTGTCATGGCAGGAAATTGATCGTAATTCGTCAGGATTGCATAGGCAGAATCAATTTTAGCGCAAACGAGAAGCGCAATATAACGATCACTAGCGATCAAACGGGCATGGGAGAGCTTTTCGGATTCATTGGGGGAAAGCGTTTGAAAGGTTTTAATCTTCATCTGGATATGGGCGTTGAGCGCTTGGGTGATTTGCTGCCCACTTTCGCCCTCTTTTAAATAGAAAATAGCAATTTCGTCTGCGCTCGTATTAATTGTGCTCATATACACCGCGTAATCATCCACAAGGGTCAAGTCAAAGTCATAATGCAAAGGGATCGTTTCTGGCTCCAATTTTGCCATATAGTCAATCGGCACCTCCTGAATAATGGCGGTAGCGATTGTATTCGCCGAGGCAATCGGGGCAGATTCAACGGCGGATTCTTTATCAACCGCCGGAGCACCGCAGGCGGAGAGCGCACAGATCATCAGTGCTGTTATGAGAATGAGGGCTGTGATAGAGGTAAATTTACGAAGGCTCATCACCTGTATGCTCCTTTCTATAAACATTCTTTTCCCACTCAACTGAAAGGAACGTGTGGTTCCATGAAAGTGATTGGTGTAAAGCTGACGATATTATAGCATAAAAAACCACGAAAGACACTACAAATTGATTACAATTTTTGTGCGTTCCATGTATTTTTTAAAAATTTGAAAAGATATTATGTACAATATTCACCAAACAAGGAGATGCGTGGAAGAGAATCGCCTGTTTGCCCTGTAACTGGGATCGTGATATAATAGCACCAAACAATATTGTTTGATGCTTTAGAAGCTGGGCGTTTTGCGAGCTTGGCATCATCCCTATCAAATTGTTTTCTGTGAGGAGGAGCGCTGGATTGGAGCATTCTATTTACGGCTGGATTGAAGCATATGCCCGCGGGCTGTGCGATACGGATTCCTTCACTGGGGAAATTACCGCACTGTGTTGCCGCGGCCCTGCCATGGAGGGGGTTTCCGAAGCGGAAGCGCTGCTGCTGGAACAATTGTGTGCAGGTGCGCAGCGATTCTTCGACGGTAGCGATGCGTATCCGGGCAGAGATCAGCTGGATGAGGCGCAATTTCATCGCTTTTTTGTCCGTTTATATCCGGAGTTGAAAAGACAGATGCCCCATGCGGTTTGCAAAGAGTTTTCTGATTAAGAAAGGATGCAGTCATTATGCCCGCTTTTTCAACGCATTATTTATTTGCAAGGGAACTGATGGAGCAGATTGAGGCCATGACTCCGGAAACACGGCTGGATCCGGACGCCGTATACTATGGCACACAAGGGCCGGACGTGCTTTTTTTTCATCGGATTCTGCCCACGATGCCGGGGAAAAGTTGCAACCCGGCCGGCTCGCGAATGCACCGTGCAAATCCCAACGTTCTTTTTGAAGCGATGCTTCGGTATGCTCAGGCGTTGCCTGAGGCTGGGCGGGATCAGGCCCTATCCTATATTTATGGATTTTTGTGCCACTATGCGCTCGATCGAGTTGCGCATCCCTATATTTATGCAACACAATACCGGATCATCAAGGCACGCCATATTTGGTATCTCAAAGGCGTTGTCCACAATCAAGTGGAATATGAGATTGATATGCTAATGCTGCATAGGCACTTGCAGGTGGTTTCCGCGCGGAAGTTTGAAACTAGGGAGGTGCTCTCTATGGATGCCGCCCTTCTCGATGTGATGGCCGGCGTGCTTTCCTTTGCGGCGCAGGAGGCATTGCATGTTTCTCTCTCTCAGGCGCAGGCGCGGCAGTCGTTTTGTGATACGCGCACGATGCAGTCTCTCCTGACGGATCGTCATGGCTGGAAACTGCCGGTCATGGCACTGATTCAGCTCCCGGTTTATCCTTTCCTCGGCCCCTGTCTGACGTCGATGCTGCGCCGGACGCAATCCAGTAAGCGATGGGATTATGCCAACGATCAGAAAGGGCAGTGGGCTTACCCGGCAGCGCCTGACCGGGTGAGTGAGGAGAGTTTTGAGGAGTTGTTTGAACGCGCTAAGGCGGATGCGCTGCAACTGATCGCATCGTTCCGAGATGCGATCTCCGGGCGCGGTTCCTTAAAAGATGCGATTGGCGGGATTTCCTTCCTGACAGGCGTACCTGTAGAAGAATGAGAAAGGACTGTTGTATGATGGAAAAAATTTTGAGCTTTCAAATTGACCATACCAAATTGACCAGGGGGATGTATCTCTCCCGTGTGGATGGGGATATTGATACCTTTGATCTGCGCACGCGCCTGCCCAACCGAGAGCCCGTGATGGAAAACGGTGCGATGCATACGATCGAGCACCTTTTTGCTACCTTTGTCCGCAATTCTGACGTTGCAGAGCAGGTGGTCTATTTCGGCCCAATGGGATGCCGTACGGGATTTTATTTTTTGACACGTGGGATGAAGCGCCAAAAGGCAATTGATCTGACGCGTGCCGCCTTTGCCTTTATTGCCTCCTATGAGGGAGAAATTCCGGGCGCTTCGGAGCGTGAATGCGGCAACTGGCGCGACCATGATTTGGATGGGGCCAAAAAAGAATCACAAAAAATGGAAAAAATTTTGGAGAATTGGACAAGCATTCAGCTAAAATACCCAGAATAAAAGAATTTGATTGTACAAATCGCCGAAAAATAGCCGTAAAGCTTGCGGAGAACCGTCCATGTGTGTATAATGGGAACTAAATTGTAACCAAATTGTAACCATTTTGTATGGAAATCAAAGATGGAGGTGTTCCCGCATGGGGCTGAAAGATGCCAAACGGGAAAAGCCCGCGCAGGAGGAAGCCATCAGGGATACAGGCAATATAGAAACGGCGCAGGCCGTAGAAAATAAGAAGCATCAAAAGAAAAGCAAATCCGCTTCCGATTTGGCGCAATGGCAGGATGCAAAGCATCCTGGCAACGCGGCGCTTTTGTCAATCTACCGGTGGGTATCGCTGGTGGGAATGCAGACGCAGCGGTATATCAAACGGTTTTACCGGCATATTGAGCGGTATCTGAGGCTGCCGTTCCAGATGCTCCGGTTTGGCGGGCGCTTCGTGTTTGTAACGGTGGACCGGTATGCCTTCCGCGCCTACCATGAGGCAGCGGATGAGGCGAGGTATCTGCGGGTAGAGATGCGCAGTGTGCGTTCGAACCTGAGGCGATGCATAAAAGAAAGCCCGCTGTCGGCGTTTCCTGTGCTGGGGCATTATGCGGCAAAAGCAGTCAAGCGTCATAAGAAGCTGTTTGGAACACTGTTTAATACAGCGTTGCCCATTGGCGCGTGTGTGCTGCTTGCAACGACAGTGGCGCATTGGGGGAGTGTCACCTTTGCGCTGGAAGTGAGCTATAATAATCAAAAAATTGGCTATGTGGCGAGCGAATCAGTGTATTTAGAGGCTGAGAAGCTTGCACGGAGCCGAATTATGACAGGCGGCCAACAGGCTGAAGAGCAGCCCGCCGTGGAAAATGTTTCAACCGCTGGAGCGACCGGTCGGGTTGTCAACTTGGGCACACGGAGCCTTGCGGCGGAAGAAACAGAGAGCACGGGTGAGCTGATATCGAAGCCAACGTATAAGCTGCGGCCAGTATCGATCGATCAGCTGACGGATGCCAACACAATGTCAGATAAGCTGATTGAGCATTCAAGCAGCAAGATCACAAATGCATGCGGCGTGTATGTGGATGGGCAGTTTGTGTGCGCGGTGAAAAACGAAACGGATGCGGTAAGCGTATTCGATAAAATTTTGAATGAAAAGAAAACAAATGAAGCAAACACAATTGCGGACTTTGTGGAAGAAGTTAACTATGTGCAGGGCCTGTATCCGGATAATGAAAAGACGGTGTGGGATGCGGAGCGTCTGGAACAGAAGCTGAGGAGCAAGAAGGCGGAAGCGGTATACTATACGGTAAAGGAAGGCGACACGGTATCAGGGATCGCGCAGGCAAACGACCTGACGACGAAGGAACTGATGGGGATGAACAGTGGGCTGACGGAAACGATTCATGTAGGGGATCAGCTGCTGGTATCGAATGAAGTGAACTACTTACGTGTGAAGATTATGAAAACGGTGCAGCGCACGGAAGAAATTCCATATGAAACAGAAGAGACAAAGACGTCCAGCATGTATGTGGGGCGGACGAAAACGGTGCAGGAGGGAGTCAACGGAGAGCGCCAAATCACGGAGCTGGTGACATATGTCGATAATGTGGCAGTGAGCACGAAGCAAGTGAGCGCAAAAGTCGTGAAAAACCCGGTGCCCAAAAAGGTGAATGTGGGCACGAAGTCCAAGAGCAGCTACAGCAGCAAAGGGAGTTCGAGCGGATACAGTTCCTCCACATCGCCAATTTATTATGGCAGTGGTTCCGTATCCACAAAGCTAATGTGGCCAGCCCCTACAGCGCATCAGGTTTCGCAGAGATTTGGTCATAATGGCCATAGGGGAATGGATATTACAACCAATGGCGCGTCAGGCCGCCCGATCGTAGCTGCGGCCAGCGGCACAGTGACCTATGCCGGGTGGGATTCCACTGGCCATGGATACCGTGTTGTCATCAATCACGGAAATGGGTTGCAAACGGGCTATTCCCACTGCAAATCCGGCTCAATCCGAGTGCGTGTGGGCCAGCAGGTTTCACGGGGCCAGCAGGTCGCGAGCATTGGCTCAACGGGTAATTCGTCCGGACCGCACCTGCATTTTGAGGTGATCCGCAACGGCACGCGTGTGAATCCCTCACCGTATATCTCATAGGCGCTGTTTGAGTCCAGCAGTTTGGGCGCGTTGAATCATGCATGAATAAACGCAGAAAGGGACAAAAGGGTAGTTTCTCGTCATCCAGCGTAAACAGATTTTTATGGGGACTGTTGCAAAATATTTCATTTTGCAACAGTCCCTTTTTATACCCAATATGCACAACGGGGCCGTTGCCACGCATTGCAATCAAAAAAACCTGCTGTTTATATTATTTTATAAACAGCAGGAAAACTAGAAAAATTTAAAATTTATTAAAAAACCTTTGCCTTGCGGTGCAATTAGCTGTTGAGATAATCATCCACCACTTTGCCATCCTGAATGCGGACGACCCGTTTCGCCTCCGCCGCAATCCCATTATCATGTGTAATGAGAATCACGGTGCGGCCCTCCTCGCTGAGCTCATGCAGGATGCGCATGACCTCCTTGCCGGAATGGGAATCAAGGTTGCCGGTAGGCTCGTCGGCCAGAATGACAGGGGGACGGGCTGCCACCGCGCGTGCGATCGCCACGCGCTGCTGCTGGCCCCCGGACATTTCTGAGGGGCGGTGATCCAGCCTGTGCCCGAGCCCGACACGTTCCAGCGCCTTGATGGAGAGCTCATGCCGTTCCTGCGCCGCCATGCCGCGATAAACCAGCGGCAGCTCAACATTGGCCTGCGCAGTGAGGCTGGGAATCAGGTTAAAGCCTTGAAAAATAAAACCAATTTGTTTATTGCGGATTTCGGAGAGTTTATCGTCTGAAAGCTTGGAAACGTCCTCGTCATCGAGGTAATATTCGCCGCTGGTGGGGGAGTCAAGCAGGCCGATCATATTCATCAGCGTTGATTTACCGGAACCGGACTGCCCCACGATAGCAACGAATTCTTCCCGTTCAACCTTCAAGGTAACGCCGTCAAGCGCATGCACCTCGTTTTCACCGGGATTATAGATTTTATAAACATTGCGGATGTCGATCAGCGGCAAAATAACCACTCCCCAAGCTAGCAATAAGACATATCATATGCATTTTATAATAAACGGCGCATGTGTGCAAGTTAAGAAAAAATTGTAAACGAACTGTGAATGATCAGTGCTTCCATTTGACCATATTTGACATGCAGTGAGGGCGAAAAGTGATTCTTTTTATTTTGCGGGCTGTATTGAGCGCATAACGTTCCATACCGCGGAGAAAATAAAGCCATGACAAATGTCATCTGAATATAAAGGAGACGTTATTTATGGCGGTTACAGGGAATGAATACAGCAAGATGGCAGATCAGGCTTCGCCGCCTTCACACAAGGCGCTCAATACGCTCAAAGCATTTTTGATCGGCGGGCTGATTTGCGTGATCGGCCAGGGGCTCAACAGCCTTTATTTAATGGCGCATCTCAGTGAGGATCAGGCGAAAACAACGGTATCTGTCACGCTGATTGCCATCACGGCGCTGCTAACGGCGTTCGGTGTGTTCGACAAAATTGCCCGGCATGCGGGGGCTGGTACCATTGTGCCGATTACAGGCTTTGCAAATGCGGTGGTTTCCCCGGCGATGGAGTTCCAGAGCGAGGGCCGCATTCTCGGCACCGGCGCGCAAATCTTTTCCGTGGCGGGGCCAGTGATCCTATACGGGCCGGCTGCCGCAGTGCTTTATGGGCTGATCCTATGGATCTTTCGGTTGTTTTAAGGAGGGAAGGATTATGGCGATTAGGACTGGCCGTTTCACCATTACACTGCCTTCCCGTCCTGTGGTACAGGGCTTTGCTGCGGTGGCGGGCAAAAAGGAAGGGGAAGGCCCCCTTGCGGCGGAGTTTGACCATATTTTTGATGATACAACCTTGGGCGAGGTTTCCTGGGAGAAGGCGGAGAGTAAGCTGCACCGGGAGGCCGTAATTCGTGCGCTGAGCAAAGCGCAGAAGAGCCCGGCGGATGTAGATGTGATTTTTGCGGGTGACCTTTTAAGCCAGTGTATCGGCACATGCTTCGGCATTCGGGAGCTCGATATGCCGTTTG